>TARA_B110000211_G_scaffold234819_1_pt1 | contig 13461 bp, 15 predicted proteins | sample TARA_B110000211 | Tara Oceans TARA_B110000211 (sample SAMEA4397516) | marine metagenome | biome: Polar Biome; feature: [DCM] deep chlorophyll maximum layer (ENVO:01000326); material: water (ENVO:00002006), including particulate matter (ENVO:01000060) such as... | depth 30 m
CTTTGCCACCTAAGCTTTTGATTCACTTGAATATCAAGCACTCATAATCCAGAGTTCAAGTTAACAGATAACTGGCTTGTATTTAGTGATAAAGCGGCGCAAAATGCTGCAAATTTTTGTTTTGGGCTAATTTAATGCCAATGTTGTCAAAATTACTTTGTTGTTTTCTTATTTTACTCGCCCCACAAGCGCTTGCTAATGACTACGGTAGTATTATCATAAGCCGTGTAACAAATGTTTATGACGGGGATACCTTTCGTGTTGATATCGACCAATGGCCGCCACTGATTGGTAAAAATGCGCCAATTCGCATCAACAATATTGATACGCCCGAATTAAGGGCAAAGTGCCCATATGAAAAGCAATTAGCCTTGCTCGCCAAAAAATTTACCCAAGATAAATTACAGCATGCTAATGTGATTGAACTGAAGAATTTAAATCGCGGGAAATACTTTCGCATTACCGCCGATGTCTTTATTGACGGTGAGAGCCTTGCAGAAGAGTTATTAACGGCGGGGTTTGCAAAAGTGTATTCTGGTAAAACTAAAAAACAAAGCTGGTGCCACTAATTGCATCATCAGCATAAAGAGCCTCTATTGAAAGTAAATTCAGCAATAAAATTAACTGCGTTGGCAACAATACTATCAGTGTTGTTAGCCATCACAATAGCTGCCATTTTCCTTGGTAGCTATAGTGCTGATATTCAAAACTATATGGCAAGATTTATCCCAAATACCCCATGGGGTGCACTCGCTTTTATTTTACTATTAACGCCTGCCATGGCTATGGGGTTACCAAGGCAAATAGCGGCAATAAGCGCTGGTTTTTTATTTGGTGCAGGCTTAGGTATGGCAATAGCAACCACATCGGCTATTGTTGCCTGTATCTTGACCTTGATAGTCGCTCGTCAATGTTTTGCTAACTTAGTTCAACGACATTATCCGCTGCCTTTGGCCAAAGTAACTAACTTCTTTAGTCATAACACCTTTTTAAAAGCATTCATTATTCGGCTACTACCTGCTGGCTCAAACTTTCTCACTAACGTACTTGCCGGCACTGCACGTACGCCGGTAACACCTTATGTTTTCGGCTCCGCACTTGGTTTTATACCACAGATGACCATATTTTCATTAATGGGAGCTGGGCTACAAGTTAATGGTCAGCAACAGTTGATACTTAGTGGAGTTCTACTGGTTATCGCTGTCAGCCTTAGCGGTTATCTCTACCGAAAAACACGAATTAAGTTCAACTTACAGAGTTTAGATAATAAAAAAGAGGCCTAAGCCTCTTTAATTATAACAATAGGTAAAGTTACTTTAAGGTTAATAAATGATTAACAAGATTAATGTAATCTTGTTCAAAGTTACTTCTATCTAGGCCTTTAGTATCAACACGATACTTGCCATTAACAATCACTGTTGGAACACCAGTTAATGCGCCTTTTTTAACGAAATAGTCTTGCTGCTTTTTCATGTTTTTAGCTTTACTCGCAACACCAAAGCTTTTCATTAACTTATCAAATTTTTCACCGTCAGCGCCATTAAGCACAAAAACATTACGGATGTCTTTTTCTGAAGTAAATACAGCTTTTTGCACGTGAATATAGTTAAACATGGCACCAATAACTTTTTTCTCCACGCCCATTTGATGCGCAACAACAACAGCTTTACTTAGCATTTGTTGTACTTTAGGTGACGCCGCACGTAAGAAATCGACATGGTTCATTTCGAACGCAGTGTCAGCAGGGATTGAAGTTTTTAGTTTTGCCATAAAAGGTTCAAATTGAAAACAATGTGGGCAATAAAATGAGAAAAACTCACGTACTTCTGGTTTAGTGGTGATTTCTTCACTCACTTTAGTGTAATGCTCGCCTTCAGTATAATTTGCCGCAAAAGCGAATACTGGTAATAACATCAAAGCGAATAAACTCACTAACTTTTTCATAAAATTACAATTCCTAATCATTAATAAATCAAAATCAATAGCGTCGAACATACTTAATAAGGCAATAAACTCAGCGGAGGTTGCTGCAATGCCGACATTTGCTCTTTAAGCATTAGAATTTGCTGTTCCCAATATTTTTCAGTATTAAACCAAGGAAAATTATGAGGAAAAGCAGGATCTTTCCAACGTTTACATAGCCATGCCATATAGTTAACTACTCGCATAGTACGCAATGATTCAATTAAAGGCAATTGATTGACCTCAAAGCTGTGAAACTTATCGTAGCCAGTCAATATCGTATCAAGCTGCAATAATTGCTGCTGACGGTCACCACTTAACATCATCCAAATGTCTTGCACTGCTGGCCCCATTCGACAATCATCAAGATCAACAAAGTGCGGCCCAGCCTCAGTCCATAAAATATTACCGGCATGACAATCGCCATGTAAACGAATTTGCGATTGTGGTTGATACTGCTTGCTAGCAACCGCAATCACTTGTTCTAAAATAGTAAAAAAGGGCAATGCCAAACTCGCGGGAACGAATGCTGAATCTTCAATAGTTTGCTGCGCCTGCTGCAACATTTCTTCACTATTAAATGTCGGTCGTTCAATAAACGTCTTTTTAGCCGCGATAGCATGAATACGTCCTAGAAATCGCCCCATCCATTCCAGCTGATCTAAATTATCAACCTCAAAGATACGACCGCCACGACAAGGAAATATTGCAAAATAATATCCTTGGTAAGAAAATAATGATTCGCCATCAATTTTCAACGGGGCAACTAACGGCAACTCATTAGCGTCTAACTCAAAAGAAAACTCATGTTCTTCTCTAATTTGCGCCTCAGTCCAACGTTGAGGCCGATAAAACTTAGTAACATACTTAGTTTTATCGATATCATGAAATTGATAAACACGGTTTTCATAACTGTTCAACGCTAATAAGCCGCTATCAACGGTTAAGCCTGTACTTTCTAAGCCGTCTAAAATTAAGTCCGGTGATAACGACGTAAAATCAAATACGGCCATTAGCGCTTATTAAAGAAGCGGCTTTCATGTTCAAGCATGACCTCATCCGTATCTGACACTAATTCAATAACAAAACTTATATCTGTCATATAACCTTCCAACTCATAAGGATCAACCGAAATGCTGATTGGCAGAGTATACACTTTTGCCGCCTTAACAAATATCTCTTGTTCGCCATGCCACTTGGTATTATCGATACCTTTGACCGACAAACGATAACGATTATCTTTTTGTGATTTATTCAAAATCTTAAGCGTATAAACATTCTCAATGTCGCCATTAAAGTTCTCTTTAGCTAGTTGATTTCTATCGCGGATAATATCCATAGAAACCGGTACTCTGTTAGCCATTTCCAAGATCAATAGGCTAGACATCACTATTAGCACTATGGCGTAACCAATTAATTTACCACGTACAAAATGAACTTTTTTACCTTCTAATTCATGCTCTGTCGTGTAGCGAATTAAGCCTTTATCATATTTCATTCGCTCCATAACACCGTCACAAGCATCGACACAGGCGCCACAGTTAATACACTCATATTGCAGGCCATTACGGATATCAATCCCTGTTGGGCAAACCTGAACACATAAATTACAATCGATACAATCACCTAAGCCAAGTTCTTTTGGATCTTGCTTTCTTGAACGCGGGCCACGATTTTCACCACGTTTTGTATCATATGAAACCGTTAAAGTATCTTTATCAAACATTGCTGACTGAAAGCGTGCATACGGGCACATATGTAAACACATAATCTCTCGCATCCAGCCTGCGTTACCATAGGTACAAAAAGCAAAAAACCACACGGTTGCTGCTAAAGCAAATGAGGCATTAAAGGTAAAGAAATCAACAAAAACTTCTCGCATTGGTGCGAAGTAGCCAGCAAAGGTTAACGCCGTTAAAATGGAGAAAAAGCCCCAACAAAAATGCTTCAACGCTTTACGCCAAAATTTATTCGCGTTCATCGCTTGGCTATCGAGCTTCTTACGTTGGTTAGCGGTGCCTTCTATTTTCTCTTCAAACCAGATAAAAATAAAAGTCCAAACGGTCTGAGGACAAAGATACCCACACCAAACACGCCCTAAGAAAGTGGTAACAAAAAACAGTAGAAAAGCACCAAGAATAAAAATCCACGCCAGCAAGGTTAGATCTTGTGGCCAAAGTGTCACGCTCCATAAGGTAAAGCGTTGCTCACCAATATCAAATAAAATCGCTTGATGACCGTCATATTGCAACCAAGGTAAAATAGCAAATAGGGCAAGAAAGAAAAAGTTCATCTTTTGACGGAGTTTTTGAAATACACCTTCCACTTTACGTACATAAATTTGGTCACGGGGTTTATATGTATCGCTTTTTTCTGGTTGATGAATTTCAACATTTTTAATCGGAATTTGATTACTAACTTTACGGTTATGATCTTGTGATTTCAAAGCGGATCCTTTAGTTCGATAATGCGGGGCAATTATAACGAATTGGCACTGATTACCTATCAAAAAATAGCAAAATATTGCTTTGTTAATAGAAAATTGATTACCCTAGAACTATTCTCATTATATTTATTTCAATAAAGCATAATGATATCTATGGTCGATTAAATAATAACATGATGTCGCTTATTATTTATCCGTACATCTTAATTATAAGGCAGGGTATGAAAAAATTATTGATCTTAATCGTGGCAAGTGCGTTATATTTTCATTTTTATCCTAACGAAAAGCTAAATAACTGGTTGTTAGAACAAAAATCTGTAGTGTTGAGTTATTTCTCAGATGCTACCGATACAAAAATACGCTTAAAATCAGATAAAATTTATCAAGATTTATCCAACCATTTTGCTCAGTTTAATGCTCAAGAACAAACCTACGTAGCCGAAATTACCCGTAGCCGTAAACAGGTAAAAAGTTTTTACCAAAGCCATTGTCTCGATAAAAAAAGAACCACGAAATTACATCGCGATAATTTAATTAAAGTCTGTCAGACCATTAGTGAATACAGTAGCTTATTATAGTAATAAACGCTTAGCAAAGCCGTAAACGTTTATTACAACAGCATAAAAGCGATAGTGATTAGCTTATAAAATTAAGCTAAAACCTAGGCGCTTTTGCAATAAAAACCAAAGCATTTTGGCTAAAATGAAAGATCAACTGAGCCTAGCAAGTAACTCAGAAAAATCATCCGCACAAGCCTGCTCTAAAGCATGTTTTTTATCGCGAATTGTCCAATGACCATTAACCATAACATCTAATACTGGATTTTCTCGACTGGCAAAAATTACACTATCAAGTAAATGTTTGTCGTCATGAGCATACAAACGCAACTGGCTATCATCTAACACCAACAAATCAGCTTGCTTGCCTACGGCTAAAGCACCGGTGTTGCTATTAGTACTTTGTGCTCCCCCCACGGCGGCTTGCTGCCATAAGTTCGCGCCAACTGATTTCTCTTCTTTGCCGGTTAACAGTGCACGTTGCTGCTTACTTAAGCGCTGGGCATACTCAAGCCAACGTAGTTCTTCAATCGGGTTAACCGAAATATGACTATCTGAGCCAATTGCAAAAGTGCCGTTTTCAGCTATAAACTCCTCGGTAGGAAAAATACCATCACCTAAATTAGCTTCTGTTGTTGGACAAATGCCAGCAATCGCTTGGCTAGCAATGATGCCTTGACGCTCTTGTTCATTAATGTGTGTGGCATGAATCAAGCACCAATATTTATCTAGCTCGGCATTATCTAATAACCACTGCACAGGTCGTTGACCATAATAGGCTAAACAGTCTTGTACTTCCTTTTGTTGTTCAGCAATGTGAATATGAATTGGCGCTTGTTCATCGAGTGCTCTGACATGCTTAACAGCCGCGAGCAGTGAACTTTTATCCACTGCACGTAATGAATGCGGCGCAATACCGACATTACAATTCGCTTGTGATTGAGCAAGCTCGAAACATTCACTGACGAGATCATTAAATTGTGCAACAGAATTAATAAAGCGCTGCTGGCCTGAATTAGGCGCCTGAGTATCAAAGCCACTAAATCGATACAATACGGGTAACAATGTTAAGCCAATACCGGATTGCTCAGCGGCAGCAAAAATTGCCTGCGCCATTGCTGATAAATTAGCATAATTTTCGCCATTAATATCATGATGAAGATAATGAAATTCAGCCACACGGGTATAACCCATTTTCAACATTTCAATATAAAGTTGACTCGCAATGACTTGTGCATCTTGTGCGCTTAATTGCCCTAAAAACTTATACATGACATTGCGCCAAGTCCAAAAGCTATCTTGACCTTCACTGCCCTGCTCACTAAACCCGGCAAAAGCGCGTTGAAATGCATGAGAATGGCAATTAACCATGCCGGGAATAACGATGCCTTTTGTATGCTCAGCACCTGCGATTTCACCCTCGACAATATCGGTAATCATTCCCTGCTCTATAGTCAAGGTTTGATCATTCGCCCAACCATTGGCGAGTAATATTTTTTTCGCAAAAAGTTTCATTATCAGGCTCCGTTAATTGTGACTAGTTTTAGCAAAAGTAATTAAGCTGTTAACCAAAGCTTCAAGTTTTGGTTGCACCTGTAATGCTAAGCTTTCGTTGTAAGTCATCGCTTGCTCATTCATATATGTTCGCTGCGATAACTCCAACTGTAAAGCATGAAAACCATTATCCGGCTGGCCGAAAGCACGAGTAATATACCCGCCTTTAAAGCGGCCATTACAAACCATGGTATAGGGAGCATAATTTAAATTGGCTACAGCAGAAATAAGCTCAGCAGAGCAACTTTCACCGTCCGCATTACCAAAATTAAAATCAGGCAATTGGCCAGTAAAAAAACGCGGTACTTGTGAACGAATGGAATGTGCCTCAAGTAACACTGCTTGACCAAACTCAGCCTTTATTGTTTGCATGGTTGACATTAACACCTGATGATAAGGTTGCCAATAATTGGCAACCCGCTGGCTTATTTGTTCTGCGTTAGGCGTTTTACCCTCTAAATACAGCGGTGATAAATCAAATGCAGTCGTTGGGCATAATTCGGTATTGTTTGCACCTGGATATAGGTCAATACCGTCAGGATCACGATTTAAGTCAATAACATATCGGCTGTATTTAGGAATTAAGATAAAGGCACCTAGCGCTTGCGCAAAGGCATATAAGCGATCCATATACCAGTCAGTATCTGCTACTTCACGGCCCTTAGCTGTCATTACGGCTGCAATATCATCAGGTATTTCTTCGCCATTGTGGGGCATACTTATCAGTAAAGGAACAGAGCCTTTAATTAACGTATAGCTAGTAGACATATCACCTCTTTAAATTGTATATACAACTTTGTTGTTGATAATTTACCATGCAATAATAAGAACATGAACTACTTTATTTATCTGAGCGCAATATAGTTAGTCGCTCTATTACTTACTCTCATAACAACCTCGGCACTTACTGCGTTTAAAAATACTCTTAGCTACAGAACAGGAGTGTTAAAACTATTAATAGCCAAAGCACTTTTTAATGCGATTAGCCAATGATTCGGTCAAAAACCAATCAACACTTGAAAATGATAATGGCCACTCCATATATAAAAGTAACCATGAGCGGTATATATCATGCTACTAATTTAGCAGGCATTACTTAACTCAATGTAAAGTAAAAAATGATATACCAAGGAAAACAAATGGATGTAACGCTTCGCAAAGTAACAAAAGATAATTATGAGCGAGTTTGCGAGCTTGATGTAGAAAAAGCCCAAGAAGACTATGTTGCCTGTAATATGTGGTCTTTAGTTGAGGCCACCTATAACAATGGTTATGAAAGTAGAGCAATTTATTTAGCTAATGAACCCGTTGGTTTTTTGATGTGGGTGCGAGAAAGCGCAGATAAAATGTCAATTTGGCGTTTCATGATTGACCAACATTATCAAAAAAAGGGCATAGGTCGTAAAGCCCTATCGCTCGCTTTAGACGAAATAAAAGCCGTTTCAATGCTTAAGCAGATCGAAATTTGCTACCACCCTGAAAATCCAGTCGCGAAAAGTTTTATGCTAGCTTCGGCTTTAACGAAGTTGGCATGGATGAAGATAATGAAGACATGATTGCAGTGATTGAACTCTGATTACTTGAAACTGCAAAAGCACACAAGATAGCATTGTTGAGTATGTTCATAACCAATTGACAACAAAAACAATAGTAAACATAAGTTCAATGGTTACCGCTAAGTAAAGGGTAATAGCTGTCCTTAGCGTTAAAGCACTAGGCATTATCGCGTTGTTATTCTAAGCTAGGATAATACGATAAATTTTGCCTATCACTAGCAAGCAGTGATAATCTATTTTATAGATTGATATATTCTATATTAATCTATTTATATTTATCGTAAAAACAGGATAATTACTGCATTGCCTTACAAAACACTATTTATGATAATAAAACGGAGCCATTATGTTAGAAAATAAAGAGCAACAAAAAGTCCCTAATGTTACCTTCACATTACGAGCAAATGACGAATGGACAACACGCACTAGCGATGAAATTTTTAATAACAAAACTGTCGTCGTTTTTTCATTACCTGGTGCTTTTACCCCAACATGCTCATCTTCACATTTACCACGCTACAATGAATTAGCGCCAACATTGTTTAAAAATGGCGTTGATGAAATTATCTGTATGTCAGTAAATGACACCTTTGTAATGAATGCATGGGCACAAGATCAAGACGCTGATAATATTAGCTTTATTCCTGATGGTAACGGTGAATTTACCGACGCTATGGGTATGTTAGTCGACAAAGCTGACATTGGTTTCGGTAAGCGTAGTTGGCGTTATGCGATGCTAGTAAAAAATGGCATCATTGAAAAAATGTTCATTGAACCTGATGTACCAGGCGACCCGTTTGAAGTATCAGATGCTGACACTATGTTAAATCATATTAACCCTTCTGCTTGTCAAACTTCAGCAATCACGGTTTTTAGCAAGCCTACTTGCCCATACTGTAAAAAAGCTAAAGCTTTATTAACAGAAAAAGGCTTAACATTTGAAGAACTAGAAGTTGGCAAAGATGTTAATTTAACCATGTTTAAAGCATTAACTAACGCAGATACTGTGCCGCAAGTATTTATTGATGGTAAACATATTGGTGGTAGTGAGGCATTAGCAGCACACTTTAGCTAATGTGAGCAAGAACAAGCAGGTGATTTAAAGCCAACGATAAAAGCGACATTCATCTGTCGCTTTTTTAATTACCTTATCTTCTACATGATAGAATAGCGCTCAAAACTGCATAGGCCCAAAATATGGATCACCAACCTTATAATCCATTACACGGATTAACTTTAAAAACTATCGTCACACAACTCGTTGAGCACTTTGGTTTTGCGTATCTCGGTAAAGAAATAAAAATTCGCTGTTTTACTGATGAACCGAGTATCAACTCAAGTTTAAAATTTTTAAGAAAAACCCCATGGGCAAGAGAAAAAGTTGAAGCGCTTTATACCAAGCACAAAAGCAAATTAACCGACCAAGCTTAAATCACTTGAAAGGCATAAAGATATAACGCAAAAGTATTGAACAATATGGCAATAAAATGCCATGCTGATGCGATATAATCACAACGACTACTAGCAGATGAACAACATTAATCACTACATCCTTACTTGGCAGTGTCCTGACACCTCAGGCGTATTAGCAAAAGTATCGCAAAGTTTATTTCAACACGGTGCTTTTATTACCGAAACCAGCCAATACAGTGACCCTTATACTGAAACTTTTTTTTCTCGTGTTGCTTTTGACGATCGAGAGCTTAAAGTGAGTTTTGCAGAGCTAAGTCAAGCGATTGATTTGCTATCCAAACCGTTAAACATGCAGTATAAAATCAGGGAAAAAGAAAGCTATCCTAACGTGGTTATTGCCGTTTCTAAAGATGATCATTGCTTAGTTTCATTGCTGACAAAATGGAAAGCGGGCGCCCTACCCATTAATATAGTAGCAATTACATCCAACCATAAAGACTGCGAAGCCTTGGCACAATGGCATAATATTCCATTTCATTATTTACCGGTTAATAAAGAAAACAAAGCGCAACAAGAGCAAGCTTTACTCGATATTTATCAACAATATCAAGGTGATTTATTGGTACTTGCTCGATATATGCAAATATTATCAGACCAGCTTTGCCATAGTTTACGTGGCCAAGCGATCAATATTCATCATTCTTTTTTACCCAGTTTTAAAGGTGCGAAACCTTATCATCAAGCACATAAACGTGGGGTTAAAATTATTGGTGCCACAGCGCATTACGTCACAGCTGATCTTGATGAAGGGCCTATCATTGTTCAAGAGGTCAAACCGATTAACCATACCTTCACCATTGAGAAAATGGTTCACCTTGGTCACGACTTAGAAGCAACCGCCCTATGTCACGCAGTAAAAATGCATGCAGAACAGCGTATTTGCTTGAATAAAGATAAAACTGTTATTTTAAGTTAAGCGCTCACAAGACGCTATTTTACAGCTGTTTTATCCCATTAACTCTGCTACATTGGAAGACAAATATTTTGCCAATAATTGTCTTCTAACATGATCCAATATCAAATTTTTCCCATCAATCCAAATAGTCATTTATTTGAGGTTTTACTGTCATTTAAAAGTACGCCTGGCCAAAGCTATACCTTATCATTACCCGCTTGGTTACCTGGCAGTTATATGATCCGCGACTTTGCTAAAAATATAACGCAAATCCATGCTTTTGACGGCCAAGAACAAGCCATAGCATTAACTAAATTAGATAAGCAAACTTGGTCATTACAAGCCCAAGATGGCCAAGTACAAGTGCGTTATCAAGTGTTTGCTTTCGACTTATCTGTTCGCACAGCCTACCTTGATAGCCAACGTGGTTTTTTCAATGGCAGCTCGACCTTTTTACAAGTCACAGAGTTAAGCGAGTTAAGTTGCGAGCTCATCATTCAGCCATCAGCAAACACAACACATAACCAATGGCGAGTCGCCACAGGTTTAACCCGAGCAAAAGAAACTGAAAAATTTCAATTTGGTCGATATATTGCGGATAATTATCAACATTTAATTGATTGTCCTGTAGCCATTGGTAACTTTGATTGCACCGAATTTACTGTGGAAGGTGTAGTGCATCATTTAGTATTTACCAGTAAACATTATGGCGATACGCAGCGCTTGGCGGCAGATGTCAGTAAGTTATGTCAGCACCACATTAATTTATTTGGTGAAGCACCTTTTAAAGAATATTGGTTTATTACCCATTTGCAGGCTCAGGGGTTTGGGGGCTTAGAACATAAAAACTCGACTATTTTACAGGCTAGTCGCTTTGATCTTCCCAATCCTCAACAAACTCATGCCGATATGAGTGATAATTATAAAACCTTTTTAAGTTTATGTTCGCACGAGTATTTTCATGCTTGGAATGTTTGTCGGATTAAGCCTAAAGAATTTGTGCCATATAATTTACAAAAAGAAAGCTACACCAAGCAATTATGGGCATTTGAAGGTATCACCTCTTACTACGATGACTTTTCACTTTATCGCACCGGCTTGATTGATTTTGAAGCCTACTTAGCTATATTGGCAAAAACAGCAACACGCGTGTTTCGTGGCGCGGGCGAGTTGAAGCAAAGCATTACCGCTTCAAGTTTTGACGCTTGGACCAAGTTTTATCAACAAGGTCCAGATGCGGTTAACAACATTGTCAGCTACTACGCTAAAGGCGCATTAATTGCTTTATGGCTAGATCTAACTATTCGCAGTAAATCTAATCATCAATATAGCTTAGACACCCTGATGCGTGAACTATGGATCCACTTTGGTCGGACTAACACTGGCACCACAGAAGACGATTTTATTAATATAGCTAACCTGTTGTGTGGAGAAGACATTTCAACAACATTTAAACGCCACCTCGATAGTAATGAACGCATTGATATCAGCAAAGAGTTAGCAGAATATGGCGTTGAATTACAGAAACAAAAATTCAAAAAGCTCAATAGCTTAGAGACTACTCCGGCCACATGTTATCACGCCTATTTAGGGGCTCACTACAAAGCTCAAACCTTGGGATTAGTTATTAACCAAGTATTGGAAAATTCACCGGCAGCAAATGCAGGATTAGCGGTGAACGATACCCTTATTGCTATCGATAACATCAAAATAACCGAATCAACAATACAAGCTTTATTTGATCATTTGTCGGTAAATACCGAGCTGACTTGCCACTTCTTTCGTGACGATCAACTATTGTCTTCTACACTGCAAGTCACTGACTCACCTTTAGCGGGTATTGCTTTTAAAGTTGTAGACAATAATTTAACAAAACAATGGCAAGAGATTATCGCAGCGAAATAACATCAGCTTGTAAAGTAAAGCGTACGCAATTGCTGACAACATTAAGTCGCTAAACTCATCAGAAAATTAGGGTCTATTATCGAGCTATGGTAAAAAATAGCTCATTCGAGATCTGTTTAACTTATAACGTAAATAATAACATTATGATTAATTTAAAACGCTTACACCATGTGGCTTACCGATGTAAAGATGCAAAAGAAACAGTTGATTGGTATCAAAAGCATTTAAATATGGAGCTAACTGTCGCTATTGCAGAAAATGAAGTACCGTCAACTAAAGCGCCAGATCCTTACATGCATATATTTTTAGATGCTGGTATGGGCAATGTTTTAGCCTTTTTTGAAATACCTAACTCACCTGAAATGGGACGAGATGAAAATACCCCGCAGTGGGTTCAACATATTGCTTTAGAAGTAGAAGATATTGATGCCTTGGTATCAGCGAAAAACGACTTACAAGCCCATGGCTTAGATGTTTTAGGCCCAGTGAATCATGGGGTATTTAAATCTATCTATTTCTTTGATCCTAACGGTCATCGTTTGGAGTTAGCAGCAAATACCGGCACAGCTGAGCAGTATGCCGAACTTAAGCGCGTTGCCCCGCTGATGGTTGAAGAATGGTCGCAAACTAAAAAAGCACCAACTCACGCCGCTTGGTTACACCAACAAGAAGACTAAAAGCGACAATACAGTAGATAGTTGCTTCATCACTGTCTACTGCTTTAAAAAACGTTAATTTTCGCCGCACTCCATAACAACATGCGCTTTAACACGCTGCCACCATAAACGCCAACATTACCATGCTCCGCTAACACCACTAAGCCTTGTTATATCGCTAAATGCATAAGTAATGAGTTCAAGGTTTTAACATGGTACTTATACGCTATTTGGAACAACAAACCTGAACTTAGAAACGCTTCAGGTCATAACACTGTGCTGACGAAAAATTCAACTTTATCTAAACTCTCTTCTCCTGGTATTTATTCATTGTTCGCAAATGCACAATATACCCAAGCCACTTGAAAATGTAGTTTCAGAGTTAAGCTAGGAAATCAGCGCAAGGCACAGTACGCAGATAATGGTTATTCCCTTATCAAGTGCTGCAACGCTGCAC
>TARA_B110000211_G_scaffold234520_1_pt1 | contig 13428 bp, 9 predicted proteins | sample TARA_B110000211 | Tara Oceans TARA_B110000211 (sample SAMEA4397516) | marine metagenome | biome: Polar Biome; feature: [DCM] deep chlorophyll maximum layer (ENVO:01000326); material: water (ENVO:00002006), including particulate matter (ENVO:01000060) such as... | depth 30 m
CGAGCTAATTATGGCGACATCAATAATTCGTCCTCCTGAGTTACCTTGGAATGATGCAGATCAGAAAGGTTTCCGTATTATTCTGGTTATCTTTTTGAGCATTGTTTTAGTGGTTGGTTTTATCGTACCTAAAATTTCTTTACCAGAAATCGAACGTACAGAATTAGAGAAGGTTCCGCCTGCACTGGCAAAAGTTATTAAGCGTAAAAAACTTGAAAAACCCAAGCCAAAGCCGAAACCTAAACCAAAACCGATTGAAAAAAAGGAAGAGAAAAAGCCTGAGCCGAAACCTAAAAAGGTAGAGGAAAAGCCGAAGCCTAAACCCAAGCCGAAGCCTAAACCCAAGCCAAAACCAAAACCAAAGCCTAAAAAGGAAGTGCCAAAAGAAAAGAGAGTGCAGGCTAAAGAAAAAGCCAAAGCCGCTTTTGGTAATGATGCGTTGAAAGCGTTAAGCAGTATTGCTGGATCTGTACCGATTACTGCACTGAATACTTCTAGCAAGGGTTTGTCTAATAAAGGGAATCAGGCAACGCAAGTTGGTTCTGTTATTGATCGTAATGCCGCTGGGCGTGGTTCTGGTGGTGTGAGCGTTGCAGCTTTAACAACGGCGACAGTAGGAGAAGATCTTTCTGCTCGTGATGTTACTTCTGTTGAGCTAAGCAGCGAAGAGATGCAGGTTGAGGAAACGGGTTCTGGACGTAGCCAAGAATCGCTGCGCTTAGTGTTCGAGCAGCACAAGTCAGCCTTCGACCGGTTATATCGTGCAGCGCTTCGTAAGAATGCAGCCTTGGAAGGTAGCGTGACCTTGAAGCTTAAAATTGAGCCTGATGGCAAAGTATCAAGCTGTACTGTTAAAGACAGTGAGCTGAAGGATGCGAAGTTGCAAAGACGCTTAGCTTCACGTTGTCGTTTGATTTCATTCGATGCGAAGCCAGGAGTTGATGTGACAGAGGTAGAATTTCCAATCCGCTTTATTCCTTAAGTGTGTTGGCAGCTTAAAAACCACCCACGGGTGGTTTTTTTATGTCTAAAATTCTTATTCAACGCTAGAGTGATTTACTTATACCGTTATCTTAAAAGTTTCAAATATCACATAGGTGATATTTATTTAAGTGAACTTTAAAATTAATGAAACTCTCAGATTACGCACTGATCTGTAAATTAACCCAATTAAGGATGTCTTGGTAAACATCATACTTACATGTTTCATTTAGCATTTCATGACGTCCATCTTTATAAAGCTTATACGAAACCTTGTCATGACCGGTTTTGAGTAGTTTTTCATTTAATGCGGGAATTCCTTTACCCATTCGTCCGACGGGATCTTTATCGCCACCCAATAAATGGATCGGTAGAGTCGGTGGGATTTTAATAAGTTCATTTTCTTGGCTAATTTCAATTAACCCCGTTAATAATTGAACCCAGGTTTCAGCGCTGCATGGGAAACCGCATAATGGATCATTAATGTACTTAAGGACTTCATTTTGATCTCTGCTAAGCCAATCAAAATCTGTTTGAGTAGGTTTAAAGTAATTATTGAATGATGCGAAAGAGAGTGTATCCATGACAATGGAAGGGGCACCTTTTTTCAAACGAAGTCTTTCTGCCTTAGCAACTATTCGACCGGCATAGTACATAAAGGGATGCTGATAATTGGTCCCTGATAATATTAAACCCGCTAATCGCTTGCCATGACGAATTGCAAAACCTTGAGCAATAAAAGATCCCATACTATGTGCGAATAAAAAAATAGGCAGAGATTTATCCTCAATAACCTGATCTTGAACATCGGCGATATCTTGAATGGTTTTAGCCCAGCCATCCTTATCACTGTAGTGGCCTAAAATCTCTCCTTTACCGTGGCCCCTATGGTTGTGGCTAATAACATTTAAACCTTGTTGATTTAAAAAATTAGCCAATTCGTCATAGCGATTAATGTGCTCAGCCATACCGTGACAAATGTGAATGTAGGCTTTTGCCGCAGGAGATGTCCAGCAGTGGGCTTCGATGTTGCGGCCATCTTTCGCGGTTACTGGTGTTATTTTACTGGTCATGTTTTAACCTGTTGTTCGAGGTGAGCTCGTTATCGTTATAAGTTTGTGTGCTAAGTCATTAGATTACTGTGATTTTGGCCTTTTTTGTATGCTTTTAGTTAAGGTTTTTTGCCCGCAATAGTAAAAAATGGTAATCTTTGCTCCCATAAATTGATCAAAATGCGCCAAACAAAGACTCATTTAAAGATGATCCAGTTTAGGCATATTAACTTTAGTACAGTATTCGTACGATTCTAATTGGGAACTGAGCATGAACGAAACATTTTTTCAGGATAAATATCCAGCAGACCTTGCTAAAACAATTGATATCAACCAATACCAGTCAGTTGTAGAAGTATTTAATGGGTTTGTTGTTAAATATGCTGATAAGCCAGCCTTTTCGTGCCTTGGTCAAACGTTGACATATGCAGAGCTTGAATCTCAAAGTGCTGCATTCGCTGCGTATCTACAAAACGAAACAACGCTTGTAGCTGGCGATCGCATCGCTGTTCAACTTCCTAACGTACTTCAATATCCAATTGTTGTTTTTGGTGCAATGCGTGCAGGTATGACCGTGGTAAACACCAATCCACTTTATACTGAACGTGAGATGGAGCATCAGTTTAACGATTCAGGTGCAAAAGCCTTAGTTGTCTTAGCAAACATGGCTGCAAAAGCTGAGCGTGTTTTGGCCAACACATCAATCGAAACTGTGATTGTCACCGAAGTAGGCGACATGCACAAAACGGTGAAGCGTGTTTTGATAAACAGCGTTTTAAAATATGTTAAAAAAGAAGTTGAATCGTACAATATTCCAAAAGCCGTTACATTACGCAAAGCACTTAGTTTAGGGCAAGGTAAGACATTTACGACCCCTCCTCTAAAGCAAGATGATATTGCTGTATTGCAATACACGGGTGGTACAACAGGCGTAGCAAAAGGCGCAATGTTGACCCACGGAAACCTGATCGCCAATATGCTTCAGTGCAGTGGCCTTTTCAGCATGGCATTGGATAAGGGTAAAGAAACGGCTATTGCGCCACTTCCTCTTTATCATATTTATGCTTTTACGGTTCATTGCATGGTATTACTTGAAACAGGTAATCACAGTGTATTAATTCCTAATCCTCGCGATATTCCAGGTTTCATTAAAGTATTACAAAATACCAAGTTTTCTTGCTTTGTTGGTTTGAATACATTGTTTGTTGCACTGTGCAGTCAGCCGGCTTTCAAGGCATTAAACTTTAGTGGTTTAAAATTAACTATTTCTGGTGGTATGGCATTAACTAAAGATGCCGCCGATCAGTGGAAGCAGGTTACAAACTGCGATATCGCTGAAGGTTTTGGTATGACTGAAACGTCTCCTGTTGTTTCTTTCAATCCTCCAGGTCATATCAAGTTGGGTACCATTGGTCTTCCAGTGGCGAGTACGAACTGTAAAGTTATCGATGATAACGGCAATGAACTTCCTGTTGGTGAAGCAGGGGAACTTTGTGTTAAAGGCCCTCAAGTAATGAAGGGTTATTGGCAGCGTCCAGAAGCAACGGCTGAAACTATCTCGAGTGATGGTTGGTTAAAAACAGGCGATGTGGCGGTGATCAGTGAAGATGGCTATATGAAGATTGTTGATCGTAAGAAAGATATGATCATCGTATCGGGCTTCAATGTTTATCCAAATGAAGTTGAAGACGAAATTGTAACGCACCCTGATATTGTAGAAGCGGCTGCGATTGGTATCCCAGATCCTAAGACTTCAGAGTCGGTTAAAATTTTTGTGGTATCCAGTAATGAAAACTTAACGGCTGCGGATGTTAAAGCTTGGGCTCGTGAGCGATTGACCGCTTATAAAATACCTAAGCATGTTGAGTTTCGTGATGAATTGCCAAAAACAAACGTTGGTAAAATTTTACGTCGTGAACTTCGAGATGAAGAAATGGCTAAAATGGAAAATAAAGCATAAGCCTATCTTGGCAGATGTTTGATTGATAGTTTGTTAGAATAACGCCCTGCTAATGCAGGGCGTTTTCGTTTTAACGCGATAAGCAATTACATTAATGCTATTAAACAATATCAACAGAATAGATCACTGGGTGAGATGTGAGTCAGAATAACAAGCTTGATAGAAATGCGCTTAAACAAGCAGTCAATAATTGTCTAGCCAAAGATAAATTTCGCTTAAATCGAGACTTACAGGCAATATTCCGCTTAATACAGCAGGAAAAGCCCATTGATAAAAAACTGGCTAAGTTACTTCAAACGATCGAACGCAGTCAGCAAATATTGGCACAGCGTAAGACCGAACTGAAGCTTCAATATCCAGAAACTTTACCGGTCAGTCAAAAGCGAGAACAAATACTCGAAGCGCTATCTAAGAATCAAGTTGTGATTATTGCGGGCGAAACGGGCTCAGGTAAAACAACTCAGTTGCCTAAGCTATGTCTCGAACTAGGGCTTGGGCAGGCTGGCACGATTGCCCATACACAACCAAGACGATTAGCCGCTCGCTCAGTTGCTAGCCGGATTGCGCAAGAACTTGAAGTCGAGATGGGCCAAGAAGTTGGTTGTCAGGTTCGATTCAGCGATCAGACGACAGAGCGCACTCGCGTTAAGTTAATGACCGATGGTATTTTGTTGGCGCAAACTCAGCATGATAAATTTTTATCAGAATATGATTGCATTATTATCGATGAAGCTCATGAACGCAGTCTGAATATTGATTTTTTACTCGGCTTCTTAAAACAATTATTGCCTAAACGGCCCGATCTTAAAGTTGTCATTACATCAGCAACGATTGATTTAACCAGATTCAGTGAGCATTTCTCTAATGCCCCTGTCATCGAAGTTTCTGGCCGCACCTTTCCTGTAGAGGATCGCTTTAGACCGCTTGTTCGTGAGAGTGAAGATGATACTGACTTAACAATCCAAGAAGGTATTTTACACGGGCTTCAAGAACTCGCACAGCAAGATAGAATTAAGCAACAGGCGGGCGACGTGCTCGTATTCTTACCTGGTGAGCGTGAAATTAGAGAGTGCGCTGAATTTCTTCGTAAAATGATGGCCCATGATAAAGACCTGCGTAATAGCCAAATATTGCCGTTGTATGCGCGTTTAGGTGTCAGTGATCAGGGAAAAATATTCTCAGAGTCCGTCGGGCGCAGAATAATTTTGGCAACGAACGTTGCTGAAACCTCGTTGACCGTTCCAGGTATTCGCTATGTGATTGATTCGGGTGTTGCTCGAATCAGTCGTTACAGTTATCGCTCTAAAGTTCAGCGATTACCTGTTGAGGCTATTTCTCAAGCCAGCGCAAATCAACGTCGTGGCCGATGTGGACGTGTGGCGGATGGTATCTGTATTCGCCTTTATTCTGAAGAGGACTTTTTGTCTCGTCCTGAATTTACTGAACCAGAAATACAACGAACAAACCTAGCGGCTGTTATCTTGCAAATGATATCGCTTAAGCTCGGTAATATCAGTGAATTTCCTTTTGTTGATGCCCCTGATCCTCGATTTATCAAAGATGGGTTTAACTTATTACAAGAGCTTGAAGCGGTCTCTTCGAGCAATAAAGAAGGGCAGTTTGAGTTAACTCAGCTTGGCCGTCAAATGTCCCGTTTGCCGGTTGAACCTCGAATATCTCGTATGCTTTTACAAGCAAAAAAACAGAATGCTTTACGTGAAGTATTAATTATTGCATCGGCTTTAAGTATACAAGATCCACGAGAAAGGCCTGCTGATAAGAAGCAAGCGGCTGATCAAAAACATAAAGAACTGGCTCATGAAGAATCCGATTTTTTATCCTACGTAAATCTATGGGATGCGTTTGAAGAGCAAAGGCAAGAACTTACTAATTCGCAATTACGTAAATGGTGCCAAAAACATTTTGTAAATTACATGCGTATGCGTGAGTGGCGAGATGTTCATAAGCAACTGCATATTTTATGCAGAGAAATGGATTTTATTTTAAATAATGAACCCGCAAGTTATGAGAATGTTCATAAATCTTTATTGGCTGGATTATTAAGTCACATTGCGCAAAAAGAAGAGGGCGCAGAGTATTTAGGCGCTCGTCAGCGTAAGTTACAAATTTTCCCTGCATCAGGTTTATACAAGAAACGCCCTAAATGGATTGTGGCTGCCGAGTTAATGGAAACGTCGCGTTTGTATGGCCGTACGGTCGCCAAAATTGATCCGCAGTGGCTTGAACAACTTGCGCAGCCGTTGTTGCGTAAAAGTTATTTTGAGCCTCACTGGAGTAAAAAACGTGGGCAAGTAATTGCGTTTGAACAGACCAGCTTGTATGGGTTAATTATTAATCCTAAGCGCGCAATTGATTTTAGTCGTATTAATATGCCCGAGGCGAGAAATTTATTTATTCAGCAAGGCCTTGTTGAAAATAACATCGAATTAAAATCAAAATTTTATAAGCATAATGTTAATTTGATTGCTGAATTAGCTGAGTTAGAAGAGAAAACAAGAACACGTAGTTATGTCGTTGAAGATGCAGTAGTTGCTCATTTTTATGATGAGCATATCCCTACCGATGTCGCTTCGGTTATTAGCTTGTATGCTTGGATAAAGAAACCAGAGACGGATGAAAAACTTCTTTATTTAACCAAAGAATATTTATTAAAGCAAAGTGAAGATAGCGTTACTGATGCGTTGTATCCGAGTTATTTTAACTATCAAGGCATTAGTTTTCCACTGGCGTATGCATTTTCTCCGGGTGCTAAAGATGATGGGGTATCGATGACTGTGCCGGCATCAGTACTCGGACAAATTTCTATTGATCAGGCTGATTGGTTAGTGCCTGGTTTTATAAAAGAAAAATGCATCGCTATATTAAAAGGATTACCTAAGCCGCTGCGTAAGCAGCTGGTTCCGGTCCCTAATACGGCTGACCAATTTTTACAGCTTGCCAACGTCGGTGAGGGTGGTCTGTTTCCTCAACTGGTAAATTTTTTATACAGTCAATATCGCATAAAAGTTGAGCTCGAGGATCTACGTTCGATACCCTTAGATGATCATTTTAAAATGAATTATCAGGTCGTTGATAACGAAAAGGTTGTTGGTCAGGGTCGTGATTTGACGACACTTCGAGAAGAATTCGAAGGCATAGGTCAGGCGCAAGCAACGGTACTGACCGATAAAGAATTTGATCGATCGAATATTACACAATGGGATTTTTCTACGCTGCCTAAAGTAACTGAAAGAGACCTTCAAGGCCTTAAGGTTCGTATGTTTCCCATGTTAATCGATCAAGGTGGCCATGTTGATATGACATTGCATGCCGATGAGGATTTTGCGGAGTTATCCAGTCGACAAGGTATAATTCGTTTACTGCGGTTGTCTTTGGCCATACAAGACAAAGAATTACGAAAAGAGCTTAGGCTGTTAGATCCTGTGATGCCTTATGCCCAAGGCTTGGCGCCTAAGCAAGAGTTTTATAACGACATACTAGACGCGTGTTATAACTTATGTATGTTGTCTGAGGATGAATTGCCAAGAACTGAGCAGGCATTTAAACAGTGTCTGGATAATCGCTCAGAACTCTACCCTACGTTAGTTAAGATTATTGATTGGCTTAAACGAGTACTTCCGCTAAGGCATAAAGTATTGAAGCAGATGAAAGGAAATACGACGATTGATCGTGCGTATGCGTATAGTGATATCAAGTCTCAACTGAATGAATTATTTCAGCCCAATTTTATTATTCAGACGCCTTGGTTGTATCTGAAATCATACCCTAGATATATAGAGGGTATCCTTTATCGGTTAGATAAATTACAAGGCCAGCTGCAGCGTGATCGTTTGCGGATCGCAGAAGTCGACGAAATGCGACAATTGCATCAGGCAGGGATTAAACAGCTAGCGATACCTTATTATGCCAATGCTGAGCTACTGGGCTTTTATTGGCTGATTCAAGAGTTAAGAATGTCTTTATTTGCCCAGCCATTAGGGACCAGTGAGCCGGTTTCGAGTAAGCGACTACGTCAGCGCTGGAATGAGATTAAGATGGAATTGTCACTGTAACTGAGCTTTAGCCATTGGGATAAGTCAGATATTTGAACTATTCTTGAATTATTCTTTGTAGTGACGTACTAATGAAGAATGAGAGCTGACTTGATAACAAGCTCCTGTCGTAAGATAGAATACATAATAGAACATAACTCACAGAAATAACGTACAAACAAAAATTAAAGGAACTCATCATGACGAAATCTACAGCAAAACCTTTAGCTGCAGTACTTGGTACAGCATTTGTAACAGCGATGGCGCAAGTGCCAGCAACACAAGCTGCTGAAAACCCATTTGCAACTGCAGAGTTAAAAACGGGTTATAAAGTTGCCGCTCATCACGAAGGCAAGTGTGGCGAAGGCAAGTGCGGTGGCGAGAAAAAATCTGCTGAAGAAGGTAAATGCGGCGAAGGTAAGTGTGGTGGTGAGAAAAAAGCCGCTGGTGAAGGTAAGTGCGGCGGCGAGAAGAAAGCAGCTGGTGAAGGTAAATGCGGCGAAGGCAAGTGTGGCGCTGACAAGAAATCAGCTGGTGAAGGTAAGTGCGGCGGTTAGTCGTGCACTGCTTAACAACTAAGTTAGGAGATCTTAATGCCAAACTATCCAGTTAATGGCGCAGGTCTCGGATTACGACGGGCCCTTTTGGGTCCGTTATCGTCTGTGACTTCTGAACAGATTGATTTTATGGAAGTCGCACCAGAGAATTGGATAGGCGTCGGCGGACGTTTAGGCAAGCACTTTCGCAGTTTTACTGAGCGATTCGACTTCCTGTGCCATGGATTATCATTATCTATTGGCAGTCCGGACCCTTTGGACATTGCTTTTGTAAAGCAAGTTAGCCAGTTTATGAAAGAGCATGGGATAAAGGCCTACAGTGAACATTTGAGCTTTTGCAGTAATGACGGTCACATGTATGACCTTATGCCTATTCCTTTTACTGAAGAAGCGGTGCATTACGTCGCTCAACGTATTCGAACCGTGCAAGATATTATTGAGCAGCCTTTAATTATTGAAAACGTCTCGGCTTATGCGCAGCCAGGAAAAGAAATGGAAGAGATTGATTTTCTAAAGGCGGTTATTGAAGAAGCTGACTGTCGGCTTTTACTTGATGTGAATAATGTCTTCGTTAATAGTACAAATCATGGTTTTGATGCAAAAGACTATCTGCGGAAAATACCAACAGAGCGGATTTCATACCTGCATATTGCTGGACACTATGAAGAAGCGGAAGATTTATTGGTTGATACTCATGGTGCAGCGGTTAAGCAAGATGTGTGGGATTTGTTGGCTTTCACTTATCAGCAGCACGGTGCCATTCCGACACTTTTGGAACGCGACTTTAACATGCCTAGTGTTGCTGAATTAATCACTGAAATTGACATGATTAAATGCGCACAGTCAATTGCGGGAGATTTAAATGACCTGTGAGTTGCCAAAGTTTAAACGTATTCAGCAAACATTCGCCAATCATATTAAATCACCGGCACAGGTTGATTGCCCGAGTGATATCGATGAGCGGTCTATGGCGATTTATCGTGATTTATTTTTTAAAAACATTATGGGCTTCTTGTCGGGCGGCTTCCCGGTACTCGCTGAAATTATTGGCGAAGAACGCTGGCATATCATCGGCCGAAAGTTTTTTTCCCATCATCATAATAAGACACCTTACTTTCTTGAAATTTCGAGAGAATTCTTATCCTTTCTTGAGCATGAATATACATCTACAGCAGAAGACCCTGTCTACTTATACGAGTTAGCTCATTATGAATGGTTAGAATTATATGTGGACGTAGAACCTGAAGGTGCAGCGATAGAGTGTGATAATGATGGTGATATTTTATCTAACGTTCCTGTTATGTCACCGGTGGTTGAGGGTTTTTTATATCAACACCCTGTGCATCAAATTTCAGCTGAAAACTCAAGCCCAGATCCCAAGCCGAGCGCGCTGATTGTTTACCGCGCCCGTGATGATGAGGTTGGCTTTGCTGAGACCAATCCTTTTACACTGCAGTTATTGGCATTATTGAAAGAGGGCGGGCGTACAGGAGAAGAAACCTTGAGTCTGCTAATGTCTCAAAATGGTTTAGCAGGACAGCAAGCGGCTTATGATGGTGGAGTTCAGACACTTCAGCTTTGGCAGCGTCTAGGGATTATTTGGGGTTGTTGTCTGTGAGCATTAAAATTTGGAACTAAGTTCAGATACACCGTTCTAATCATTAAATATTCATTCAAATACTAACCTTTCAGAAGAGGGAGGTGTCATGTCAATCACAAATCTTGGGTCATGGGCTCATGAGCAATTTAATATGACGCGTAAGCTGGATGCACTCGCGCCACTGGCTCTAAGGTTGTACCTGTTTTTTCCATTCTGGATGGCGGGCACCAATAAATGGGCTCACTTTGGTGATACGGCAGCTTGGTTTGGTAATGCTGATTGGGGTTTAGGCTTGCCTGCACCTATGCTATTAGCTTTTTTGGCAACTTGGACTGAAATTCTGGGAGCAATTTTTTTATTATTAGGTTTTGCAACGCGTTACATTGCGGTACCGCTAATGATTACGATGTTAGTGGCAATATTTACCGTGCATTGGGGTAATGGTTGGTCGGCGATTGCTGACGGTGCCGCTGATGCGGGTATTGCAGAAAGAACCGCCGCGGCGCGCACAATCCTGCAAGAGCATGGTAATTATGCTTGGTTAACGGCGAAGGGGAATTTTGTGATTCTTAATAATGGTATTGAATTTGGTGTGACGTATTTGGTCATGCTGCTATCACTGTTCTTTACTGGCGCAGGTAGAGTTGTAAGTTTAGATTATTGGATTGCGAAGTTCTTTGCTCGTAATAAAAGTTAATCGAAATTTTAATATATTAAAACGGCCGTCATAGTAACTTCAATGAACGGCCTTTTTAAATTCTACCTCACCAGCCTTGGCTATGCTGTTGCACTAGCTTACTTAGCATCTCAATATGATCAGGGTTGTCATTAAGAGCGGGAATGTAATTATAGTTCTCGCCACCAGCCTCTAAAAAATATTCTTTATTCTCAACTTGAATCTCTTCTAGTGTTTCTAAACAGTCGGCAGAAAAAGCCGGGCAAATTATATCAACACTTTTCACCCCATCTTTACCCCATTGAGTCAGTGTATGGTCGGTATAAGGCTTTACCCATTCTTCACGACCAAAACGAGATTGAAAACAGCACTGCCATTGTTCTGGTTGCAGTGCTAATTTCTCTGCGAGTAAGGCAGCCGTTTTACGGCATTGATGCTCATAAGGATCACCTTTGCGGGTATAGCGCTCTGGCACGCCGTGGAATGACATGAGTAACTTCTCGCTTTGCCCCGACTTTTTCCACTGTAGTTCAACCGAGTGAGCCAAAGCATTGATGTACTCAGGCACGTCATGGTAGTCACGAATCCAGCGCATTTCAGGCAGGTGAGGGCACTGTTTAAGCAGGTCGGATAACTTGTCGTAAATGGCTGCTGTGGTCGATGAAGAAAATTGCGGGTACATAGGAAGAATCAATATGCGCTCTACGCCCTTGTTGCGTAAGGCATTGGATGCACTGAGTATACTTGGATTGCCATATGTCATTGCCAGCTCTACGGGCGTGTTGATACCGGTATCTTGCTGCAATTGCTGCTGCAAAGCAGCCGCTTGTTTTTTTGAAATCACTAAAAGAGGCGAGCCTTCTTCTGTCCAGATACTTTTATAAGCTTTAGACACGGGCTTTGGGCGAATGAGTAAGATGACTCTGAGTACAAACCACCAAATAAGGCGTGGTGCATCCACTACGCGAACATCGGATAGGAATTCTTTAAGATAAGCCCTTACGGCTTTAGGAGTGGGAGCCTCTGGTGTCCCAAGATTGACCATTAAAATGCCAAAAGTTTTATTTTTCGTCGTTGAGTTACTTTGCTTATCCACAAAAACTGCCTTACTTAAAGTAGGATGAAAGTCGTTATTGTAGTGTGAAATGGGTATAAATAAAAAGGCGATGCTTATAAATAAGTCATCGCCTTTTGATCTAGCTTTATTTTTTCAACGTTAAATTAGAATTTATGCACCACTTTGACCGTACCATCGACTGCGGCAGAATCGACATAGCCAATGATATTGGGATTGTTGGCAACTAATGCCTTAATCTCGGCATCTGTACCAGCTTGCTTTGGCGGTGTGCCTTTACCCGTGAAAATCAAGCGAGACCAATAAGATTTTAATTGGCTGTCTGATTTACTAAGAACCGTTGAGTTAAAGGCTTCGCGTGTTTTGCTTCCTGTGTTTTGATCCACAGGCAGGGCTTGTGAGCCATCAGGGAAGCTTTTCGCTTTGCCTAAAAAGATTCTACTAATCGTAGCTTGATCCATAGTTGAGTTTGGATTGCTGGCACTAACAATAACGGAAGTTTCAGCGAAAGACATACTGCTCGCGATAGTGATAAGAAGCGCTGAGCATGAGTGTTTTAATAATGTCATATAATTACTCCTTAAAAGATCACGTCTACAGCAACGCTGTATAGGGTTGCAGATTCGCCATCAACACCAGCGGCCGTTGTTTCATCGTTGTTCTGGATCTCGAACTTCAGCGCAGTTGATGAATCGTAATCGTAACGAAGGCCTACTGTGATGCTGCTCTGTTCAGATAATAGCGGCAATGCTTTTTGAATTATTCCTTCATTTCCAGAATCAAAACTACCCTTTTCATTTGTATAGGTGATATGGGGAGTGAATTGATCAATGCGCGTAGCCACACTTACTAGCCATGCTTGGTCATCAAGTAGTAGGGATGATTCATGATTTAGGGCTGTCCATTCAGCGACGGCCATATATGCTCCATCATCATACGTTAGGCCCGCAGCGATAAATTGGGTGGTTTGACCTGAAAAGTTAAAATCTTCGGCGGCCGAAGGGTCACCTATCATTGTCGCTATACCAGCTGCGCCTGCAGAAGCTGCAGCAAGCTCATCAGAGTCCATAATGATTTCGGCTTGGTGGTAACTAAGGCGTGTACCGAAGTTCCCCATGTTAGCTGATAATGCTAGGCCTGTGAAATTCCTAAAGTCAGCTTCATTGGTACTGCCATTAATAAAAATAGGGCCTTCAAAGCGACCATAATAAACTTGAACACTACCGTCTATGCTGCCAGAGCTGAAGCGTTGAGTGAAGTCGATGCCATCTAGGGATGAGAAGGGGACACGACCATCATAGACATCAGACGGTGGGCGAACCCAATTATAAGCATAACCAACTTCTAAAAAGTCCGAGTACTGGAAGAATGGAATACGTAAGCGGCCCATTCGTAAATCAATATCATCATTCGCTGCGTATGTGACAAAAGCCCACGCAGCCTCCGTTGAGTAATCATCGCTACCGCGCGAAACA
>TARA_B110000211_G_scaffold90221_1_pt1 | contig 13369 bp, 8 predicted proteins | sample TARA_B110000211 | Tara Oceans TARA_B110000211 (sample SAMEA4397516) | marine metagenome | biome: Polar Biome; feature: [DCM] deep chlorophyll maximum layer (ENVO:01000326); material: water (ENVO:00002006), including particulate matter (ENVO:01000060) such as... | depth 30 m
ACGATGACCTTTAGGACAAATACTGGGAAATTAAGAGAGATACCTATCTCGGCCGTGGCATCGCAAAAAAACAGTTCTGGGTTTAGTGCCATTAAACATAAAGATGCGCAACGCGTCGTTACCGTATATTCTGCTCTTGCCCCGGGTTATACAGATGCCGGAGCCGTGGTAAGTCAAATACAAAATGAAATGCAAAATTACAAGGGTCTTTCTGAGGATATAAGGATCGATTATACCGGACAAATAGAAGAGCAAAACAAGCAGATGACATTTTTGATGGGCGCCTTCTTTTCAGGATTGGGATTGATCTTTTTAATTTTAATCTTTCAATTTAATTCGATCTCAAAACCAACCATTATAATGATTGCCATATTCTTGAGCTTTATTGGTGTTTTTGGAGGTCTGGTTATTACCGGGGCACCCTTTGTAATAATGATGACAATGATGGGGATTATCTCATTGGCTGGTATTGTGGTAAACAATGGCGTGGTATTGCTAGATTATGCTCAATTATTGATTGATCGAAAGAAAAATGAATTGGATGTAAATGATTCAGAATATCTATCTAATGACGATTTACTTCGTTGTATTATTAGAGCAGGAAAGGCTCGTTTGCGTCCCGTACTACTTACGGCAATTACCACAATATTGGGATTAATTCCATTAGCGATTGGCTTGAATATTAACTTCTTTACGTTAGTCAAAGATTTTGATCCAAACATATATTTTGGAGGAGACAATGTTATTTTTTGGGGCCCATTAGCATGGACTGTTATTTACGGTTTAATGATTGCCACCTTCTTAACATTAATTGTAGTTCCGGTTCTTTTCTATCTAGCCATGCGACTAAAAATGTGGGTTCATTCAAAAAGAAACCCAAGCATCGAAATCGCTTCAGAAATTGAACTATAAGTAGTAAAACAATGACATATCACGTATTCTTTTCTAATTTTGATGTTAGCGGCTATTATCTTTATAAATTTGCAGCTTCTTTAGTGTTGGGAAAAACTTAATTATTCGAAATGTACAGAACGCATACCAATGGCGAATTAAACGCCTCATTTATAGGAGAAGAAGTAACGTTAGCTGGTTGGGTCCAAAAAACCCGAAACAAAGGCTTTATGGTCTGGGTAGATCTGCGGGATCGATATGGAATTACACAATTAATTTTTGACGAAGAACGTACTCCTAAAAAAATGATGCTGGAGGCAGCAAATCTTGGTCGCGAATTTGTAATTCAAGTAAAAGGAACAGTGATTGAGCGTGAATCACAAAATACGAAAATGAAAACGGGACAAATAGAAATATTAGTTTCCGAATTTACCATTCTGAATAAATCGCTTACACCCCCTTTTACTATAGAAGATGATACCGACGGAGGTGAAGACCTTCGTATGAAATATCGTTACCTCGATATACGACGGAATCCGGTGCGAGAAAACTTAATTTTTCGACATAAAGTAACGATGGCTGTCCGTAATTATCTTTCAAAGGAGGCTTTTGTTGAAGTTGAAACGCCTTACCTGATTAAATCAACGCCAGAAGGAGCAAGAGATTTTGTGGTTCCATCTCGAATGAACGCCGGTCAATTTTACGCCCTGCCCCAATCGCCTCAAACATTCAAGCAATTATTAATGGTTGGCGGAATGGATAAGTATTTTCAAATTGTAAAGTGTTTTAGAGACGAAGATTTGAGGTCAGACAGACAACCTGAGTTTACACAAATTGACTGTGAAATGGCTTTTATTGACCAAGAAGATATCTTACATACTTTTGAAGGCTTAACGCGTCATTTATTAAAAGAGATAAACGGAGTAGACCTTGCTGCTTTTCCCAGAATGACGTACGATGATGCCATGCAAAAATATGGAAATGACAAACCAGACATTCGGTTTGGGATGGAATTTGGAGAACTCAACGAAGTGGCTCAGCATAAAGACTTTGGTGTTTTTAATACAGCTCAGTTAGTTGTCGGAATAGCGGTTCCAGGTGGAAATAAATATACCCGTAAAGAGATTGACAAACTGATAGATTGGATAAGGCGACCACAAGTTGGAGCCTTAGGAATGGTGTATTGTCGTTGCAACGATGATGGCAGTTTCAAATCTTCCGTTGACAAGTTTTATTCACAAGAAGACTTGGGGAAATGGGCTGAAACTACAGGAGCCAACCAAGGAGATCTTATTTGTATCCTTTCAGGAGACAAAAACAAAGTCCGTGCCCAATTAAGTGCATTAAGGATGGAACTCGCTGAAAGGCTAGGGCTAAGAAAGTCGGACGAATTTGCCCCGCTGTGGGTGATTGATTTCCCTCTGTTAGAATGGGACGAGGACAGCAAACGCTACCATGCCATGCACCATCCTTTTACTTCCCCAAAACCGGGTCAATTGGAGTTACTCGCAACCAGTCCAGGAGAAGTAAAAGCAAATGCTTACGATCTGGTATTAAACGGAAATGAAATTGGCGGAGGCTCCATTAGAATACACGACAAAGAAACTCAGGCGTTGATGTTCGATTACCTCGGCTTTACAAAAAAAGAAGCAGAGGCTCAGTTCGGATTCTTAATGGATGCATTTCAATATGGCGCGCCACCTCATGGCGGACTTGCTTTTGGTTTGGATAGACTGGTTGCCATCTTAGGAGGACAAGAAACCATTAGAGATTTTATCGCATTTCCTAAAAATAATTCGGGGAGAGATGTCATGATTGATGCTCCAGCAGCAATTGATGGTGCCCAATTGGAAGAGTTAAATTTACAACTGACGAATAAATCGTAACCCAGCACCTTACCAATGCAAGATCTTTTGAGTTGGTTCAGCATAGCAGTGCAAAAACGAATTGATTTTTTTTAGAAAAAACTATGAACTATTTTTTAAGAATTTTATTAATAGCTGTTTTTACTGGTATTGGGGTTGGTTTTTACATTAAGTCAAGCGACGAAAAGTCGGGGCATTTAATAATAGGAACTTCAATTGTTGTTGGAGTTTTTATTTTAATGCCGGTTTTTATTTATCATCGATGGAAAGATAGAAGTGTTAAAGACTATATGTTAACCAAAGAAAATATTGAAAAAATGAGAGACTTTCAAAGAGATAATAAAATATAAACAGGTTGGTTTTTAAAAATAATTTTCATTTTGTTAAAAAACCGTGTTACATTTATAGCACAATTAGACCAATTTATTAATTTATTTTTATCACAATGGAAGGAACAGTAAAATTTTTCAACGAATCTAAAGGATTTGGTTTTATCACTAATGATGAGACTGGTAAGGACATTTTTGTGCACATAACAGCACTAAATGGCGAGTCTCTAAATGAAGGTGATAAGGTGTCATATGAAGAAGAGGAAGGAAGAAAAGGAACGGTTGCCGGACAGGTTCGCCTCGTCTAAAAAGAAACCACATATCCTTTTTAAGTTCTCTACCTCCTACTTTTTAACTTTGGGAGGTTTTTTTATTCTCTCGCTTAATTCAAATTTCGTTTTTCAATAAAAAATTGTTTTAAAATCGTTGCAGCTTCCTCTTCCAAAACACCACCTTTCATTTTCGTTTTAGGGTGCAACTTTGTTTTAAGTGCAATACACCCTCTTTGCTCATCACGCGCGCCATAGACAACATTCGAAATCTGACTCCAAAATAAGGCGCCTGCGCACATTTGGCAGGGCTCAATCGTTACATACATGGTACAACCGAGTAAATATTTACCTCCTAAAAAATTTGAGGCAGCCGTAATGGCTTGCATTTCTGCATGAGCGGTTACGTCGTTCAAAGTTTCGGTAAGGTTGTGAGCTCTTGCGATAATTTGATTGTCAATAACTACAACAGCACCTATAGGAACCTCTCCTTTTTTATATGCAGCTTCAGCTTCCTGTAGCGCACGTTTCATAAAATAAGCATCATCATTCTTAGATATCACAAGTGAAGTTTTTCAATTAATAAGGAGTATCGGCAAACAAAAGTGTCTTTTCGAACACACGTCAACAAAAGTACAAAAGCAAAATGTATCTTTGTATGGTGACTAAAAACTATTTAGATAGCATCAAATTACCCTCCGATCTGCGGAAACTACTCCCTGAAGATCTGCCCCAACTAGCACAAGAACTTCGCGCGTTTATTATTCATATTGTTGCGATAAAAGAAGGGCATTTGGGCGCTAGTTTAGGTGTTGTTGAATTGACAATTGCACTTCATTATGTTTTTAACACTCCAGAAGACATCTTAATTTGGGATGTTGGCCATCAAGCATACGGACACAAAATTCTCACCGGAAGAAAAGATACTTTCCACACAAATCGAATGTTGGACGGCATTAGCGGTTTTCCAAAAAGAGAAGAAAGTGCTTACGATGCTTTTGGTACAGGCCACAGCAGTACAGCAATTTCTGCAACTTTAGGGATGGCAATTGCTTCGCAACTAAAGGGAGATAATGTAAAACAACACGTTGCAATTGTTGGAGATGCATCTATCGCAAGTGGAATGGCATTTGAAGCTTTAAATCATGCTGGTGTAACCAACACAAACATCCTAGTTATTTTAAATGATAATGCTATTGGGATCGACCCTAGTGTAGGGGCATTGAAAGAGTATTTTATTAAGGTTAGTTTAAACGGAGCCCCAGAAACTGACAATATCTTTGAAGCACTCAATTTTAATTATTCCGGACCTGTAGACGGTCATAATTTAACTGAATTGATTTCAGAGTTAAAAAGGCTTATGCAAATTGAAGGGCCTAAACTTCTTCATATTATTACGAAGAAAGGAAAAGGATTGCGACAGGCTGAAGAAAATCAAGTGGTGTATCACGCACCTGGAAAATTTGACGCCATAACAGGAAACTTGTACCCTAAAAGCACTGCTATGCATCCTCCAAAATTTCAAGATGTATTTGGCAAAACGATTGTAGAACTGGCGAGAAAAAATGAAAATATTGTTGGAATTACTCCGGCTATGCCAACGGGAAGCTCCTTAAAGTACATGATGGAGGCATTTCCAGCACGCGCCTTCGATGTGGGTATTGCAGAGCAGCACGCAGTGACTTTTGCCGCAGGTTTGGCAACCCAAGGCCTTCAGGTCTACTGTGCTATTTATTCTACTTTTTTACAACGGGCATATGACCAAGTGATACACGATGTATGTTTACAAAAACTCCCTGTTATTTTCTGTTTAGATCGGGCAGGATTGGTAGGCGAAGATGGTGCAACACATCACGGAATATTTGACATTTCGTATCTTAGATGCATCCCAAATCTGATTATTTTTGCGCCTAGGAATGAGGTTGATTTAAGAAATATTTTATTTACAGCCCAGTTAGGCTTGTCGCTTCCAATTGCCATTCGTTACCCGAGGGGCCGGGGAAAAGAACTCAACTGGCAACAGGATTTTTCAAAAATTGAAATTGGAAAAGCAATAGAATTAAAAAAAGGCAGTTTGGTTGCAATCTTAACCATTGGCATTATGGCTACTAATGCAATGGAGGCAATTGAAAACTCTTCAGTTACTGATAAGGTCGCTTGCTTTGATATGCGCTTTATTAAGCCATTAGATGAAAAGATGCTTCATACAATCTTCAAAAAATATGAAACGATCATTACAGTTGAGGACGGTGTCATAAACGGAGGTTTTGGAAGCAGTATCGCCGAGTTTTCAGCAAAGCATCACTACCTTAATAAAATAGAAATTCTAGGGATCCCAGATGCTTTTCCCGAGCACGGTACTGTGGAACAACTGCAGCAACTTTCTGGGGTTACTTCCGCAGATATTTTAAAAAAGCTTGAATTATACCTATAAAAAAAGGAGGCTATAATAGCCTCCTTTTTTACTCTTCTGAAATATATTATTATTTAATAATCAACTTCGCCGTATGCGCATAATTGTCACCGTTAATTTGAACGATATACACACCTGTATTTAAGTTCTCTGCATTGATGTTCACCGAATTACTCAATTCAACATCCTGTGTGAAAACAGTTCTTCCGTTAAGGTCAACTATCGTGATAGTCACATCTCCAGCATCCAAAATCGAATTAATATTGATGTTCCCATTCGATGGGTTTGGATAAATACTAAAGTTGTTTTCAAAGCCTACATCTGAAGTTGCTAAGATAAGACAATCAGGCGTTGATGGTACATCGAAAGCTTCAACACCATCGTTCACATTATTTGAAGATCCTTGAGTAGCACTTACTCCTAGACCTCTTCTTGCAAAAGCTTCCCAAATTAAACATTGGTTTTCTCCGCCATTACTAAGTCTGTCTGCAAGTAAAATAGCATCTCTTCCATCTATAAAGCCTGGATTACAACCTTGTAATTTCATTCCGTCAAGAACTAATTGCATCGCGATATTATTTCCAGCAGTTCCTGTATAAAAATCACCAATAGTACCTCCATTTGCGTCAATTAAATCCCAGGTCATATCCCAAATCATTGTCGCCCATACATATCCAACTCCGTGAGGAATTGAAACGCTACGAATCGTATTATAAGTAGATCCATTTACTGCCATATCTGTACTATAATGGGTTGGCCGTATTCCCCCACCTGTTATTGGAGCTCCAGTTGCGAACGTTCCAATTCCTCTAGCGTCAGAGCCTTGATCTCCTGGCTCGATAGTTATAATCATACCAACATAATCACTCCATCCTTCACCCATTTGCTCAGAATTACCTAAACAACCTGTATTTGAAGGACCAGCTGTTAAACGGTTCGAAATACCATGTCCATATTCATGACCTATAATTCCGTTATCAAGGGAACCATCTTTGTCTAATGCAATATTAGATCCGTTTATAGTTCCGTTAACCACTGCACCGCTAGCTAATTCTGCAATAAGCGCTTCGCCATCGGTATTATTGACCATGAATAGGGGGATTGTTACAGAAGCACCTACGGCTCCACCACCCATTACAACCGGATCACCGGCTACGTTATTTACCATAATCACCGCAATTGCTCCCTCATTTTCAGCTGCTAATGATTTAAATCCAAATTCACAGGCACCTCTTCTAATCACAACAATTTTCCCAGCAAGACTTGCGCCATTTATAATAGGGTCACAAGCATCGTTAATGTCTGTTGAAGCTGTCGAATTATCATCCTCTACCAAAACCAAATCTTCTGTTAGCGGTGAGGTAGGTATTGGACCTCCAAATGCTCCAGGAATACCACTATATTCACCTGCCAGAGGGCCACCATTAATTGTTAAAATATCAGGTATTGGTCCTGTTGCACCATCCCATAAAAACATCTGCATTCTAGGATTCCCTCCATCTGGAGGCGTGCCAAAATTGGCATTGTTTGTTCCAGACCCGTCTTGCGCATCAGCACTAACAGAATCACCACCATTACCACCATTTCCATAGTTATTCTCTTGGAAATTTCCACTCGCCTCATCAAAACCATATCGGTAAAATACATCATGCACGATGTTATTCATGTAGAATAAATTAGTTGTAGACCCGTCTAAATAACCTACTGGCTGTTGTGTAAAGTCAAATGGGAAATCAAATACTAAATCTGCTCCACCATCAGGTGCTGCTCCGGCTCCATTATTACCGTTAATATCATCTTGCGCATTTACATTATTACCTCTTGTAATGGTAAATTCGGCACCTGCAACACCATCAGTATCGTGCCACCCAAAAGGAGAAGCGATAGCATCAGACGGATCTGCTATCAACTCATCAGCGCCATGATTTGGGCTTTCAGCTGGGATTGGAAAAACTCTATATTCACCTAAAAGCGCCATTGCCATCGAACTTGAAGAAGGCTCGGCTGCAAAAAGGATGCTTTGTCCACTATCATAATTCTCATGAGCATGAGCCCCTTCACCAAAATTACAGGTAAGAACCCAATCAATAGTGTCTAAGTGAGCGCCTGTTACAGCATCAATTCTCATACTGTAGTAATGGCTTCCATCTGGCAAAGCAATACTTAAATCCCATGCCAATCTTAACCCATCTGTTTCCGTAGATTGATACACTAATTTTACAGGAATATTTTCCGAAGAAATAGATCCGTTCGAAAATATAAAGGAGTTTGTACCTACTGTCTCGAGTAATTCCAAATTTACTGGAGCTTGAAGACCTGCAGTACTAGCCGCACTTGAAATAGCAAAAGCAGCCGTATTAGAAGGTGTGTTAGCATTCACTTTCTGTTCAACATCATTCGTAAATGACATGTTCGCATTTACAACCGTTCCGTTCTGAATAGCAAAAGACGACGTAGAATTAAAAATTTCTATTCCCTGATGCGTTTGGTTAACATAAACATTCTCCACGTCCATACTGTTCGAGTAACTATGAGAATTTATAGTAAACTCTGCAACATCTTGGGATTGTAGTCCCAACTCAGAGCGATTGTTGTCTAGGAACGTACGAACCGACTCGCTGAAATCTTGCGCGCTGGCAAGAGTTACAGCAAAAAAAGCCAATACATAAAGTAGTTTTTTCATATTCTTTTTTTTTAAACGATAATAGAGGCAAATTATACCTCTTATTTATTTGGTTAATTTTTTTTCAGGCTAAAAATATCAAATTATAGATAGACTATTTGCAATTTGTTTAAACTTTAACATCTATTGTTTAACGTTTAGAGGATTCCGTTAATTTTTTGAAAAATTTGCAGCGCATTGCCATCTGTAAGCCTAGAAATGGTACTACAGCATTCCATCAAATAGTTATAGGTAGACGCATTAGCTGCTGGTTTATTTTCAAAACTCTTTAAAATCAAACTATCATAATGACGGCAGCTACCATTATAATGATTTTCAAAAGCGGTAGTATATGCGTCCAATAGAGTCGTTAAGATATTGTATCCCGCAATCTCCTTATCAACAACCTCTGTGCTTTGATAAACCTTAGCAACAGAAATCTTTATAATATCATCGATTTGCGCTTTATAGCTGCTTTTGTCGAGTAAGGCTTCGGGGAAATCTCCTTTTAAAATTGCTTCTTCATGTTCCAGAAAAATGGAAGCAGCTTCTGCAATTAGCGTGTTAATCGCCAAAGACCGGAGGTATGCCAATCGATCTGAAGCCATATTCAAACCATGGTATTTTTCAGTATTAATACTGGAATGAACTAATTTAATTAGATATTCTAAAGCAAACTCTTCATCTATCAAGCCTAAATTGATACCATCTTCAAAATCAATAATTGTGTAACAAATATCATCGGCCGCTTCAACGAGGTAGGCCAAAGGATGACGTACATAACTAAGTTCATTGTCCTTTCCTCTTTTTAGTAGTTCCAATTCTGAAGCTATGTTTTCAAAATATTCTTTTTCAGATTGAAAAACACCAAATTTCTTATCAGCTATATGTCTAGTAGGTTTCTTTGGAAGAGACTCTTTAGGATACTTCGTAAAAGCCCCAAGGGTGGCGTACGATAATCGAAGTCCGCCTTCTACCCCGTTTTTTGTTTCTGTAACTATTTTAAAACCGTTTGCATTTCCTTCGTAATCAACTAAATCTTGGTATTCCCTATCGGTCAATTGTTCTTTAAATCGACGCCCGTTGCCATTTGCAAAATAATCTCCTATGGCTTTTTCACCACTATGCCCAAAAGGAGGGTTGCCTATATCATGTGCCAAGGCAGCTGCGGCAACAATTGCCCCAAAATCATTAAACTGATACCCATGTGTTTTCCCGAGGGATGGATATTTTTCTATAATGGCCTTACCTACTATTCTTCCCAAGGACCTCCCAACAACAGAGACTTCTAAGCTATGGGTCAATCGGGTATGCACAAAAGAGGTCTTTGACAATGGAATCACCTGCGTCTTGTCTTGCAGGCTTCTAAAAGCTGAAGAGAAAATTACGCGATCATAGTCAACCTCGAAACCCAATCTCGTCTCATCCTGTTCTATTCGCAATCGTTTGTTCGTATCTCCTTGCCGTCGTAATGAAAGTAGTTGTTCCCATTGCATCATTCAAAATATTTTTCAGTTCACAAGATAGCATTTTGTTCAGAAAAAATAGTAAAATTCTAATGTTAAGGACTTAACCTTTTAATAACCTTAATTATACGAATCGTTAAACTTTAAGTAACATCAAGATTACATAACCTAGTTTACTTTGCAACAGAATCTAAACGGCAAAAAATTAAACAAAAAAATGAAGAAGCTACTAACTATAATATTCATAAGCATTATAAGTATTTCCTACGCCCAACAAACGGGTTCAATTGTGGGTAATTTAACAGACAAAGAATTTAACAATGAACCCCTCCCATTTGCAAATGTAATTATAAAAGGCACCTCCAAGGGCACTACTTCAGACTTTGATGGTTTGTATGCAATACAAGATTTAACTGTTGGCACATATACAATCGAATATAGCTTTGTTGGATACAAAACTGTGGAAATTGAAGTGCCTATTGAAGCAAATAAAGCAACCTCGGTAAATGTCTCGATGGAGGCCAGTGCGGCAGCTCTAGATGAAGTGTTCATTAAAACCACTACCCGAAAAGAGAGTGAAGTATCATTGCTCAGAGAACAAAAGAAAGCTACTACAACAAAAATTAGCATTGGAGCAGAAGAACTTGCCAGAAAAGGCGCAAGTGATGCTGCTAGTGCCGTGACAAAAGCAACCGGAATTTCTAAGGATGAAAGTTCAGGAAATATTTTTGTTAGAGGACTTGGAGATCGGTACAATATCACCACCCTTAACAATCTGCCTTTACCGTCCAATGACCCTTCAAAAAAGAATATTGATCTAAGTATTTTCGATACAGATATCGTTGAATCTATCGGTCTAGATAAAACTTATAATGTAATTAATTACGGAGATTTCGCCGGAGCAAATATTGACATCGTTTCAAGAAAATATAAAGGGAAGGGATTAATAGAAGTTGGTATAGAAACCGGTGTAAACACTGTTACTATTGGAGAGGAGAATTTTTACTTGAATGATGGCCCAAAGAATACTGGGTTCTATAATAAAGATTATCCTAGTTTTCCACTTAACAATTACAACTTTAACACCAGTTGGGATCGTGAACAAACATCGATGCCAATACATTCGGGCTTATCACTAAAAGCTGGAGAGTCTTTCGAAATAGGAGATGACACCAGGGTTTATCTTTTTGGGGTAGGTTCTTTCAATAATGACTATTCTTTTAGAGAAGGCGTTTCCCGAGGGGGTGTTGATGTAAGCGCAGTACCTAATAGTGATTTTAATTTTTTCAATTATTCTTACAATACCAAGACTACGTTAATGGGTAATTTGGGAATAAAGCACAAAAATCATAGATTAAGTTATAATGGTCTGTATTTAAATATTAGCAGCCAACAACAAAAAGAATTTTATGGCGTAATTGATAAAGATGATGATGCTTCCGAAGGGGGAGGCTTTATCCAGCGAGCTATTTTTGAAAGAACAACACTTGTTACACATCAGTTATTAGGGGACCACGAACTTGGCGAAAAATTTGATATCAATTGGGGTGGATCTTACAACTACCTAGAAAACTTAACTCCAGACAGAAGACAAGTGACTCTCGTGCCTTTAGACGCTACAATGCCAGAAGGACCGAAATCGTTCAAATTTGTGTCTTCAGCTTCAGATAATCACCGATTTTACTCCGAATTGACAGAAGAAGAATTGGCCGCCAGACTTGCCATTACTTTCAAGTTTAATAAAAATGATGACGATGAGTTTAAGGGCAACGTTAGCTTAGGGTATAACGGAAAGTTTAAAAAGGTGACGTTTGAAGCGACACAATTCAATTTTCAAATTTTTGGAAATATTCCACAGCCAAATGTAGATCCTTATAATGTCGATGCTTATTTCAACCAAGAGAATTTAAACAATGGGCTCTACCGAATTAGAACCTTTAGAGGAACAGTAGATCTCCCAAATGCACTGGACCCGCAGTTCTATCAAGGTGACCAAAAGATTCACTCAGCTTATGTAAATTTTGAATATGTATTCTCACCAAGATTTACGGTTTTAGCCGGGATAAGAGGAGAACAAATCAATCAATTCATCGAATGGTCTACATCCCTGAATGACGGAAATAGTGATTTAGACACTTTTGAAATATTGCCAGCGATATCAATGAAGTATGAATTGACCGACACCCAAAATCTAAAGTTCGCGGCAAGTAAAACCTACACGCTGCCTCAGTATAAAGAGCGTGCTCGTTTTCTTTTTCAAGAAATAAATCAAGATTACTTTGGTAACCCTGCTTTATATGCGTCTACCGATTATAATGCCGATGTTAAGTGGGAGTTCTTTCCAGAATCGAATGAAATCTTATCTTTTGGGGTATTTGGAAAGTATATTGAAAATCCAATAAATAGCTTTACCGCCGTATCTGCTTCTAACGATATAACTTGGGGAAATACCGGGGAAAAAGCAACTGCCTTTGGAGGCGAAATGGAAGTTAGAAAATCACTCTTTGAGAATGAGACCGACACTAATGATACTATTTTAAAAAGCAGCTTAACTGCCGGTTTCAATCTAGCTTATATGATTACGGATCAAGATTTAGACGGTCAAAAAGTAATTGATGAAACCACAGAGGCTGGAGTCCCGATAAGCTTTATTCCTACCTATGATAAAACTGGGATATCCGGTGCTTCAGACCTCGTAGCTAATGCCGACATAAGTTATTTCAAAGATTTCAATGAAAACAAAAACATTCAATTAACAATTGCCGCGAATTATTTTTCAAATCGAATTTTTGCCATAGGAAGTGTTGGCAAAGGAAATCTAATTGAAAAGGGAGTCGCTACGATAGATTTTATCGCAAAGGCTCAATTAACTGAAAACATTACGCTTGGCCTTTCTGCCAAAAACTTATTAAACCCTTCTATCGAGCGATTCCAGGAGGCAGTTGACGGGGATACAAATCCAATTTTAACAGACGGTTTTCAACAAGAAGATGTTACCATTTTATCCTACAAAAAAGGATACGATTTTAAACTTTCATTAGCATACAAATTTTAAATCTAAACAAGTAACCTAAATCAATAATTAAATCTAATCAAAAAACTATGAAAACATCAATTCTAAACACAATTTTAACTGTTGCAATAATAGCGCTTTTCGCATCTTGCAGCAGTGATGACGGAGGCAATACAGTTATAGCGGCTTCTTGTTCTGACGGGATTCAAAATGGTAATGAAACGGGAGTTGACTGCGGAGGATCTGCATGTGAACCTTGTATTTCCGGTCTATCAAACATCCTTATTGGAGATGTAACAACGGATGTGATTTTAGATTCAACCGTTGCATACGAACTCACAGGAGGGTATGTAATTCAGTCTGGAGGGTCATTGACCATTCCTGCAGGAACAGTAATTACTGCAACTGGTGGAACCGCTGCCTATATAGCTGTTGCAGTAGGAGGAGAATTATTTATAAAT
>TARA_B110000211_G_scaffold39267_1_pt1 | contig 13344 bp, 10 predicted proteins | sample TARA_B110000211 | Tara Oceans TARA_B110000211 (sample SAMEA4397516) | marine metagenome | biome: Polar Biome; feature: [DCM] deep chlorophyll maximum layer (ENVO:01000326); material: water (ENVO:00002006), including particulate matter (ENVO:01000060) such as... | depth 30 m
CACGGTATTGGCGAAAACTTCGTCGCCTCTGACGTGCTGGCCCTACTGCCTGTGACACGTAAGTTTTCTTACCTTGAAGAAGGCGATGTCGCCGAGATTACCCGAACAGACATTCGCATCTTCGACGCAGGCAATATTCCGACAGAACGCGAAGCAACAGAAAGTGATGTTGAACATGACGCTGGTGATAAAGGTGAGTTTCGCCACCACATGATGAAAGAAATCTACGAACAGCCTGAAGCCATTGCCAACACCCTAGAAGGCCGCTTAATTGGCAACCAGCTCAACCTCGAATCGCTGGGCGACTTAAGCGACATTGACCAAGTTCAAATCATCGCCTGTGGCACCAGTTATCACTCAGGTATGACTGCGCGTTACTGGATCGAAGAGCTAGCAGGTGTGGCCTGTAACATCGAGATTGCCTCCGAATTTCGCTATCGCAAGTCCGTCGTACGCCCTAACAGTTTAATCATCACCATTTCTCAAAGTGGTGAAACCGCTGACACCCTCGCGGCATTACGATTAGCCAAAGAACTCGGATTCACTCGCTCTTTAACCATCTGTAACGTACCTGGATCATCATTAGTACGTGAGTCGGACATGGCCTTAATGACCCGTGCTGGAGTAGAAATTGGCGTAGCTTCCACCAAGGCATTCACCACTCAGCTGGTTGCACTCATGCTGCTTACCGCCGCACTCGGACGCGCGAACAACATGAGCGCAGAGACCGAAAAACGCATCGCCGATAGTCTCACCCTGCTTCCTGGCTTGATTGAGAAAGCACTCGGCATGAACAGCGACATTGAAGAACTGGCTCAGCACTTCGCCGACAAACACCACGCACTCTTCCTAGGCCGAGGCGATCAGTATCCGATTGCGATGGAAGGGGCGCTGAAACTAAAAGAAATCTCCTACATCCACGCCGAAGCCTACGCTGCAGGCGAACTGAAACACGGCCCGTTAGCCTTGATCGATGCAGAAATGCCGATTGTTGTGGTCGCCCCCCACAACGACTTAGTTGAAAAACTGAAGTCGAATATTGAAGAAGTCCGCGCCCGAGGCGGCGAGTTATTCGTCTTCGCCGATGAAGCGGCCAACATACGGCCTGCCGATAACATGAAGGTGATGTCAGTACCACATTGCGATGACATCATTGCGCCGGTTCTTTACACCTTGCCACTACAATTGCTGAGCTACCACGTCGCCGTAATTAAAGGCACGGATGTGGATCAGCCCCGTAATTTAGCGAAATCAGTGACTGTGGAGTAATGCCACCGTAAAGTCCTGAATAGCTATTAAACATTGCGCAAAAATACATAGGAATATTTTTCGGAAAAAAATAAAAATAGGTGCATAAATCCTGCATAATAACGCCCCAGCTTAAACCTTGTGTCTCAGGTGGGGCATCGTACTTAAGGAAGAAATATGACTATAGGAATATTATTCGGCCTCGTTGTGATACTGGCCATCACCATCGCTGCATGGTTCACCCTCAATAAAGCCAGTGATAAATCGACCAGCACATCTACTGATAATCAAAATTCCGAAACGGCAGATCCAAATAAAGTTCGTTCAGACTTAGCTGTTGAAACACTGCTCAAATTAAATCTCGATATTAGAGTCAGTGGCATTGCCGAAAAAACGATGATTACCTGTGAAGAGATTATTGATTCACTTATCAACCAACTCCCTCGTATTGAAGAGCAAGATACTCTGGATGGAGAGTTAAGCTGGACTGTGCGCCGTATCGCATCCGAATATTTACCAAACAAATGTGTGTACCCCTATATCCGTCTAAGCAAAGAGCAACGCGCTACTGAAGAGAATACAGCAAGCATTCATCAAAGCCTCAGTAAACTTAAAACAGAAATAACAAATATCGATGAACTGATCGCCAAAAAAGACGCTCAGTCGTTCAAAGCAAAAGCCGAATTTCTCAAGCAACGTTTCATGACTGATGGAGAAGCATAATGACCGATTCACAAACTCCCGTAAAAGCACCAAAGTGGGCCTCAGAAGAACAACTTGGAACGTTAACCGATAAAGCAAAATCACTCATCGTGGCGACCAAAGAGAAGTCTGGCCCTGCACTTAATCGCGTCATTGATACTCTAGGCCTACAGTCGCAAAAAAGCATGGCCGCCGCGAATGACGTCATGGAGCAAAGCATCGGCAGCCTGCTAAAAGATGTCGATGGTGATTCACCTACCGCCAATAAGCTACTAGAACTGAGATCTACAATGGATGAGTTAAACCCTCATTCACTCAGTAATACTTGGTGGTTTTCTTGGGTGCCTACTAACATCAAGCGCAAAGCCGTCACTCGTTTTATTCGCCGCTATGAACCTATGCGTAATCACCTTACGGCAATCTTCGATGGCCTTCGTAACGGTAAGGACCAACTTATTGAAAGTAACATTATTCTAGAAAACCAATACAACTCAGTAATGGAAGCTAAACGAGATATTGAGTCAGAAGTCTATATTGGTGAATTATTTTTAACACAAGTTGATCAACTTGAAGCTGATGTCGACCAAGCCGACCTTATTGAAGTGCAAAAGCTTTCTACCATTAAAAATAAAGCAGCTCGTCGTATTCGTGAATTACGCACCAAAGAACAAGCGGCGATGCAGTTTTTTATCAGCATCAATCAAACCATTGAAAACAACTCGCTATTGGGCGAACAAATTGAAAGCGCGTTGTCCGTTGGTCCCATGGTATTAACCAATGCACTTCGCATTCAAGCGGCACTCAGCCAGCAAAAAGCCATTAAAGATGCCGTGAATGAATTTCAAACGGGTCTTGGCGATTTAATGACACAAAATGCAACCGCTGTGAATCAAGCCACTCAAGACATTGGCGATCTATACAACAACCCAGTTATCAGCCTTCAGAAGCTGGAAGAAGGGTTTGATCAGCTTATGCAAGCCGTGAATAACGCCAATGAAACGATGCGCCTCAGCACGGACAAGGCGAGAGAATCTAGCGCGCGCTTAGCAGAAATGACAGCAGAGCTTGCGCCAGTTGTTGAAGGCATGGAACAAGCGAGAAACCAGAAGGATGCCATATCCATCACTGAAGATGATATGACTCTCAAGCTAGACGCCCCTGATAATAAAACAGGAGGTTCTAGTGTCTAATATTCAGCGTCAACTTGAAATGATTAGGGGTATCCACCCAAGTGCCTATGCAGCACCGGAAACCTCGATTAAAGAATTATCTGTCGGCGGTTACATTGAATTTGGCGGTGTCTATTATCAACTGGCCGCGGTCTCTCGTTACCTTGACGTAAAGTGGAATACCTTTAATAAACGAAAAAAAGATTATTGGGTTTATGAGCTGCAATTAGTCGACCTCATGACATCAGAGGTCCGCTGGATTGAATGGGAATATGAGGACGAGTTAGAAATCACAGAGACTCTGACTCGTATTCAGCTACGTGAAATTTCGCATAAAGGCCAACCTATTACCTTCTCAGCACTGGCTGAAATTGCGGACAACGAATCAGGGCAAGTGTCCTATCAAGGTAAGACTTACGATTACGTCGAAGATGATACTTGGGCTGCACTTTATTATAAAAAAGAAGACAGCGAACCGGCCCCAGTACGGATGTTTGAATTTACCTCAGCGGATAATCAATACCTTACGATTGAAGCTTGGGATAATGAGGATGACCGACCTGATAGAGAAGCATTTTTAAGCAAATCGCTACCAAGCTCATCTATTCGTATAGTACAAAAATCTCCTTATTCAAATAAGGGGCAGTGATGCACAATTCAAAATTAAACCTGATCTTTGCTTCTTTTGTAGCGGCCATCATAGCGGTAGGTGGCTGGTTAATTTATAAAGAAATGACTCGACTGCCTGACTTCTTAACACAGCAAGCAACAGTTCTTAACTCTAACCTGCAGAACTCCCAAAATATAATTAATCGAGAAAAATTAGAAGCTAAAAAGCTCGAGAGCGGCGAAGGCTGGCATTTTCTAGCGCCTTACGCTGATCGAGAAAACTGGCCCAGCCAAATACAAAAATCCAACAACCTGATTAACGAAGCCACAGCAAAATATAATAGTTTAGTGATTCCTATTCTCGATAAAAACCACAATAGGGATGTAAATAAACTATATCAGCTAATAATAGAGATTAAAGCGCTTAATAAAAAATCGATCGAAGCATCTGCGTTTATCAAAAAACGGGCAGAAGAGTTAATTGATGCCAGAGATAACAAGGCGATGTACTACCAGCGTAGTATCACTTTGATTGATGAATCTCGGAAGACAACTTCCGAGCTCATATCTATCGCTAGAACCTATGCAGAAAATCATAAAAACAAAACAGAAGACATAGAGAGTAAGATAAAAACGGGAACCGATCTTCTTGCCAAAACAGAAACAATGTTTGATGCGATAGCGACAGAGTACAAATCGACAGCGCCCAACTACGCAGCTTTCATCGACACCTACAATCAGCTTACAAAGCAAACGAGCCGTACCGCCACCTACAAAAAAGATACGGTCGCTTTACTCGAAGAACTCGACCGTAGTTACGTGAAAGTGCTAGCAGATCAAAAAGTAACTTATTTCGTTACTGTTGCGCGAGAGAGCTGGTGCGAGGGCGACTTTTGTGGAAACGGAACTTACTACAAATATCCCCCTATATCCGTCGATGAAGAAACCTTCGAATATTTTGATAATTTAACTCAAGATTCTATTGCCTCATACGGTGGCGTGTTTTCTTCCAGTCTCACACTGAATATTCCACGGTCCCGCTGGAGTGAGCTCAAGATTAATTATAAGAGCCGCATGTCATCTTCTGAAAATTACGCGGCATATTGGATAGCCAGCACAGAGATAAGAGGCTATCACTCGTACACGATTATTGAGAATGAAAAAACCGAAACGCTCGGTATGCAAAGAGTGTCTGATACTGAATTTTGGGGGAATTACGACAACTTGGGTATGGCATTAGTAACCAAACCTTTCGGATATTACGAATCTGAATCACTGCACACACCAGAACCTGTAGGCATGGCACTCATTGCCCCACCGACCATGGAGAATGGTAATGCCAGTGGCGCCAACCAGTATGGACATTGGCAGCAATCTAACGGCCAGTCTTTCTGGGTGTATTACTTTCGGTACCGTATGTTTTCAAATATGTTAGGTGGTGGTTATCAGTATAATTCATCAACTTACAACAATTACAGCAACCGAAACCGCTCCACCCCCTATTACGGCCGAGATAAAGAATTTGGTACGTACGGCAGTCAAACGTATTCGACCAACAAAAATGGGGCCTTCTATCGAAGCAACCCTAATATATCCAAAAGCATTCTCACCGGTAACACCAGCAGAGCGACACCATCTGTTCGTGGTGCGGGAAGTTCCAGCCGTGGCAAAGGCCCTGGCGCGGGCGGAAAATAATTAAATTATCGGAGTTAAATACATGATTTTTGATCAATATGGTATATATCTTAGTTACGCGATCTTGTGCTTTTTGCTCATGGTTATTCTTAAATATCTGCTCAACTTTCGTGCAACTAAAGTGTACTCCGCTGAAACGGAACTCGCTGGAAGCAACATTGCTGTAGGACTTCGTCGTAGTGGCGCTCAACTCGGCCTTGCTATTGCTTTACTGGGTGCCCTGTCGGGTAGCTCAGCCGAGACACTGGCCTCAGACTTATTGTTGACTGCGGGGTATGGCGTCCTCGCGATCGGCTTTATTCTTAGTACTCTCTATATTACAGACCGTATCGTACTGCCAGGCGTTAGTAATTTAGACGAGTTAAAAAATAATAACATTGCGGTGGGTATCGTTGAGTTTGGCATGCTCATCGCCACGGGTGTTATTGCCTACGCCAGTATTATTGGTGAACAAGGCGGCGTAATGTCGTCAGTCATTCACTTTGCCGCTGGGCAAACTATCTTAGTTCTACTCACCCTAATATTTGAAAAAGTAGTAACACGGAAAGTGGCTTTCATTCCGGCAATTGCAGCGGGAGAAATTGCATCCGGCATCTATCTATCCGGCAAGCTGATTGCTTACTCTCTTATACTAAAGAGTGCGATTATAGGGGAAACTCAAGCAGCAAGCAGCTCAGATAAGGCCATTGAATTTGCCACTTTTGCTTTAGTCGGTATGCTATTTCTTTATGTGTTTGAGCTACTGCTCGACAAGTTCATCATTACGTCATCGACGGTTACTGATATTCTTTCAGAAAACAAAGTTGTGTTATCGCTACAGCTCTCATCCTGCAAGGTGGGCATTGCCCTCATTCTGAGTGCCGGCATTCTATAATGAGTGACCTTCTTTAATGAGTAACACGCCACGTTTTCTACCTTTGCTTCTCGCGTTCTGTATGTTCTCTACAGGTGCGAGTGGCTTGGTTAATGAATATGTTCTAGCAACGATAACAACCTATATTTTAGGCAATTCGATTGAGCAATTTTCAATTGTTATTGCATCAATGATGTTAATGATGGGTGTCTCCGGGTTTGTTCAGAGCAAAATGTCTGATCGTTACCTGCTACAAAAATTCATTAGTGTCGAAGTATTAATGGCATTACTGGGAGGCTTTGCGCCTCTCGCTATTTATGCCGCCTTTGGATACATGAATGAACATTTCACTGTTGTACTATTTTTCTTCATTCTTTCCATCGGCTTTCTTATAGGCTTTGAGATCCCTCTGGTAATGAGGATTATTGATGCTCAGAATATTAAATTAAAAACCAACTTAACGATTGTCTACGCTATGGACTACGTCGGTGCGTTTGTTGGGGCAATCATCTGGGTAAAATTTCTACTTATCAATTTCCCATTAACTGAGATCAGTTTTATTGTTGCTGGATTTAATTTTCTTATTGCAGCCATCGCGATTCTTTATTTCCTCAAGAATCGAATTATTCAATCTCCAGCCACCATCTTAGTTATTATTATTGTCACCGCTTTGGTTCTTGTAGCTGGCTATATAAACAACCGTGAGTTCAATAATATACTGGAACAGAAATTTTATGATGATCCAATTGTTTTCAAGACAACGTCTAAATATCAGCACATAGTCATCACTGAAAATAAAAAAAATGATGATACTCGCCTTTATATCAATGGTAACACCCAGTTTTCATCACTGGACGAAATACGTTACCACGATTTTCTAGTACATCCGGCTATGTCAATATCATCGAGCCATTCAAAAACATTAGTACTTGGGGGTGGTGATGGGCTTGCCCTGAGAGAACTCAATAAATATAAAGACATTCAATCGATTACCTTGGTCGACCTTGACCCAGAGATGATTAAGATTGCGTCTACTAACTCGTCACTTGTAAAGCTGAATAACAATGCGTTTGCCGATGCAAAAGTTAACCTAACTCAACCAGACATACATAATGAAGGTTTTAAACAAGTCATATATCAAACATTAGATTCAGGTGTTACTTCTGAAAAGGTGGCGTCTGTATCGGTTTACAACCTTGATGCCGAACGTTTTCTTCGAAATATTGATGATGCTACCTTTGATGTCATCATCATAGACCTCCCCGACCCGTCATCCGTCGAGCTCGCTAAACTTTACAGCCAGCAGTTTTATAAAAGCTTGCGGCGGCATTTAGCACCCAACGGATTTGTTGCCATTCAATCTACGTCTCCGTTTCATGCAAAGCCTGCCTTCCTGTCAATAGGGGCTACGTTATCAGCCTCTGGCTTTACAGTGCTACCCTATCGCCAAAACGTCCCCTCTTTTGGAGACTGGGGGTTTTATCTCGCTTGGCACTCAGACATCACGCCTAAAAAAGTACGGTCACAAATTAAAGCGATCAGCGAGTTTGACGTCGACACTCAATTCATCACACCAGAATTACTTATTGCCTCACTAGCGTTTGGAAAAGGTGAGTTGGATGCTGAAGATGTGTGCATCAACACAATGATGGAACCATGCTTGCTGCAAGCTTACGTTCGACAAAGCTGGCTGATTGAGTAATAAACAAGCTCAATCAGGCACACCGGGTAACACCTCTATAATAGAAACGGATTTTTGAATTATGCATGTCTTGTTAATGAAATACCTAAATCGCCTCTCATTCAGGATGTACTCCCATGCTTGGCTAACTCTGTCAATAATCATAGCCAGCCTCTACACCTTGGGTTATGCCGGAATGCTGATATCGGGGGAAGACTCGGTTCTGGAGCATTACACTTGGTGGTTTATCGTCACCATCACAACGGTTGGTTATGGTGACTTTTCTCCCCAAACAAACACAGGTCAGACAATTGCAGGGGTCATCATGATTCTTGGAATTGGGGCCATCGGTTTAATTATTGGTAAGCTATCTGAATTCATCTTGGGCTTATCGCAAAAACGAATGAAGGGACTTGGTTATATGAATCTAGCTGAACACACTATTTTGATGGGGTACCGAAAAGGAAGTACTGAGCAAGTCATCACTGAGCTGCTTGCAAACAACCCAGAAGAACACATCGTTATATGCTCTGAATCACAAGTAATGCACCCTCTGCCAGATACTAACATTGGCTTTATTCAGGGCGAATTATCTTCCGAAGATGTACTACAGCGATCGTGTGCCAGCGATGCTGACAATGTCATTATCCACGGCGAGGATGATAACCAAACATTTTTTGCTGCCTACGTATTCCGCTCAATAAATACCCATGCGCATATGGTCTGTTATTTAAATAACGAATCTCATCGTACCAAAATATTGGGATTGCCAGTTGATAATGGCTGTTTAAATCAAGTGCTATTACCATCCAATGTATACCTTATGGCTCAAGAGCTTCAGGATCGTGAATCCAGTGATGTTATTCAACAATTGATCTCAACTTTAGACGGAGAAAACCTTTATCGCACTGACCTTGATGATAACTTCGAAAGAAAAGATTATTTATCTTTAATGATCGATTTAAAGAAAAAGTTTAACGCGACCCTCATTGCGGTTAAAAGTGATATATTACTGGTAAACCCCAATCATGATTTTTTAGTATGTTCGGGTATGGCTATTTTTTACGCCTCTGCTAATCGCATAACAATGTGAACATACATTAAAGATCGATCAGCTCCATACAACCAATTGGAAACGTAATGATCATTAATCTGATCATATATTCTATAAAGCCAACATTGCGCCATTGTTAGTATCAGGTAACAATGCAATTCTATCTATTGAGATGACTACATTACCATGCTGATCCGTTTATTGACCGTGTTACTGCTTTCTACGTTTCCATCCACGTATGTCCTTGCAAACGCCAAAAAACAACAAGAGCAGCCACAAGGCGATTTACCTCTGGCCTTTGAGTCTCTCACTGGCAGCATCATTCTGAACAACGGCAGCGCCCCAAAAGCCGAACTGACTCTTACCGTATCAAACGCCGCTGATGACGCTTACAACGGCACTGTAAGATTCGCTGGCAGCGAGATGATGGCGTTAGAGGTGCCTGGCAATGACAGCATCACGCTGACATTAACCCCGAAGGTGCGTCACGCTGGAAAAATTGATCAACTGCAAAAAGCCGAAGTCGATTTAACCTTAGAACTGGATACTTTTCCGGCACCACCTGTTGATACCGTTGATATTGATATAAAAATTCCCCCTCGTGCCTTTCCTGTGGTTCGCGCAGAACCTCCCATTATGGAAAAAAGCCGAGAAGATGAATTTGCCTACGAGTACTACGCATTAGCACAACAACTTCAGCCGTTGAAACTGACTTACAACCCCGGCCCTATCAACTTACAAGTACGTAAAACTGTCTATCCAATTCCAGTGGTCACTGGTCCTATAGAGATCAGTATCGAGGTCATTAATCATGGCGACACCGCCGCTAGCCAATTAACTTTACGTGACTCGTTAGAAGATCAAGATTTCACTGCCAGTGGCGAAAGCTTTACTCGGTTTGTGTCATCCGATGGCGTCACGGAACTGGTATGGGAAGCAAAGATTGAATCGTTAGCGCCGGGAGAAAGCCAGCGCCTAAAGTACACCGTCAATGCCAAGTCAGATGTTGGTAATAAACAACTACCTGCCACCACGGTCATCATGGAAGATGAGTTAACTGGCCTTAGCAATAAAGTCTGGCTACCCAAATGGCACTGAACTCGGTGGCACTAATGTCGTACGCACTAGTCTCAGTAAACTGAATAGGAAAGTATCGTAACAACAGCATTTTGTAACGTACATTTATGCTCTAGTAATACCGTACTGTGACCCCTCTGTATGGAACTGTATCTAGCCTTGAGTTACGTTCTTAATGTCATGAATGACACCATCCTACCACCTGACAGCCTATACTTAGTTGCTTTAATGAACATGTTATCAATCACCCGAGATACACATCATGTTCAAACAATTCACACCGGCCACAGTACTGGCTGTTATTCTTGCTACAACTGGCTGCTCTAGTTCAAACAATGATTCAGACGCAACTGCAGATGATATTACCAGCGGTGGAAATGCCAGCCTAGCGGGGAAAGCCGCTGATGGTTACCTTGCTGGAGCACGCGTTTGTCTTGATTTAAATAGCAACAGCACCTGTGATGACGGAGAGCCATCCACCACGACCGCAGCCGGTGGAGCGTATACATTAGACGGCGTCACCCAAGAGCAAATTGACAACTCTCCTATCGTCGTCGAAATCATTGTTGGCGAAACCATTGATGAAGATGAACCCGGGGTAGCCATTGAAAAGACCTACACCTTAACAGCCCCTGCTGGTTCTTCATTTGTTAGCCCTTTAACCACGATGGTTCAAAATGAAATCAAAGAAAAAGGCCTAACGCCTGAAGAAGCGATAGCCAGTGTTCAAACCAAGCTAGGTACCGATTTAGATCCAACCGGCGATTACGTTGCTGGCTCAGACGATGAAACCACCGCCGCCGAGTTTGAACGCTTGCATAAAGTCGCACAGGTAACTCGTGCTGTTATGCAGAAAAACATTGAGCTCGTCGATGCGGTCGTCGGTGAAACCGGCGTTTCGATGGAAGATCTTACCGCACTGATCATTGAGCAAGTCATCAATGCACTCGATGATATACAACAGGCCGTTAATGATTCCGGCGATAACTTCAACGCTGATGACGTTGCCGGTTCTGAAAACCTAGATGGTACTCGCCTTGATCCAAGCACATTAGAAGATGAACTTCAGGCTCGCTCAGACCGCAAAAATGCAGTAGCAGCCAACCTCAGCACGCTTCTTACTAGTGGCGGAGGCCTCAACTTCTTTGAATCTGACGAAGATGAAGATGAAGGCTCAATGATGTACTTCTACGGTAATGTTAAAGCCAATGATACTGGTGCTATTTCGATTGCCCAATACGGTTTTGTTGAAAGCGATTGGCTCGCTAACGAGGATGATAGCTCACAAGATCAAAACTGTATTTTAGCCAATGCCACTTGGAATTGCCTCGCTGAAAACAACGAAACCATTACTACCGACGGCAACAACGTACGTATTCTTAAAGGTGGCCTTGCCGCTGCGGAAGAGCTCATTTCTGGTGTGAAATCGACCTTGTGGGTAAGCGTATCGTGACGTATTTAGAGCACCCATATCATGCGGTGATTGATCCAGCAGCCGTATTCGAAACCGGCGCAACGGGCTACCAATTAACCTTTACCCGTACCAATGATATCTACGAAGTGTATAAAAATAATGTAGCGAGTGTCAGCGAATGCTGGAATGGTGACTTAATCGAAGGCAACACTTAGGCACCTACAGATGTTTGGTGTAATAACGTTTTTGTTCACACTGGTGATGGCAACCATGAAACTGATGGCGATGCAGCCACCAGCCTAAGCCAACTAATCAGTGCGACTGCAGCGTCAAACCCAAGCAGTCGAGTCGATATTGCTGGCGTCGATTTTTACGGCAAAGATCAACAGTGGACTGCTGAGCTCGTCGAGGGTGGCAGTGCCAATATCTATAAAAATGAGTACCACGATAATGGTGAGAGCCTAGAGAAAGTAGCAACATCCACTTGGAAACAAGAAACCATCGATAGTAAAACAATCCTTCTTGTTGAATTACCAGCAAACATTGCGTACCGAGGTGGCTATGACGAAGGCCAAGTCCAAATGTTCACCGTCGTGGATGGTTATGTTCGCCATGGTGAGATGATTCCTGCGGGGGCGAAAGGTGATCAGCAGTGGGTGTTCAATGGCCCAGGTCGCGATCAAATCAAAGCCGTATTTGATGTCAGCCTCCAAGAGGCTCTGATTGCCTGTGACATTGCAGATAATGAAGATTCATCTGTCAGCAACTTTACAACGGCGGCCTCCGGTTGCTCTGCAGAAGCCTTTATTGCCGCTGACGTTGCAGGAAAAGCATTCGCACTTCGTGATGGTGCCTTTAACTTCACAGAAGATGGTAATGGCTTGTATCAAGGTGAAGTTGGTGACAATGACTATGCATCCCTAGCTTTCACCTGGGAGATCAACAGCAACGGCCATATCGTGTTAAACACCCAGCGTACTGAAAACGGGGTGACTGAGTTCTTACGGATGAATTTAGCCAAAGTTGAAGTTAATGCTCGTCAAATGAGTGTGGTGACCTTCGGCCAAGAGTCAGTGAGCAGCTCAACACTTGCTAGCAGTACAGGAGAAGTACATGGCGAAGTCTGGAATATTCGCTAAGTAAGCACTGATTGGTAACTAAAGCGCCCGAATTTTCTGAAGGAAGTTCGGGCGTCTTTACGTCTAAGATCGCATATTTAAAAGTCGGCCAGCATATTCTTCAAGCTACTGAGCGTCTCTTGGCCGCGCTGCTGTTGCTCTTCTTTGGACACTTCCGTTTTGCCCTCCCAAACAATATCGTCGTTAGGAAGTTCATCAAGAAAACGAGAGTGAGTAGTATCACTCGCCTCACCATATTGGCGACGCTTTCCTGCGTAAGTCAGAGTTAATGTACGTTTCGCGCGAGTGATCCCCACATACATTAAGCGTCTCTCTTCTTCGATGGTGTCCGCTTCAATGCTGTTGCGGTGCGGCATGAGTTCTTCTTCCATGCCCATAATATATACGTGCGGAAACTCCAAACCCTTTGACGCGTGCAAGGTCATTAACTGCACCTGATCGTTTTCATCTTCGTCAGACTGACGCTCGAGCATGTCACGCAGAATCAACTTGCCTACCGCATCTTCAATGGTGCATTCATCACCGAGTTCATCGGCTTTATCGATCATTTTCTTAATTTGATCAACGAGGAAATATACGTTTTTCATCCGTCGCTCGGCCTGATGCGGCGTACCGGAGTTTTGATGCAGGTAAGCTTCGTAATCGATGTCTTCGATCAACTCTTTAATCGCCGCCACGGGATCATCCGTATAGGCATTACGGG
>TARA_B110000211_G_scaffold186207_1_pt1 | contig 13330 bp, 6 predicted proteins | sample TARA_B110000211 | Tara Oceans TARA_B110000211 (sample SAMEA4397516) | marine metagenome | biome: Polar Biome; feature: [DCM] deep chlorophyll maximum layer (ENVO:01000326); material: water (ENVO:00002006), including particulate matter (ENVO:01000060) such as... | depth 30 m
TGTTAACTCGCCAACAGTAGTATCGAGGGTTTGGATAGTAGTATCTAGGGTTTGAATATTTTCTTTATTTGATTGAGCTCCTTCGGCGATCGTGTTCACGGTCGTTGTTAACTCGCCAATAGTAGTATCTATTGTGTGGATATTGTCTTTGTTCGTCTGAGCTGTCGCGTCGATTATATCGGTGGTGTTAATTAAGTCGGAGATGGTACTATCTATTGACTGAATAATATCTTTGTTAGTTTGGACGTCGTCGTCGATAACATAAACGTTATCGGTTAATTCTAAAAACGTAGTATTGATTGTCCGAATATGTTCGGTGTTTTGCTGAACGTCGTCGTCTAATACATATAAGTTATCTGTTAATTCTGAAACAGTACTCCCCAGTGTTGTAAAACTATCGGTGTTATTTTGAACAGAGCTATCGATATACGCTACGGAATTTGTTAGTTTTGATACGGTGGTATGTATGGTATGTATGTATTGTTGATTCCCGAGTACGCCCGCGCCAACCTCGTCGACTATAGAAGCAAGTCTTGTAGAACTGAGGTCATTTTTTTCTTGTAAATGTGCAATTAAGTCAAATATTTTTTTTATCGATTTTGAACAATCCGCGCCGTGCGCCAGCAGTTCTTCGTACACTAAGACAATTGATTCTTCGCACGAATTTATTTTACTATATACAAAGTCAAACTTATTATAAACGATATTTACGTATGCTAAAAAGTGGTATATTTGTACGCAATTTTTCTTAATATGTTCCTGAAGTTCGATGTAAACCCTATCTCTCATTATCTCGGTTTTATTCGATAATTGATTAAATGCGTGCAATAGGGAACTATTTATAGATTTGAGGCTGTCATTCATATTCGATATTTTAACGTTTTGAGAAATTTGTTCTACATTTATTTTTTCGATTGTTTTTTTAAAACGCATATTTATTGTTGCCTTATTGAGGGATATTTCGCGCTGTAATGTGAGCGTAGTATCGTCCACCGTGGCCGCTTTTTGCGATTGGGGGACAATTTTGTAATTTGGGATACGAAATGCGATTTCATCCTCAATAGACATGGTGGTGGTGGGCGCGGGATTACCTGTTTTTTTTGCGGATGGATCGGGACCGGAATCCTTATATATGTTTGATAAATCTTTGTAGAAGGGTGCCTTCTCCGCATTTGGAGTCGAACGTTTAAATTTAGTAATAACGTGTGTAATGTCTTCGTCGTATGAACCATTTCTAAAATTATTAAAATTTACTGCGCAGTCAAGACTGTCGGACATTAAATAAGTCTATATATATATGACTGATTATAATTTATCAACAATGTATTCCGCCGCAACAATACCAAGGGGGAACTATATCTGTTATTAACCAGGTGTCGGATGACTTGTGTCCATTTTACAGGTGAAATTCTTCACATACCTTTGAATTTTAATTCGGATGTATTTGGTGATGATTTTGAGAAGGCAATGGTTTTATATTAAATCTGTATGCTAAGGGATAAAATTGTGATTAGTTTCGCCGAAGAGAATATAAGGTATTAAACTATATAAATAAAGAAGATAGGATATTAAAGGTTTCTTGTTAATAATAATTATATGTATAATTCAGATAAAAGCGCCTCAGTCCGACAGCAGTGTGTTCAGGAAACGTTGTGGAAACTTTTCAGGGATGTATTGGATACTAACATTTTAGTCAATGTGATAGAAAAAGAGCGTGGGGGTGGGGATGGGCTAGGCTATTTAGATTATGTGCGCGAATATTTTGTTCAATTGGCGCGCTCGAAAAAAATACCGATGCATACGATAAAAAAATCAAAACAATATAAATGTATAAGCCAGTTATCAAATATGATACAGCTTGATTATAGTCGACTTACCTTAGTATTATCACAATTACGCACGTGCGCGAGCCGTAAGACAAAGAATCTACGATTTGTCGAGATGTAGATGAATGTATGTATTAGCATCTAGAAACGTGTATAAACAGCGGACTTATGTAGATGTGTCCTTCTTCCTTCGTGCTGCTACCGGGGTAATAGTATGTCTTAGAACTGGACTTCGATGCAATTCTTATAATTATAATAGTATAATTATATGAGTATATAATATAGTATGGATTTAGTGTTAATTTCGGGTATTATAGGTGGAATGGTGTACTTGAGTGGAAAGAGGAAGGCATTATCCATTTCTGCTGTGGGGAATTTAAAATGTTTGCTCAAAAATGTGCCGCTATTATCCAAGTCGCGGAAGACTATAATCGCGATAGATAGGGAGGAAGAGTTCAAAGATATGAGTAGGGAGTTAAAGGGGATTGCGACTGATATTGTTGTGAATGATTTTTTCAATTCAGACGCGTCATTATATAATTTTTTAGATTTAGTATATAATACATTTGAGCAATGTATAGAAAAATATGTAAAACTGAACAATCTTAAAAAGACTGATTTATTTTTTACGTTCAAGGGAGGAAATATATTACGGATTGTGTATAAGGAATTAATTTCAGAATTGCCGGCGCGTGTTTCGAATAGTTTGGAGGAATTTTATAAAAAGTTTTTCAAGCGCTCGGATGCAGACTTTTCAATTTATATCAACCCGGAGCTTGAAAATTACGATACGATTTATGACGAATGGTGTATATTATCATATCATATACAAGATCACATACGGTCGACCATTGAGTCGGATATGACTGATTATTTTGATTATTTTAAATATGCGGATACGTATGCCGATAAAATCATGGCGGGCTACCTTAATGAATTTAAAGGAGCAAATAGTTTATCCGATGTTGATAATGAAATGTACAATGGAACGGATTTTTTGGAGCTAATATTTACAAATAAATCCAAATATAATGGTTTAGTTGATTTTATTACAGAGGATGGGGCCCAGGGGAATGAATTGGTACGACATGATCTTAAGAATTCCAAATCGTGCATGTACATATCGTTGAATAAAACATTAGAATTTACGTCAGGCGATGGTGGTATTACTAAATTCGCACTCGTACGTACGAAAGTAAATTTTAATTTGTTATGGAAGACAAAGAAGGGTACTACGCAAATTAACGTCGGTGGGGAATTAATTGATGTTAGTATACCCCACCGTAAGGATAAGAGTATTAACCACGTATTTGATAATTTGAAAGAGGCAATAAGTCGATATACGGTATCTGAAAGTGGAAAATCAATACAATTTAACAGTTACAGTTTGAAATTTTTAATTGAAGACTTGGAAAAGATTTTATTCCATGTAGCCGAATTCCCATGGGATGATAATAAGTATGTTAAGAGATTAAATCGTTTATGCTACACGTATTTTATTGAGATGTTCATAAAGCAGAAATATAACAAAAACCGTAAGAAGCAATTAGAGAAGGTCTTAAAGGCACTTAGTGGTAAACGAACAAAAGTTGCGGGTACATCTCCCAAAGACAGTGTGAGCGAATTAGATCGCATGCTATGGTATTATAATTTAATTGTAGATCGCGCGAATGGAAAATACGCGAAGCAGCTCAACGAATTTAAAGCGAACATCGTGATTAACCTTAAAGAGTTGCTGGTGGGTTTTAAAAATATAGACTCCTATTGTAATAAGGGCGATGCTGTTGTGAAAGAAGACGAAATATACACGTCTACGGCCAAAACACTGGTCTAAAAGTGAATACATTACACAAATAAATGTATATTAATATTTATTTGTTTAATCCATGAAACACGCCCGTGAAACATACATCGTAGGGTAGATGAGGAACCAGCGTCGGTAGTATTTTATAAGTTTGAAGCATTATATTTCGCGGTGTGGACATTTTAAATGTCGTTATTCCGTCAGTCTAAGAATTATGCTATTATTGAATTTAAATGATCAACAAACAACTAAATAAATATTATCATAATATTTATTATGAATTATTAAAAGAAAGAATGCACATAAAAGCCACTAATATTTATATACATAACACCTATAATCATGTACCATTTAGAAGGGTCTACCGAATGAGTAAATTGTATAAGGCATTAAATGCTCAGAGGTATAAAAAATTAAAATGTATTGCTCTATAATTTAATTTTTTAGGCGAAGGCGACGGGTGCTTTTACAATGAGTTAATTTTATGTTCTAAACGTTTTATTTTCCGGCAGAGGAACGGTATAACGGTTAAAACTTGATTATAGTCTACGGACAGCTGTGCCGAATTATCGGTATTAACAATTTCAGGGAACACTAGCAGTGCATCTTGCGCAATAAAACCGGAAATGTCTGTATTGTCGTCAGAATCCTTCCAGTTATAAATAACACCTTCCAATCGTTTAACTTTACGTAATAATGATTCACCTTCAGTACTTTGGATATCTCGCTTCAGCCGCTTATCTGAAAATACAGATTCACTATGCGTGATTAATGTATTGACGTCCCAGTCAGTATTTTCGATATTTGGTGTATCCGACGACCCGACGTATATATTGTCGCTCGTTTTAATTTCAATGATGTCGTGGTGATCCAGTAAATCACTGACCCCAGACCATCGACCATTGTACAGATCCTCCTCCGGCGCTTCTATCCCTCCTATATTAACACGCTTGTAATCGACCACGGAACCGGGTATGTATAGTTTTAAAACACTCCATTTACGCCCATATTCAGTAACAAAGGGTATGATATGCAGGGGCAACAGGAGCGGGTCCTGCTCCAAACGCGTGTCCCCCCCCGCTTCGATAACGTTGAGAGCGAGGCCGATCAAGTCAGCGACTGTAGCATACGACTGGTTGTAGCCCCCCCCCACCAGTGCCCATTCGACACCGCTTGTTTCGGTTAACGACAGGAAGTCCCCCTTCATCTTCGCGAGGTCGGCCGCACTGTATCTCGTCACGCCACCGACGACCTCGGTCGTGATTACAAAACTGGCATCAGATCTGAGGGCGTGGTCTCGAAGTTCGTCTGCGAGGTGCTGCGCATTGCTCCCAAGGGCCCGGTCCGTGAATATATCGCACATTCGTAAATACTCGCCGCCCGCTGCTGCGTAATCACCGTTTTTATATAAGATTTGATCCTTACATGCGACCGTCGATTGGAAGTGCAGCAGGTTTTTCCCGTGACGGTAGAGGTTGTTGCTCGCGGTCCAGGTTGGAGTTGCGGGCCCGAACGATACATCGTCTACGAATGTAAGCGCCGCACTACATCCAATTGTGCTCACCCCCCAGCCACCCTTCCCGTTCGTAGTCTTCGCTGTAAACTCACCCTTAATTACAAGATTAGTACTTTCATGATTAATTGAGTCGCCGGTGAAGGAGACGACAGTGCTGTTTATATTTAAATTTGTTGAATTGATGACGATTTCCCCTGACTTGAACGTGAGCGCGCCGTCGAATACGTAGGCCGCCCCGGTACTGTCTACAGCGGTAACATCAGCATCCATAGCATGGCTATTCACCGCCCCTGTGTGTGTGTTGATCGTGGGGTGTTCGCCGTATGAGGTGATCGAACTCACTCGAAGGAGCTCGTCCGACGTCACCGTGCGAATGCGCATCCATAATTCCGTTTCAAGCCGTGTGGACTTTGCTAATGCCTGCTGCCACCCCTCTGTGCTGACTACGTGGAAGGCCTTATCGTTGCTAACATGACCACGTGTCAATGTAGTATTAACGGGGGCTACGGAGTTGATCTCATATCCGTGATACTTATGCGTTACTGAGGTCACCCTAAATGTGGGGTTTTGGTCCATGTTCACGAGGTTCGTATTTGTAAAGTCGAGATCGCCTAGCGCATCGATGGTGATCGAGTTCGAATCAAAGCAGAACGTGGGGGCCACTAGGTTTATGGAGCGCGCTGACTCAAACTCGATGCTACCACATGTCGCCTCGATGTTAAGGGCGGTCGCATTGAGTTTTAACTCGCTCTCGACATTGAAGCTGACTATGCCGAGGTAGTCGTGCGTGTCGCAACCTGGCCTCGCGGTGATAGTTATATTATCACTTATTATATTTGTATTCTTTGCCTTAATCGTCAGGGCCTCGTCGCCCTCGATATGCACCGAGGTGGCGTTCATCGTGAGAGAGGTGAGCGCAGCGCGCCGAGCGGCCACCTTCATATCATGTGTACTAAAAAGCGTGTACGCGGCGTCATCGTAGCCGATTTTTAATCCGCCATCGATGCGGATATCGTCTACGGCCGCGGCGTTAAATGTAGAGCCATCGCGCCCCTTGATTAGGAGGTCATTGGAGATGTTAATGTCGCCCAACGCGCCCGCATCGATGGTACTGGAATTAACTACGATGGATATATTCTCAGCGGAGCCGTTTATGGTATCACTTTCTACGGCCGCCGAATTGAGGTTGCCGTGGTTAAGCGTAATACCGACGACGACGGACGGGGGGGTGATGCGATCGAACGGCTGGCGGTATACGGTCTTAGCATTGATATCTTCGAGTTTTTCGTCGAATCGTTTTAATATTGAGTTCGCGCGATCAAATGCGTCGTCGAGGTCGGTACTGTGCTTCTTCGTTTTCATAGTAAGTGCTGAAACGTTCACGGTGATCTTCGCGTCGTAGTCGGAGGGCGGCGGCAGTTGGACATAATCCGCGCCGACTGTGAAGGCACGCTCGTGCACAAGGACATGATTGCGTGACTCAGTGTCCCCAATAATATATGGGGCTTTCGCCTCTTGTGGGAAAAGTGTGAACTTCCACTCTGCTGCCATGTTTGTGACTATATTAAGCTCGGAAGTTTCTATTACTAAAACATTTGGGGTGTTTATCATAGTGCCATTCTCTGATTGCGTAATCTTTAAGTTAGTGTCTGGGTGAGTCATTATGTTATACGTTTTAAACGGAAAATAAATTTCTGCGGAAATATTAAAATCAATAAATTTAAATGATAAATGCTATTTTAAATTTATTGTGGTATTAATGATTCGAGTTCATCTAATTGGGCACATATGAGCGGAAGAGTCGAAATCAACTGGGTATAGTCGATACTATAATATTTGTTATTTGAACCGCCAACTACGATATTTGGTAGTATATTGGCGGCATCCTGGGCAATAAATCCTATGGCTTGTTTGGATTTTCGTGTTTTCCAGTTCCATGAGACCGGGGTCAGTTGTTTGACTTTATCGAGATATGACGAAGTCATTAGTGTAATATTTTTCTTAAATCTTTTATCGGATAAACCACAGATCCGTTGAGCGCTAAGTGATCCGCCATGTTTAAGTTCTTCAACCTCGAATCTACGCACTTTGTTCTTCGCTACCCACACTGTGCCGCGGATATCTCGCCATTTACGAACGTTCATATCACTGAGATATTCGCGGATAAACGCCGCACACCCGCCTCGGGCGCGTCCCGACGGCTCGTTCTCGTCCCTCGCGAGCAAGCGGTTCTCCACGTCCGCGAGTACATGAGTTGGGAACTTGGATCGAAGATCATTTTCGAGCTCATCCGAGATCGGGTTAGATATGAAGTCCGACACGTTGATCGGCACATACCGTACATGTAGCGGAGGGTCGGCGAATTCCTCCACAATCGTTGCGAGGAAGTTGAGATCCCATTTAAATATATCGTTCGGCTTAAATGCTCTGCCGCCGTCGTCCCGCTCGTATGTTATTTCATGATTCATATGTAAGGCATTTTCCTCCATCGTAATTATGCCTCCCACAGTTGCGCCGCCTCCTGTAATATGGAGGTCGCCCCCCAATACGACTTTTACGTCGTCGTCGTTATCGCCACCTACATTTACACTGAAGCTCCCTTGAAGAGCCTCAAATTGAATGTTAGTAGCGGTAACATTGGTGGATAATGTATCATATAGCGCGTTCGCGCCGATTATAATCGTAATCGCCCCGTCCGCCGTAACAGTGGTATTGTTGGAATTTATGCCGACGTGATTACTATTAATAATGAACTTCTCCTCCGCCGATAAGTTGTCGCCGAATTGCTCGATGATACTATTCTCGTCCTCGTAAGTAACCTCATCACCGTCGAACGTCAAGGCGTGCCCATTCGAAAATATAATATTAAGTAGACCGGCGGTGGAGTTCGAAAATATGATGTTCTCGGACGAGGAGAAATTGATCTCCGCGCCCGCGTTGAGTGATAAGTTGGCGCCCGCTTCGAAGTCGTTATAGTTGCGGATCACAATTAGGTCGCTTGCCGTCATATTAACCTCCGCGCTACGAATGTCAATGGCGTACGTCTCGAAGGTGATATTACTTTCATTGAGAAAGGCAACGGCACACGCAGTTATATCGAGGTCCTTACTGATGTTGATAGTAGGCACTGTGATAGCGATATCACACGTGGTGGTAAGCGTGAGGTCAGTTGCCTCGAAGTTCGTCGTCGCTTTGAATTCATGGTAGGCCTTAAATTTAAAATCGCTGGAGAGCATTGTTGTATCAGACAGTATTACTTTAACGGCGTCCCACGTGCAGGTACCATTGGTCCCGACGTGTATCTCCACGGCGTTTACGGCGGAGAGATTAACCAAAGGGGCAGCTAGCGTCCACTTTTCTTCATGGGTAAACTTAATTTCCTTGGTGGCCTTTAGTTCGATCGTCGTCGCCGTAATTTTTTCTTGTACTGTGACTTGCACATCGGGCTTATCATTAACAATCGCACCGTTAATTTCTATATGAGCCATATCTTCGATGGTAAATGTCGAAGTACCATTGCCCACAATGAGACTACCATTGTTAAATGCTCCCTTTTCCGTAGAAACGTTTTGATTTAATATAATTGAATCCTCTATGCGGGCGGTGTTCTTTAAAATAGAAATTTGCGCGTCGCTATTCAGTGTCGCGAACCACATGTTTTGTGTTTTGACCTCGGACTCGCCCCACTCAAGCTTTATATTTTGCACGAGTGTCGAGGTCAGTACCGCCGGCATTACGATAGCGGCGTCATTTGTTATAATCTGTACTGTCTTCCCTTCTAGGAAGAGTGGAGCGCCATAAGACATAAAGTTGTCCAGTGACCCAGGCTGGGCCTCGTCGACCTCATAATTGCTGACGGATGCGATTATATCTACAGTATCGGCGTTACCGACCCCATAGCTAGTTAAAATGTTGCTAATATCGGCTGCGTCTACCTTCCCGTGTCCGGACATGGCGTTGGCGGTATCTGTACGCGTTGATCGGGTAAAGGTTAATTCGTTGCTATGAAACGCGCCTACGCCGCCATGTGTGCGGAGGATGTTCGACTGCGAGCCATCCGGCAAAGTATTTGTATTAACATTAGTTCCAGACATCTATGAGTTATAATTATAAATTAAAATAAATCTGTAATTATAAATTGGGGGAATTTAAAAACCTTCAATTATGAGAGTTTGTCTTCAAGTTTTTTTCTAAGGGCTTCTATTTTATTTATTAATATCGGTACAATCGTGACAAGTTGTATATATTTAAGGGATAGAATACCAGTATGTGGGTCTTCCGTTACTAGGTCGGGGAATATTTCGCGTACTTCTTGGGCAATAAATCCATTAATACGCTCGCCGTCCTTTACGTGGTCCATCGTATAGGAAACCGGCCTTAATTTACTGGCTTTTTCGATAAATTCATCAGCTGATAATTCGGATATATTTGATTTTAGGCGTATATCAGACTCGCACTGGCCCTCTTTCCGTAGAATAGTACCATAGACCACGGTGGAAGGATACATGAGAGACAACGTAGCATCACTCGCCGCCGAATCACCCGGGGCCCAGGTAACTCCATTTGGTGTCCGGAGTTCCTTAATGTGATAGTATCTGAGGAGGTCGTGTACACCGTCGGAGGTGTTATCGTACTGTCCACCACCTCTGAACGACGGATTATACTCATTGCTTATTTTTGATTGCTTTATTTTTTTTTTATATATATATTTGTAGTCAGAGGAGGTGTAGTACTCGTCGAGAGAGACCGAGTTGTTGTTGGTGGTGGCGCCATCAGGTACCACGAAGAGCTCTTCCTCGATCGCCTCGACGTCGCCTACACGTGGCCACCAGTAGTATGGGTCAAAACACGCATCGGCGTTCACGGCGCGTGCGTTCGCTGCTGCCACGTCTCCGTCGTATATTATTGTATATCCTATGGTGGACGGTAGGTTGAAAAAAATTGTGGCGCACCCGTTAGACGTGATACTAAGTGGTTTCGCCGAATCAAAGCTCATCCCGTCGGCACACTTGGTTATATATACGATCCCATCATCACCCTTCCCGCTACCGAATGTCACCCCATTAGTGACTTTAAACACAGCATCGTGCGACGCGGTATAGGCGGCGGAGTTGCCCGACACCGTAAAATTGACTGTATTGATGTTAAGTACGTCCATGTCCATCGCGATATTATTCTCGGCGTGCGCATTAAAGCTCTTGACTTCATAGGTAATACGGGAGGAGATACCAGTTGTGGTATTTTGGAGCGCGCCCGTACCGACTGGTGGTTTATAAGTTTTAAATTTAAACGTTATAGAGTCAGCATTTAGCTTAAGTGTTTTACCCGTGATATTAAGATCCGCCGCGGTCTCCACGTTAATCTGGTCGCCGGCAGCAATTGCGATATTATTGGCGTTTATAGCGACGGCGTTAGGGGTAATGTAAATTGCACGAGCGTTTATTGATACAGTTGCGTTATTCTGGAGCAGCAGATTATCTGTCTCGAAGGTGATGGGCTCGTTCACGGTCTCGAAGTCGACGGTGGTGGCATTTATAACGACTCCGTCAGACACGTCGAGTATCTCCATGATGTTCAGCGCAAAGTTATTGGTTTCCACAGTCGCGTTCGACTGGAAGGTGATAGTGTTCGCAGTCGCTTTAGGTCCCAATATAATGTGCGGCATCTTCACATTAAACCCGACCGAGCTAGCTCGATTAGAGGCGAACGCATTACTTTGATTAATTGTGTGCGCGGTGAACGCGATAGAGTTGGTATCAATTTTCATTGACTTCGTCGCACTTAGCGACACGGATTGTGAGCCTCCCCACTTAGTGTAGTTAGTTTCGATAGTATGGTCGGTGTTTAGAGCGATACTGTTTGAAAGAAGTTCATTGCCCTTAATCAGTATACTACTATTTTCTCCGGTAGAATTAATAACCACCGCGTCTGCGTTCATTTTGCTATTGAGAACGTGCGTCTTTCCGTCGTACGTGATTATGTTTACTATTTCAGCATGCACACTGCTATTGTTAACCGTTAACTCAGCACCACCGTTCGTTGTAAAGTGAATACTACCGTCATCAATCGACGCAACAATTCCGGTATTGTTAACGAGGGCGTACGAGAAGGTATCCACAATCATGTTGAAGATTTTATCGGCACGAATTATGTTTCCACTGAGATGAGCTCGCGCATCATTATTGAGTGTAATATTAACCCCAGATGCGTTTACGGCGTTGTATTTGAAGTCAAGCTGCGTCCCCTCGTCGGAGGCGGTAGCGTTAAGCGTGGTGGCAACGTCTATTTTATTATTATTGATGATGATACACGACGCCGATTCATTTCCGTCGATAGCCATTGCGTTGGCGGTTATATCACTGTGAGTAATATCTAGTTTACCCTGGGTCCTTAGAGTCAGATTCTTGGAAACCGTGAGACGCGTGCCCTGAATGGTTAGGAGGGTGTCTTTGACTGACTCGAGTACGGCATTTCCGTTCACATTGAAGCTCGCCTCTCCGTTTGCCGAGGTATTTACATACATGATCGAGTCTTCGCTCCCTGCTGAAAAGTCTCCGCCGACCGTCAATCCAGTGGGATTACTACCCACTACCGCTAGAAAATTAGGTATAATACTAAGGTCTCCGTTCCATTTAAGGGGGACGGCTGTGCCGTTGTAGTTGATGTTAGCAGCTCCCGCGACATTTATGTAGAATGTCTCGTCCTCTTGGTCGCACCTGTCCTTCGTCTGCCGAATAATAACCGCCTTAGCATTTAAAGTTAGGTCGGCGAGTTCCTTGCCTTTAAGCTCCAAGGCCGATTCCGAGGGATCTGCACGAAGGAGTTCACTGACCTGGCTGCTGTTCAATTTGTGACTGGCGATATAGCCAATTTGCTCGGAAACGCAAAGGTCTTTCGATTTCCCAACACCGACGCCAAACTCACCGCTCGCCACCGCCGCGTCGGAATTTGTATTCGCCTTCCAGTGGTCGGGCCGTTTCACGACAGCAATAGTTGATATTATATCGTGTTCCGTCATTCTATGTATGTATAAAATATTATAATTAAAATCTGTAATTATAATATCGCGAAATTTAAAATTGGCGATCATATTCTACCCCGTTCAGCGTTAATGTAAATTTATTGTCAGGACTCAGCTTCATACCAATCGAAGATGGATTATTTTCGCCGGAATCGCATATTCTTGGTAAATATACATTAGTTAGTACATTTTGAAGGAGGGTGGGCGAAGCTCCGGGTATGCTATCCCAGAGATTAGTCATAACTTGCTGGGGGTTCGTAGCCGAGGTGTCCGCATTCACGGGGATAGTGATCTTATTTGGTTCTAAGCTGGGGTCGCATGCGCGTAATAAATAATGCGCGCTGACTTTTGCGACAACGGTATAGTCATTTTCTAAATATATGAGTTCGTCTCCTTTTTTGAAGTTTGGCATGTGTAATATACTATTATTATTTTATTTTATTCGTTTTTTAAATAAACGCGCTAATATATTGGAATACATAGTTTGTTTTAATAGAAGGATCCGTGGCTTGTGTCCATTTATAAACCACACTATTCATAATACTTTCGTTAAATTTTTTTAATGCGTTAATTTCTAATGTAATAGCTTTTTTAACATCGCTTTTTAACTTAATATTAATGTCTAAGTCGTCTGCGATTATCCACATGGGGTGTATTTTATGTTTTTCTATAGAACCTCTACATGTCTCAAAATATTTAGAGTACAGGAGTATATCATCTGTAGATTTTATTTTGTCGGGGTGTATTTTAACAATAATTTTCTTATATAATTTTCTTATATATTTTTTTCTTGTAGTAAAAATTAATTCAGGGGGTTCATAAAAAGTAAAAACTGTCTTTGATGTTTCACCGCATCGCTCACTGGACGGCGGACACGTATTGTCGATATTTGGTTCTTCGTCGAGCGGGGGGGACGCATTGTTTTGCGTCTGTTCGCCGGGATCAGCTGGTGATTTATTTTCTGTTAACACCGGCTCTTCGTCGGAACTGTGTGCGTTCGATGTATCGTGGTCATTTACGGAGGCAGTTGTATTAGTTTGTTCGACCGATTCGTTAGTATTTGTATTTGGAGGTGCTATATTGTCGCTTGAATGGGTAGTTGTATCTTGATCGGCGGTAGCGGAGGGGTTATGTATAATGGTATATTTTTTTTTTATCATAGC
>TARA_B110000211_G_scaffold234173_1_pt1 | contig 13330 bp, 10 predicted proteins | sample TARA_B110000211 | Tara Oceans TARA_B110000211 (sample SAMEA4397516) | marine metagenome | biome: Polar Biome; feature: [DCM] deep chlorophyll maximum layer (ENVO:01000326); material: water (ENVO:00002006), including particulate matter (ENVO:01000060) such as... | depth 30 m
CGGATAAAACCGAAACGACCGACCGGATTCACCGAAATACGCATCAAATCCAAGTATGCCCCAAAGTTGCTTAACATAGAGCCTAAAAAGGCTACCTTAAACACCCAAATTATTCGATTGTTAATCGAAGAGTGTAATAAGTTGATATTCGATTTAAGCAAGATATTTATTCTTACACACACAGTAAAAACCGATTGCCTATCGGTTTTTACTGTGTCACTATACTGAGCGAATTTATTTGAGAAAAATTTATGCAGTTAGGTGAGCTAGAAAAATTAGTGCTTCAACATTTTTGGAATGTTAAGGAAGAGGATGCAAAGCAAGTGCATAAAGTACTTGGGGTTGCTCGTGGAATTTCACTAAATACTATCCAGAGTACACTAGACAGATTGTTTAAAAAAGAATTGCTGAAGCGTACAAAGCAAGGTCATGCCTATTGTTATTCCGCTAGGGTGGATAGAGAAGGTTTAATTACACAGCTTATTACAAACGTCACAAGTGATTTTGTTGAAGATGGCGAAAATAGCTTAATTGCGGCCTTTAGTTCTGTATCAACTCAGCTCGATGATGATCAACTGGATACATTAGAAAGAATGATTGAGAGACAGCGCCAAATTAGGAAAGGACAGTCTTAACTATGTTAGTTGGTGATATGGCAATTGCGCTAAATTTACTCAGTGTAGCGGTGCTTGCATTTGTAATTGGAGTTACATGTGTTGCTGTCGTATCTCGCTTTATTTTAGGCAAAATCACTCAACTTACCTTTAGCAATAGAAAGTTTTTATTATGGTCGCTTGTTAGTGCGCCTTGGTGGGTAGCTATAAGCTGTATCGTCTATTTTATGCCTTCTAGTATTTTGGTTGCTAACATCGATTGGTTCGAAGGTATCGCCCATTGGCATCACATAGATATATTCAACTTTTCCAGTTGGCATGCTTTAACACTATTTTTAGCACTTATATATTTGGTATTTCGTGTGACAGAAACCATTTTTTCTAGACGTAAGCAATCAATAGCTTTATCAAGTTTACTTAGTTTTACAAATTCGGCAGAGTCAAATACGGCCAATGGTAATCAATATTTATTGATGCCAGTAGAAGTCCCAGTTGCGTTTACCACTGGATTCATATCACCCAAGGTTTACGTTTCAACTGGGTTACAAGGACAGGTAAACGAAGAACAATTAAATATCATCGTTAATCACGAGCAAGCACATGTAAAAGCGAGAGATCCTTTATTTAAGGTGTTGTTTTCCGCACTTGCTAGTTTTTATCCATTACAACTCAAGCAAGCCCTGACTGAGCAATATGTCATAATGACAGAAGAAATAGCTGATAATGAAGTGACTAAAGAATTTGATAATCTTGATATCGCTCAGACTTTGATTGATGTTGCTAGACTCCAAAAAACACCGCCAATTGATAGTGGCGATGCATCAATTAGCTACTTCAGTCATGATCATACAACTATTCGTGTTGAACGGTTATTAAATCCAATTAATCAGACTTCGCAAACAACTATCATTGTTGCACTAATTATATTGGCTTTTATGCCAATAGTTGCTGCTTCCACAGTCGATAGTTTCCACCACTTTATTGAAACCTTTTTCATCCATTAAATAAGGATTTGGAATGAGATTTAATCTTTATGAAAGCACCAGAAAAAAACCGATTGCCTATCGGTTTTTAACTATGACTATTGGCCTTAGCCTGATCTTACCAAGTATTGCACAAGAGCAAGTGCAATCTACTCATCAGCTTATTAATTTACGTCAGGCCGTAACTTTAACGCTTGAAAATCACCCAGAACTAAAAGCGCTCTTAGCGAAAGAAGGTATATGGCAAGGTAATATAGCTCAAGCTGCTATTGGTAAACGACCTCAAATTGGTTTGATGATTGAAGACGCGATGGGGACTGGTGATCATAGCGCTTTAAAAAGTATGCAATCAACGCTTACCTACTCTTGGTTTCTTCAACAAGATCAAATAAACAGCAGAATAAATACAGCAAAAAGCCAAGCGAGCGCAGTAAAAATTGAACAAAAAATAAAAGCATTGGACTTATCAGCGATAGTAGCAAAGCAATTTGTTGAAATATTGGTAAAACAAGAGCGTTTGAAACTCAGCAAAATGGCAGTTACTCAAGCAAAAGAAGTCTTAGATGCTATTGCTAAAAGAGTCAAAGCTGGCAAAAGCTCCAATGTAGAGATGCAATTGGCCCAAGCTGAGCTTATTCGAAGAAATCTTGCAGTAGAAGATTTACATCACGAGCTAAAAGCCAGTCATTATCAGCTTTCTTCTTACTGGGGAAAGCCAACAGCAGAGCTTATGCTGGCTGGAGATTTATTGATAAAACCTGCCATCCCATCAGTAGAAAGCCAGTTAGCCAAGCTTAAGCAAATCCCACAAATACAACAATTTATGACAGAGCAACGTATCGCTCAATCGCAAATTGAGCTTGCAAGAATCGAAGCTAAACCTCAGTGGCAATTTACTGCTGGCTTAAGAAGGTACGAAGCGAGCGATGACTTTGGGTTAGTGGCAGGAGTATCTATTCCTTGGGGTGGCGAGAATAGTAATGCGGGGAATATAGCGTCTTTGCGAGCAAAAAAAGATGTGTTGGCTAGCCAGCAAGAAGCATTAGTGCAAAAGCTTGATGCCCAGCTCTATGTACTATTGCAAGAAATGGCTCATTCCCACCATGTTATTGAAACAGTTCAATTGGAAATAATTCCAGTGCTAGAAGCTGCACTAGCTGAAGCTGGGCAGGCATTTAATATTGGAAAACTTAGTTATAACCAATGGAGTGACATACGTAGAGAATTGTTAAGTGCCCAAAACCAATTACTTGATGCTTACCAGTCATTGCACCTACAACATATTGAAATTCAACGTCTAACTGGCGTTTCCTTAACTCAGTGAGAGTATCTATGAAAAATAAAAATATCCTTTCGTCATTGAGCTTGGCGATTTTAATCTCATTGGCAGGTGTAACTTCGCCTAATGCCGTTGCAGCTTCAACTCCAGCCGCTGAACAAGCGGAGCCAGAAAAAGGGCCTCATCGTGGTCGCATGTTACGAGAGGGCAATTTTGCGATTGAGCTATCTATTTTTGAAACGGGCGTACCACCAGAATTTCGCGTTTGGGCTACAAATAATGGGCAAGCTATTGACCCTAATAAAGTTAATTTAAACGTTAAATTAATCCGTCTAGGCGATGGCACTGATGATATTAACTTCAATGCTCAAGGTGATTTCCTTCGTGGGGATATGGTTATTTACGAACCTCACTCATTTGTTGTAGCCATTGAAGCTTCCTATCAAGGTAAGCAATATAATTGGCAATATGACAACTTTGAGGGCCGAACAACCATAGAAAAAGCAGTAGCAAATGCAATGGAAATTAAAACTGAAATAGCAGGGCCTGCCACTATTCATCAAACGATTCCAGCTTATGGAAAATTAAGTTTGCCTGTCGGTGCTCACAGGAGTATCTCAGCTCGATTTGATGGTGAAATTACTAAATTGCATGTCAGTTTCGGTGACACAGTTAAAAAAGGTCAAACATTGTTTACCGTAGAAAGTAATGAAAGCCTTAAACCCTATACCATCAAAGCGCCTACAAATGGTTTTGTTAGTGAGCTTTTCGCCAATGCTGGTGAACAAACCAATGGCCGTACTTTACTGACAATATCAGACTTAAGTCGCCATATTGCGAAATTGGCGGTTTACCCGTCAGATTATTCCAAAGTTAATTTAGGCACACCAGTAACCCTAAATGTTGAAGGTAATACGGGATCAATCACTGGCAAAATTTCATTTATTGAGCCTGTCGTTAGAGATGATCAAGCGAAAATAGTTTGGGTTGAACTAGCTGATGGAAATCTTGCTGAAGGGAGCTTTGTAAAAGCAGAAATTGAGGTCGCGACAACTGATGTGCCACTAGCAGTAAAACGTATTGGCTTGCAAGGGTTTAGAGACTTCACTGTTGTCTATTCAAAAGTTGGTGAGCAATATGAAGTACGTATGCTGGAGCTTGGCAGAGCTGGAGGTGAATGGATTGAAGTTCTCGGTGGCTTGAAAGCGGGAACGGAATACGTGACGGACAATAGCTATATCTTAAAAGCCGACATTGAAAAGTCTGGCGCATCACATGACCACTAGGAGCGTTTAAATGTTGGAATCAATTTTACGCTTTTCAATAAAAAGCAAATTCCTTGTAATGGTAATGGTATTGGCAGTATCTGGGCTTGGTGTATGGAATTTTACGAAGTTACCGATTGACGCTGTACCTGATATCACCAATGTACAAGTGATGATCAATACTGAAGCGGCTGGTTTTACGCCTTTAGAAGTTGAGCAAAGGGTAACCTTTCCGTTAGAAACGGCATTGTCAGGTTTACCGGGGTTAACCTATACCCGTTCAGTTTCTCGATATGGTCTTTCACAAGTCGTGGCAATATTCAGTGATGATACCGATGTCTATTTTGCTCGTCAGCTTGTCAATGAGCGTTTGTCTGCGGCTCGTGCCGAATTACCGCAGGGTTTAGAACCTCAGCTTGGACCTATTGCGACAGGTCTCGGTGAAATTTTTATGTTCACTGTTGATGCTAAACCTGAAGCTACTCATGCGGATGGTTCGCCCATTACGCCAATGGATTTGAGAACCGTTCATGACTGGACAATTAGACCGCAATTGATGCGAGTTCCCGGTGTGGTAGAAGTAAACCCAATCGGTGGTTTTGAGCGTGAAATACTGGTCGCCTTTAAACCTGAGAAGCTACTTGCTTTTGGGCTTTCACAAGCCGATGTGGTTGATGCTATAGCGCAAAACAATCAAAACCAAGGCGCAGGCTTTATAGAACAAAATGGAGCGCAATGGCTGTTGAGATTACCCGGTCAAGTTGCGAATATGGATGCTATTGGCAATATACCTCTCAAATCGTTTGATGGTTCATCTATATATATTAAGGATGTGGCTGATATAGAGAACGGTAAAGGGTTAAGAACGGGCGCAGCTACACAAAATGGTCGTGAAGTAGTCATGAGTACTGTCTTCATGCTTATTGGTGAGAACAGTCGAACAGTCGCTTTCGCGGTTGGTGAAAAGCTAAAAGAAATAAATGCCACGCTTCCAGAAGGTATGGTTGCTACGGCTGTTTATGATCGCACCAAATTAGTTGATAAAACCTTAGAAACTGTACAGTTAAACCTTACTGAAGGGGCTATTTTAGTCATTGTCGTACTCTTTGTTCTATTGGGTAATTTCAGAGCTGCATTTTTAACCGCGTTAGTGATCCCTTTTGCCATGTTAATGACTGTTACAGGAATGGTGCAAACAAAGGTTAGTGCGAATCTAATGAGCTTAGGTGCGCTGGATTTTGGCTTATTAGTTGATGGGGCCATTATTATTGTCGAAAACTGTCTTCGTAGGTTGAGCCAAGCAGGTAACACTCCATTACCATTAAAAGTGCGTATGGAGTTAGTTTATGACGCGACAAAGGAAGTAATACGTCCAGCATTATTTGGTGTGTTTATTATCACCGCAGTATATCTGCCAATTTTCGCTCTTGAGGGTGTTGAAGGCAAAATGTTCCACCCGATGGCTATCACTGTAGTTATCGCACTACTTAGTGCAATGGTGTTGTCTGTCACCTTCGTACCAGCAATGATTGCCTTGTTATTTAGAAAACCTGTGAAAGAAAAGCACAGTCCTGTCATCCGTGGTGCTGTTGTACTTTATAAACCCGCATTAAAATGGGTGTTACAGGTACGATGGTTTGTGGTCATTGTCGCGACATTATTGGTAGGTTTATCTGGATATCAAGCTACTAAGTTAGGTAGTGAATTTGCGCCCAACTTAGATGAAGGCGACATTGCCATGCATGCGTTGCGTATACCCGGAACCTCTCTAACACAGGCAATCGCGCTTCAAGAATCCTTAGAAGATAAAGTTAAGCAAATGCCAGAGGTTGAGCGTGTCTTTACCAAGATAGGCACGGCTGATGTGGCAACAGACGCGGTCCCGCCAAGTGTTGCTGATAATTTTATTATCCTCAAACCTCGTGAGTTATGGCCTGATCCTAATAAACCAAAAGCACAAATCGTTGAAGAGTTAGCTGCTCTTGTTGAAGTTATTCCGGGCAACCGCTATGAATTCTTACAACCTATACAAATGCGCTTTAATGAATTATTAGCAGGAGTTCGAGCTGAGCTAGCCATTAAGGTATTTGGCGATGATTTCGAGACGTTAAACACGCTAGGTGATGAAATAGGTGCCGTTATCACTCGAGTCGATGGTGCAGCAGATATACAAATAGAGCAAACGACTGGTTTGCCTATGCTTAGCCTCGTGCCAAACCGTGAAAAACTGATGCAATTTGGTATTAGTATTGGGCAAGTACAATCTCAAGTGGCTACCGCAATGGGAGGCACAGTTGCTGGTAAGTTTTATCAAGGAGATATACGTTCCGATATCGTAGTTCGCCTAGCGGAATCAAAGCGTAATAATATTGATGAACTTGCTTATTTACCTATTACTTTGCCTGACGGACATTCAGTGCCATTACAAGAGTTAGTTCAAATTGAATTGGTTACTGGTGCTAATCAAATTAACCGTGAAAACGGAAAACGTAGAATTGTAGTAACAGCCAATGTTCGAGGTAGAGATCTGGGGAGTTTTGTTTCCGATATTCAATCTGTGATTGACGAAAACATTGAAATCCCTACTGGTTATTGGGTGGAATACGGTGGCACTTATCAGAAGCTGCAATCTGCATCTAAGCGACTAAGTATCGTGGTGCCTGTCACATTAGTCATGATCATTGGATTACTGATACTCGCTTTAAGCTCGTTTAAAGATGCAATGATTATATTCACAGGTGTCCCTTTAGCACTTACAGGGGGTATCGCTGCCCTGTTATTACGTGATATTCCATTTTCAATCTCGGCTGCGGTTGGTTTTATAGCCTTATCAGGTATCGCGATCTTAAACGGTTTAGTTATGGTTTCTTTCATCAGAGAGTTACGCAAAGGTGGAATATCGCTAGATGAAGCGATATTTGATGGTGCGCTGACTCGTCTTCGTCCTGTATTAACAACGGCATTGGTTGCGTCATTAGGTTTCATTCCTATGGCGCTAAACACAGGAATTGGCTCAGAAGTTCAGCGCCCATTAGCAACAGTGGTGATTGGCGGAATAATTTCGTCAACGTTATTAACCTTGTTTGTTATTCCTGCCTTATATCGCATTGCACATAAGAATAAGCCACATAAAGAAAAGGAGTCACTTTTGACTGACGTTGAAGTATTGGAGTCACAAGATGCCAAGTAACATGATTAAAATATTAACTTATTTGACTATTACACTATTAGCACTTGTTAGCATCGAAGCTTTTGCTCATAGTGTTGACGATAAAACTAGAGTGTTTTTAGAGCAGAATACAGGTGTGCAGTTTATCCCATTTTTATACATAGGCGCTAAGCATATGATTACGGGGTACGATCACCTGCTATTTCTAGTAGGCGTGATTTTCTTTTTATATCGCAGCCGTGACGTACTCTTGTACGTCACCATGTTTACTATTGGGCACAGTGCAACCTTATTATTTGGTGTGTTGAGTGACATACAAGTTAATGCTTATTTAATTGACGCAATTATCGGTTTCTCGGTGATATATAAGGGGTTCGATAATTTAGGCGGATTTAAACGTTGTTTTAATTGGCAACCCAGTACTCAATGGGCAGTGTTGATTTTTGGACTGTTTCATGGATTTGGTTTGGCAACAAAATTACAAGAGTTCCAATTACCAGAAGATGGTCTTATTACCAACTTAATTGCCTTTAATTTGGGGGTTGAGTTAGGCCAGTTTTGTGCTCTAGCTATTATCCTGATCGTTATAAATGCATGGCGAAAGCTACCATCATTCCAACGCTTTTCAACATTGACTAACACTGCATTAATGAGCGCTGGTGTTATGTTGATGGGTCTGCAATTAACAGGTTATTTCACCATTTAATAAATTAAAAAGATAAGAGAAATATATGCAACATACAGTAAGTAGTAAGACATTAATTAAAGCGAGCGTATCAGCAGTTGTGTTTGCGGCTATTGCTATAGTCACGCTCATATTGCCAGCCGAATATAATATTGACCCAACAGGTGTTGGTGAAAAGCTTGGATTAACTATTTTAGCGACAGCGGGTGATGAACAACAATCAATAGCAGATCCAATTGCCAATAAAGGTAGTGATGAGTTCCAAACAATTGAAGTAACCGTACCTGCGGGACGCGGCATAGAATACAAATTCTTTATGAAGCAGCATGAAAAAATGACGTATGAATGGTTAACCGATGGGGAGCCATTGTACTTTGACCTACATGGTGAGCCTGAAGGAGACACAACTGGCTACTTTGAAAGCTATACCATTGCTACTAGCAATGAAATGAAGGGCAGCTATACAACGCCTTTCACTGGCTCACATGGTTGGTATTGGAAAAATAAATCAGATAATCCTGTGTCAGTGCAGTTGCTGGTAAAAGGACAATATGACGTTATTGGTCTTAAACAATAACTTATTTAACATTATATATTTGACAATAGACGGAGATTTAAATGAACAAACTTTTAACAATCATTGCACTTTGTGGTGCTTTAGTTACTGGTAATGTACAAGCACATGCTGATCATGATGTTATCAGCGGTCAGAAAGCAATTAGCATGTCAGCGACTTTGATCAAAAAAATGACATTTAAGGATGCTGGTTATGAAGTCGGTAAGTTAGATGAGTCATGGAAAAACATTGATAAGTCGCAGCTTTCGATTGCTAGGGTAGAAGACAATTTTTATATCGTTAGTGCGTCTAACCCTAGTAGTGAAAATAAGCTTTACTTCCAAATTGCTAAAAATGGTCAGGTTATGGCAGTTAAAAATATAAACGATTTTTAAATATTTTAAGGCACCTCTATTGATTAAATAAGGGTGCTTTTTTATTAGCTTTGAGATTTTGACTTTTGCTTCGATAAAGTATTTTCTTCCCCCACATACTTCCTATTGAATGTCCGTTGATCGCTCATTTGAGACTGTCAGATTCTCAAAATAAACTCCAACTGCTAAGGTCGTTGCTACAAAGTACCTAGGTAGTCAGACAGACAGTCTCCCTTGGTAATCACACTACTGCACTTGATGTTGTTAACACCTAATGTTCATTATTTTGATGAATTATTAAAAACGACTATTTAATTCTAAAGTGCTAATAACTTTATGTAGAAAGCTTATCTAAAGTCAAAGTGCAACTATCCAAAAATATTTCAATGAAGCATTTGACTTCGGGCATGTCTTCTTGAAGTTCTAAAAGCTTTTTATCCAATTTAACTTTTACGTGCTGGAATTCGTCATTATTGAAGCGAAGTTCATTTTGAGTTTTTACATAGGCTTGAATGATATCTGCTGCCTTAACTATATCTTTGTAATCTGGATCTACTTTTGATTGAACAATTAAATGCTCCATTTCACTTTGTAAATCTTCTGGGAGTGAGGATAGGCATTCCTTTTCTGCTAAATCTTCAAGTTTCTTATAGGCTCTTGTGAACTCCGGATTATGATATTTTGTATTTGAGTTCATATCCTGTAATTTTGTTTCTGACACCTCATGATATAGAGCTAAAGTTGCGGCTTTGTCTGGATTTAGATCACCACCAAAGCGCTTATTTTTAATAACAGTCAACAAATGGGCTATAACAGCAACCTGATGACAATGCTCTGAAACGTTTTCCGACTGAAAACAATGCATCAACGCCCAGCGTTCTAAAAGTGGCATTCTTGTAATCCATGCCATAAATGTACTTTGTTTCATAATTAACCTATTAATTAAACTGGGTGTGTAAACGTGTCACAAAATTCGAATTAACCCTAGAGTTTACACTTTTTAAGAATTCGAAATAATCAGAGCAAAGCACCTCAGCCGTATCATGCAGAACTGCATGGGACAGCATTTTGGCGAGATCCACTGACTTCCCTTGCTGAAGCGCGATATTACCGGCCAGCATGGAAAGCAGAGTTACGACAGCGCTGTGCTCAAGCACCGACTCCGGCTGGAGCGAGTGCATAAGTGACCAACGCTTTATGAGTCTCTGGCGCAAGGCCAGCGCCAGGAATCCATAGGTGGGATTTGACATGGGAACCTCCAAAAAATGAAATCAGGAGGTACACCAATCCCAACTGGGATTGATGCACCCCAGTTGGGTTAATTTGAATGCTGTTTCGGGCCAGCTACCACTGAATGACAGCAAACGCTGACATTGGTAACAGGATACGATTCAGGATTATTGGCAACAACCGCCTTTTTGCCCATTTGGGGCGCAGAACCGATTTTCTCCACGACTTTCACATGTGAAAGAAAAAGGCCCGGACGAACCGGGCCTCTTCCGTTACTGCGCCTGGACCTTCGCCGAAGCGTCCCCGGCATCGTCGTAGCCAACCAGCTCGACTCGCGGCAGAACATCCTCGTAGCTGCTCTTGAGCAGCGTCAGGCGGTTCGAGCGCACCGATACCGGCTCACCGTTCACCGTCCACTCGAAGGCGTCCATGTCGCCATCCACGTCCTCACACTCGGCGTACAACGCCCACGAGCTGTAGCGGTCGTCAATCCGCACCGAGCACACCGGAGGCTGGTTCTCGGCCACGTCCACGGTCATGGTCTGGGTCACTTCCTTGCCCATCCGGGTCCGGATGGTCAGCCCCACTTCATGGCTGCCCTTCTCCAGCACCGCCCGCGCACTGTAGCCGCTGCTCTCGACTTCCTTGCCGTCCACCGTGTAGATGCGCTGCTCCACGCGGTCGCGGGGGTGGCCCCCGGTCACGTAGGGCCGCATACGCAGCTCCAGCGGTTCACGGTTGTAGTCGTTCGAGGCGCTGTAGTTGATTTCCACCACATACGGCGGCGCTTCACCAATTTCCAGCGTCTCTTCCAGCACGGCCACGTTGCCCCGTGCGTCGGTGATGGTCACCTTCACCGGATACGTCCCCGGCTCGTTGATCTGGAAGGTGCGCATGTCGTCCCAGCGGTTTTCGGTCACCACGAAGGCGTCACCCTCCGGGAATTCCCACTGGTACTGCGGCTCGTCCAACTGCCCCCGGAACGCGATTTCGCGCACCCGTGCGGTCACCTCTGCCGGGGCCATGTCGGCGCTGCTGCGCATATACAGGTTGAACTCCGGCCACACGTACTCCCAGACCCGCGCACGGATGTCGCGGCTGGCCTCGGTGCCCTGGTCTCGGTAGCCCTTCACCCAGGCGGTGTAGAGCAGCTCCATGCTGCCCAGTGCCAGGTCTTCCTCGGTCGGCGTGTAGGTCAGCGTGTCGCCTTCCACCTTCTCGCCGTTCGGCAGGGTGAAGTAACCCTCGACCTCGCCTTCCATGCCCTTGTACGGCAGGCTCAGGCGCACCAGGTACTCGTATTCCTTCCCGGTCTCGATCACCCGTGGCCCGGTCATGAACACTCGCGGTCCCTTGACGACGCGGAAGTCCGCATACACCCGCTCACGGGTATAGGCATAGCGGTCGTCATCCGGGGCCGTGGCATCCCGCACCCACGCTTCCATGCTGAAGCGCTTGGCTTCCTCGCTGGTCAGGGTCAGGGTGTCGCCCTCGTGGAAGAAGGTCTCGCCACGGTCCTGCGTCCACTTGATGACGGGGTTCTCCATCGGCTCGCCATCCGGCCCGGTCACCTTCACGGTGTAGGTGGCTTCGGTGCCCACGAACAGGGTCCGTGCCCCTTCGATTTCCACCTTCGGCGTGTCGTAGGCGATCACCTCAATGGTTTCGGTGTACGACTCGGCCCCGGAGTTGACGTTCAGCAGCTTGGCCCGCACCAGGTACTCGCCCTTGTCGTAGGTTCTGTACCAGCGGAACCGGTTGCGGTCGGTCGAGCGGTGGCTCTCCCAGGTGGCCCCGTCATCGGCGCTGATTTCCCAGATCACGTCGCCGGTTGCGGCCATGTCCGCTCGGTTCTCCAGCTCCAGTTGCAGGATGGTGGTGAACGGCGCTGCGCCTGACAGGCGGCGGCCTTCCACGTTGGCGTCAATCGCGCCACCGCGCAGCACGGTCATGAACACCCGCTGGCTGTCCTCGATGCGCTCATAGCCCTCAATCGGGCTCTTCAGCCTGGCTTGCGCCACCAGCCGCACAGAGCGCTCGATACCGGTCAGGTCGAGGTTGAACTGCACCTCGCCGTTCGGCGCGTCCACGAAGTCGGTCATCGGCACCACGTCATCGAAGCTCTCTTCGCGCACCAGACGGATGGCCCATTCGCCCATCACTGCCGGGTCGTAGCTGGCTTCCGGATTCAGGCGGTCGCTGATGCGTACCGTCACCGGCAGCGGAGCCGTGTCCAGCGCTTCGCTCACGCCCACGTCGATCTGCGGCGTGATGTCGTCCCCCGGCACCGCAATGGCCCGCAGGGTCCGCTCCACCTTCACTTCCGGCAGCAGGTTGTAGGCGGCCTCGATGTTGAACACCGTCTCATCCCACAACGCGGCTTCCTCGGTCTCCATGCGACGGAACACCTTGTTGTAGACACTGCGTCCCGGCTGGAAGGTCTCGTTGGTCAGTACCTCTGAGTCGCGGGTCATCCGCACGTCCAGCGGCGAGGGCTCGCCCTCGATCACCGCGTCCCCCAGATAGCCGCCCTGCATGGGCACCATGTAGAGGTCGTCGCTGTACTGGTAGCTGGACATCACGTCCACGGTCGGCAGCGGCGGGTCTACCGCCTCGATGTCGTAGCTCTCGGTCGCCAGCGTGACGCGGGTGCCGTTGCGGGTGAAGATGCTCACGCGCCAGCGCAGCGTATGCACCTTCTGTTCACGCAGGGTGCCGAACAGGTACGGACTCTCCGAGTACGAGTCTTGCTGCATCCCGTCCGGAATGTCGATCCACTCGAACAGGCAGGTGCTGGCCGCGCTACCCACCTGGCGGTTGGCCGCTGCGTCCTGTGCCCGTGTCGCGTCCAGGGTCAGCGTACAGGCTGGTCCCATGCTCTGTTTCATCCGAACATCGAACTCCTGGATGACCCGGTACACCTCGTCCACGTCGCCCATGGGCTTGTAGGCCACTGAGCCAAAGGCGGAGGTCACGGTCAGGGTGCGTTCACCCCCACCCACGCGGATCTTGCGGCCATCGCCGCTGAACAGGTACAGGCTGTAGCTCACCGGCTGCTCGCCCATCGCCACCGCCTGGCCCTGCAAACCGGTCAGCTTGAGGCCACCGACCTCGGCTTCCACCGGCTCGGCTTCGTCCGGGGTCTGTTCCCACTCCAGCAGACACACCGGGTCAC
>TARA_B110000211_G_C14092883_1_pt1 | contig 13322 bp, 16 predicted proteins | sample TARA_B110000211 | Tara Oceans TARA_B110000211 (sample SAMEA4397516) | marine metagenome | biome: Polar Biome; feature: [DCM] deep chlorophyll maximum layer (ENVO:01000326); material: water (ENVO:00002006), including particulate matter (ENVO:01000060) such as... | depth 30 m
AGACTTTAAAGTTGCCTGTCAATAGGGCCTTGGTGAACGGTTACCTATGATCTTCATACAGTGCCTTAGCTGTTATTTTTTACTTCATCTTTTAAGGCGCCGCTATTGGTTTCGGATAACTGAGGTTTGTGCTATTAGCAAACGTAAGCAGCATTGATATTTGACGTTGCATTTTTGCGCTAGCACAGCTCCGCTTCTTAAGTAAAAGTTCCAATATTTTCAATTACTTATTGCTGATATAAAACACTTATGTTTACGTATATTATTGTCACCTTCTCTTATCAACGCTTTCTTTACTTGCTACCAAAAATACAAATAGAAATGGAGCGTAATGATTCAACATACCCATTATGTGTGATCCGCCCCAGAAAAAGTAACTAATGCTCTTGGCGAGGATGGTAGCAAAGAAGGCTGCGCCCATTGATTGAACCCCAGGCACAATGCTGACCCTTATACTTTAGATTCCAACCAACTGAGCCTTTTAATTGCTTTAGCAGAAAAGCTTATTTCCAACCTTAGAATGCAATTGGCCCTCTTTAATAGCAGAATTAACGTCTTCTTATTTTCCAATTCATCAGAAAAAGAATCACTTTTTATCATTAATACACTAGAGCTATTGTTATCTATTTGAAAGAAAAGCAGTGATTAAAGCCTACACAAATGACGATACGTTAATGGTCAGAGATGAATACTCACTCAAGTGCCATGAGCCGTTGCCCGTTCCTGTTGATAACATCGATATTGGTGACTTCTTTGACCGGTGGGAAAAGCTCACTACCACGGCATTTGATGGTTTGCCTAGCTTCATTCGAGACTCATTTGAAGTAAGGGCACTTTCAAAACTCATCACAAATCAGCAATTCAAAAATAGCGCTAAGAGATCAGTTGAATATCATGACAGCGTCAGAGAAGGCCTGCTTTCAATGATGGAGTCTGGGTTTATTAATATTATGCCCACTACGGCTAAACAGGAATTCTTTGCCTTCATGCAATATGCCATTTCTCCCTACTCACACCTTTATACCGATTGCGATGCAATATTAATCAATAATGGCAACCTTATGGACATGTTGCTCATCGGCCATCATCAATTCGATGTTCTTATCTTTGATAGAGGCTTAGTTGACTCCCACGCTATCAGTTTTGCGCTAAAACTCGGTCTGCCCGTTGTAGTGACAACAGACGAGTTAATTTTCTCTCAGAACAAGAGACAAATGCGCCTTACCCGCGAACCCCAAACGAATACCTCGTTCGACAGAGCTTTACCCTTTGAGGTCAACATAGAAGTTATTTCCCATCCGAAGCAAGTAAAAGGATATGAGTATGGATAAGCTAGCTATTAAGCTAAACACCGCGCCTAAAACGACAGGTTTACGCCCTTCTAATGTCAATACGAAGGCCCGTCCTCGCACACGCATTGTTTATTCTAAGCCCATTAAAATTAATCATGGCCAAGTATTTAGTAAGTACAAAATTGTAGAGCGCATTGCCAGAAACACGGTAGTGATCATAAGCAGTTTTTATCGATGCAAGCATCCCGACGCTAAAGATCTGTTCGATGACTATATTTCTTCAGTGATTGATGCACAAAAGGAATCCGTCGCTAATCAAAAAGCTGAATTGGTCAAAGCCTTAAAACAGGCAGAGCAGAAAGGCTTCAAGTTTGATCTTCAAGGCAACCCAGCAACGATAGACATTGTTATTTCAAACCCTCATGTTCATCAGGTGGCCGACCTCCTGGTCAACATAGATGAAAACATCGACATGCTGACCAAGCTCTCTGTTATTGACCTTATTAATGACGATGTATACCAACAGCACGAAAAATTTGCATTGTACTGCATCGATTACATCGATAAGTCGCTGACCGTTCTTCTTCAGCGGCTTAATAAGGAATTCAGTTTCAAGCCAAATAAAAGTGTTTCTAAGAACAACACCTCAGATGTCGATTTCACAAAGATAAAAGCTTTTCTCAAAGAATTGCATTCTGATGCTTCAACAGCAGTAACTGGGTAATAAGAGCATATGGGTACTGAACTTTTTATGCGTTTAATAAGCGTCCTGCTATCAAAGGTGGGATTTGCTTTTTTCCTTGGGGGATTAGTTTTTTCTTTAATCATGCATAACAGCGTCAGTTATACATTGCTTATTCAGAACATGAACGATTTTTTTGTACAACTTTATTATGCCCTGTTAGGAATTCAGCAATGATTTGGTACATCATTTTTAGTCTTTTGCTCTTTGAGTTGGTCGCCATCATCTTTTTTCTTCCCAAAGAACTGGTCATTAGCATGATCAACGAAGAGCGCCTTGCTTCAATGCGCTGGTTTGGCGAAGAAAAAACAAAAAATATGATCGAATCAGCAAATGAAAAATATGAAGCGATATTTGTTGAAAGCGGTTTTAAAGAAGTGGTTTACGAGACGTTTTATACAGATCAGAGTTTAGAACGAGATAACGCTGCCTTTAGCTGGGTCAATGATGAAAAATTGTTTGCGTCCGTCAACGAACGTTTAGAGGCAGTGTTTTATCTTTTTGAAGCCATGATGTTTCGTATCGACACGTTTCTGATCTGTCTATTGCTCTCGTTATTAGTCCTCATCCCAACAGTCATCGACGGGCTTTGTCGCTGGCAGATTCTAAGGTCATCAGACAACAATGCTTCAATCAATATTTACAACGTAAGCGAGCGTTTTTTTTATCTCTTACTTTTGTTGCCTGTATACGCCTTTTTCCTTCCAGTTCCCATTACACCTGCAGCTTTTAGTATTTGGATCGGATTTATCTGTATCTCAATTTATTTTATGGCCTCAAACCTACAACACCGGATATAACCATGAATCGTGTCATTAAAACCACTACTTTGCTATTGAGCACTTTATTCGTTTTAAACGTGAGTGCACAAACTTCTCCTATAGCCGAACAACCGATATCGAACGACTCATTGTTTGAAAATGGGTTTGTTGACTTGCCACCTAATATGATTGTGGAAACTGATCAAAAGCACAAAGTCGTGCGGTATTTTATCGACTTCTCTTGCATCTACTGCCGTAAGTTACGCAGTGTTATGGATACCTGGGGCAACACGTTAAGCCGCGGTTACAAATTGGTTTATCACCATGTCGGTGATATGCAGTCTCCGTACTATTTTCTCCAGTCAGCGGCACTTACGTATGTCATGAACAGTGATATTACTTACGGTAAAAAACAGCAATACATTGAATTGATGTTTACACACACCACCCAAGTAAAAACGAACAAGGAGCTGGTTAGGCTGATTAAAGAAGCAACGGCAACTGTTGGTGTGAATCCATCTGAGGTTGCCAAGTACATTATGTCCGAAGAGGCGACCGTTGATTATACCGCGGCGGTCGATTTACAAAATCAGGTCAGCATCAACCTCACTCCTTCTATTTTAATTGCTGGGCGTTACCTTACCCATCTAGGAATGACAGACGGTTCACCAGAGCGATGGATTGAATTGATTAATAAAGTGACATCCATCGATATCTATTCTCGCAATAATACACTTACCAATATTCCAAACCCGCTATTGCAAGGGTTACCTACAAAGGATTAAAACTGATGAAAAACTCACCGACGATTCGACTATCGCTTTTAAGCCTTGCTGTTGCAGGCTTCATGACATCTGCTTTTGCTCAAGAGACACCGGTGCTTACAGAGCGCAAAATAGTGGATTACGAAGAAATCACGAACCCAAGCCCAAAAATCACTCAGAAGGTGACGCCTCTTTTTCAAAAGCAGGCGCAATCCATTCGATACTTTAACGCCCCTGATAACCTTATGGCAGTGGGCGTTGTGACCAATAAATTTAAGAAGCAGGTCTACTACACAAATCAAAGTGGAGACTTTGTGATGTCTGGTCGCCTTTATGAAACAGATAGCAAATCGATGCACGATGAACTAGTTAAATCAGAGCTTAAAGTGAGATTGCCTGAGGAATTTACTCGCTCGATAGAAACCTCTCCTAGCTTCAGTTTTGGGCAAGGCGAACAGGTTATTTACGCTGTTGTCGATGCGAACTGCGGATATTGCAAACGGTTTCACCGGACCATCACTAATAAAATTGAGACTGGCCAACTCGCCAATGTACAAGTCAAGTTCATCCCTGTTGGTGCTTTAGGTCAAGACTCGACCAATAAAGCGAAGGCTATTTTGTCTTTGCCTCCAGAAAAACAGTTTGATGCCTGGGACGCTGCTGTTAATCGCCAGCCTATTTCCATGGGCACCACAGAGCAGGGAATAAAGCAGTTTGATATGACGCAGGGCTTCTTTCGTTCGCAAGACATATTTGGCGGCGTACCTTTCGTTGTTACTAGCGTAAACGGTGACTGGATGTTGAGTAATGGCGACCCCAACAATCAATTCTATAGCAAATTGGTTCAAGCTCTACAGGCTAAAGAAAGTAACAGCATGACAGCATCAATATCGAGGTAGTCACTGTGAAAAAGGTATTTATCATCATTCTTACCATCTTTCTCTGTCCACCAGCAATGGCTAGTGAGCAGATGGCAGAGCCAATAAGAGTAGATGATTTTCGTTTAACACATCCATTTAAGGCTGGGCTTGTCAAAGGGGCGACTTTGGGCCTTTATCAATTTGCCAGAAACGAGATGGTGCTAAAAACGCCTTATGATGCGCAGTTGCCGATAGGGTTTGAAACTCATGTCCGTCACCATGGACGCTTTGCGTTCTACACCGGCGCATTGTTAGGTGGGAGTTGGACGATCTTGGTATTGGCCTTTTCAGTATGCGGTGTGTATTTAAGATGGCGCGCTCGTCGGTCAGTGCCTCAACTGTTAATTGAGAGTTCCCAATGAAAGTAATTGCCAGTGCACTTCTCCTGTTTGCTCATGTCTCACACGCTTACGTTTCGGATATCCCAACGTATAGCCAGTTTGAGAGAATGGGGGCTTCGCATCAACTAGACGCGAAAGATGTTTATTCACTGGCACTCGCAGAGTCGGGGCATTGGGTGGATACTGAGTTTGTGCCTCACCCATACGCCATCAGCCTAGGCTATGATGATTCTATTGGCCAACTCAAGCATGAAGGCTTTTACCCTGAAACAAAGTTAGAGGCGAAAGCTATCCTTCGGCAACTACTCAAAGCTGGCTACACCAATATTGGTATAGGCATGATGCAAGTTAACATTAAAGCCAACCCAGATATCGTAGAAGATTACACGAGCCTTTTAGATCCGATGACAAATTTGCAAGCTGCTTCAAAGGTACTCAAGTGGTGCCGCCGCTATAAATCTTCAAACGATGTTTTTGCCTGCTATTCCCATGGAGATGCACGTTCCGAAAAAGGCCAACAATATGCATCGCGGGTTGTTACCTACAGTGATAAGTATGCGCATCAGTGGGAAAAATCACATTCGCTACCCAGCAATGGTGTTTATTCATTTGAACAATTTGTGAGAGTAGCCAAAACCAGAAGTTCAAGATATTCAGCGACTGATTCACGGCAAGCACAAGCCAGAGCCATCACGATTGTTACACAATAACTAGGAACGACTATGACTAGATCGGTTTTCGTTTTATTTACTCTTTGTCTTACCCTGCAGGGCTGCTCAATGATGAAGGGGGCACATGTTAAGGATATTCCTCAACGTCCCATTGTTGAAGAACAAGATACCCCCTTCGTGTTTAAAGAGGCATATCAACAAGAAGGTCTACACTCTACACAAACCCACGTAGTGAACGACAACGACTTTGTTGATATCGAAGCATCCATGCAGTATGTCTGGTGGACACCATCAGCATCTTTAGATGTGTTCAATTCACCAGCGGTTGATCAGAACAACACTGGTGTTCAAGCGCCTGTGGCACATACAACACCTCTATTGAGCAAAGACACGAACCAGTCCTGCGCTGAAATTATTTGTCCTGATTCTTCAGATTCGTGTGGCTCAATTGCCATTTGTGACGGTCAAGTATGCAGCGAAGCCAAAAGGAATGAGTATACCTGCACCGATGATAAGTGTGAGACCGTTAAAGCACTCCATAGCATTGAAGTTGCTAAGGGTGAAACTGGCTGTGATCGATATCCAGAGCGTGATATTTGCCCTGAGATGACCGCATGCAAAAAAGAATTTAATCAAGCCTCTACTAAGGTTTCGATGAAACAAGCAAGACGTTTATTATGGGAAGAAACAGCTAATGAGTAAGCAAATTCCAAGATACTGTGATGAGATGTTACAAGTAGGGCCTATTGAAGCAGATGAACTTGGCGTAATTTTAGCAGCATTGGCCATAGGTATACTTATCGACCAGATGCTATGGGCCATTTTGGTTGCCTTTGTCGTGCCTAAAGCGCTCGGTCATTTCAAAGGAAATAATCCACGTGGATTTCTGATTCACTTTTTATATTGGTACGGCGTTACGGATTTTAAGGGTCTTTTTTCAGAGTCTTCATATACCAAGAACTGGGTTAAATAGCGTTGGTAAAGCATCTGATTTATAAGAACAATTTTATTTATCTCGTTTTTGCTCATGGTATAACTGGGTTTTGCTCACCATTTCGTTCAAGCGGTGTCTATTTATGTTTAATAGATCTAGCTGAACAGATTCTTCCGGCTTGGTACGAGTAATTGACAGTGGCTGTGATGGCCGCTGTCAATACATGAGCGGTTATCCGTACAGGCTTACCGCAGATCGATAATTACGGTTTGGTTAAATAGTATCGCACCTTCTGGGGCAGACAAGTTGATGACGGTGTAATTCAGCGTGCCCTCTTTATTCAAGGTGGCCTTATTCTCGACATCGTGTATCACTTTATGACCTTCTTCCTGCTTCTTTTTGTAAACGTCTACTGCCGCAGAGCTGCTTCCATAGCGAATTTGTTTAGCGTTTGAGAGAATCTGTTGCTCAGCGGGGTCATAGGCATAGGATAAAATGACAATTCCACCGCTGTCTGAGTTCAAAACGAATTCAATGAAGCGGTTATCGCTTCCTCGATAGGATTTCAGCGTGCCAAAAGAAGACCAGTATGCATACCAATCCCGGTCAAAATAAGGCTGGTTATCACGGTATAACTTCATTTTTACGCTGTTATCCTGGTCATTTATATCAAAAGCATCAACAATGGTGCTTAGCAATGACTGGGGGGTGATAGTGAAAAATTCATCCAGGGCCACAGCGTGGGTACTGATAAACAGTAAAATTAAGACTATTGGCTAGCAGTTGTTCGGTATTAAATGGATTTCGAAAAAACAAACAATTGAAATGGACATTAAGCTGACATCGACCTCCGGGATATTTTGGAAAAGATAGCTTGAACCACAATATTTATCTTATTATTTATTTAGTGGTACCGTATCGTTATCCAAACAGCAGGGAACAGCTAGTATGAAGCGTTTTAGTTTTGCCGTCTTTTTATTGATTTTCTCAGAGCTTGTAGGAGCTAACGGAAAGACTCTTTCTTCATTTTTGTCAGGAACGTTTTCTGAAGGTAACTTGTTTGAACTAAGTGATCATGAGATTAGACATCTACAGGCGGAAATACAGCGATACATTCTCGATTCAACACGTGAGAAAAGACCAAGATACAAGTCAGTTTCAGATAATGAAATATCGCTTAGTGATGTTTGTTTACCCGAGAGTAATCTGTATGACTTAAGTGCGGCACTTATATTACTTACAACTAGCGATTCAAGTATAGAGTTTACTAAGCGTTTTACTCGCATTAAAAATGTAATCAGCACCCTAACGCGGGATATAGCTAACCTTCCTGAGCTCAACGCTAATATTGATGTAGAAAGGACAAAAGAAGTTTTCGAGTTAATCGCTGAAAGGGATCAACAGATTATTTTAGGGCTTCCCTCCAAAGGCCATGAACTAGCAAAACCTCTTTCAGAAAATGAGCGAGAAGCCTTTTTTACTCTAGTAAATAAGTACATCTGTAGTGAAACGTATCATCACGGTAATTATGCTTTTCAATATTTAAAAGGCTATTTGCATTCTAGGGTTGGAATTGCCTTTTTTAAATTCAATTCTTATTTCTAATACCTAGTGCTTGGTTGGTTGGATTTATCGAACTAAGTGTATGTTTCTTGCAGCTATGGTCTGGTTGGTTTGAGTGCTTTTTTTCTAAAAATTGCTTGTGATATTATCTAATCTAATGAGTGAGTGGCATTGAGCCACCCTAGCTTAGCTTTCACGTGTATTTTTGAGGGACTTGTTGAACAAATAGTTGAACGTTCTCGGTACGCGTTGATCAGATCGTCGAGTCAAGCCGATTGTCAATGGCCATTAACACCGATACCGTACACCATAATGGGCAGTGTCAAATACCGAGTTAAAAACTGGTCTAAACACAATAAAGCCTTTAAATCTCGGAGCTCTGTAACTTTCTGGCGAGAAGAGAAAGCTACCGCTCAGTGGTAGCATGATCCACCGAACGGTGAAGATAAAGTTCCACGTCCCGCGGGTCCTGTAACGCACGTAGTTTTTGATGCTACGGGGCTGAAAGTTTTGGTGAAGGCGAATGGAAAGTCCACAAACACGCCTAGGAAAAGCGCCGTACCTGGCGTAAACGTTGAAAGCGAACAGGTAGTGTGCGAAGAAATCTCGCTAGTCAATGTTGGGGACAATGAGGTTCTCCCAACCATGCTAAAAAGATGGAGCGGCAAAAGTAGGCAACGTTGTCAGTGACGGAGCCTACGACACACAAAATGCTACCGAGAAATCTCTCGTAAGAAGACAGTAACCCTATACCCCGGCGCCGCAATGTCAGGTACTGGTGTTGACAGCGTGGCAACTATCCGAGAAACGACGCAGTTAAGTTTTTGAAGCAAGGGCAGTTGGCGCAATGGAAGCATGTGTCAGCAACAATTCTAAATGTCCGGACATTTTAAGTTGGTGTTGACACATGGCACCGTCTCACCACCAGCGCTCATTAGTGGAATCCGCGATGTGGCGATTCAAAAGCTACAACGCGCAGGTAGGAGAGGACTAGTGCGAGTAGCCGTACTTAATAAATCAACCCGCCTTGGGATGCCTGTGAGGGAAATGGCGCGCTAACCCTATGAATAGGGAAAGGAGCCATTTTATCCTCGACATTGATGCGATAAACAAGGCCATTAAATATTCTCATGAGGTTGAGAATATGCAAGAAGAAACTAAAAATAATCCTTATGCATTAATAGTTTGTACTGACCAAAAATTATTTTAGCTCAAACTATTGACCGACAAATATCTTGACCGATTATGTGGTTCACGCGGCATTTAGCAAATATTTACCGAAACCAAAGGTGGTGTGAGAAGTGCAAAGTGAAAAGGGCTTCGAAAGCCATTTGCGGTAAACAACCTTACAATTTAATAGAACGTAACTCCCAATTAGAAGGTATTACTCCAAGTTAAACCGAAAAAATCGAGGCCATCATTAGGACTATCAATGTCTGCATTTGAATAGTGCACGTATGCCAGCGTTAATCGTGCATTTGAATAAGCCGAATACTGCCAACTTAACCCAATGCGGTCTTCAAACTGAAAACGCGTGGATAAACGTCGGTCGCCCAAGCGCGTGCCATCCAGATAACTGCCGCCAATACCGGCTTCCACATACAGCGGACGAGGCCCATCGGTAAGCTGCCATGCCAACACTGGGCTAATCGTCAACGCAAAAACATTATCTGAACGGTCATTGGAGTTTTGCCAATTGTTTAACGCACCTTCAATATGCAGCTTTGGACCTCCCAACCACGTCCAATCCTCCAATATTGACAGCCGGATATCAGTAACCCGGTACCCAACGCGTGCACCACGCAACTGATCCGTTGAGTACGAACCCGCCATATGCCACTCGTCCGCCTGTGCTGATGCTGAATTCATCAACCCCCAAAAACCAAAGACCATAGCCACAATTAATGCCAAAAATCCTTTGCTCATGCACCCTCCACTTTGCCTACAATCCGGCAGAGCATTCCAAACCAGAGATGAAATTATATATACATACGTAAATGTATGTAAATAGAACGGCAGCAACTACAACACGGTCTTCAACTCAAAATTGCCTGTGGGACTCCGTTTGACTCTTTGAAAGAAGCCAAAACGAGAGAATATAATAGCTTCTTGTCTAACTACCTATCAGAAGGTAGAATAATCATCAAATGGTTATTAATCAATAAAGGTGTTCCAATGAAAATTTATGAAACCACAGGGTTTCCGAACCCACTTCGCGTTCGCATCGCCCTTGCGGAAAAAGGTGCCACCAACAAAGTGATATTTGTCCCAGTAGATGTAATGGGTGGTGAACACAGAACCAGTGCTTTCAAGGCAAAAAACCCTGATGCCACCGTACCATTATTAGAGCTGGACGATGGCACCTGCATTGCGCATTGTAATGCTATAACCGAATACTTGGACGGTATCTTTGACGGACCATCCCTTACAGGCACGTCATCTAAAGAGCGTGCAGTTATCGCGATGATGAATATTCGTGCTGAATCCGGATTGATGAATGCGGTGGGCGCGTATTTTCACCACGCAACTCAGGGCCTAGGGCCCGATCTTGAGACATGGCAATGTCCTGACTGGGGTAGTAAGCAGAAAGAGGTCGCCCAGTTGACCATGACCTATCTCGACGGAGTACTCACAGAAAGTGACTTTGTCGCAGGTAATCGTTTCACGGTAGCGGATATCACAGCTTATGCTGGACTAGCATTTGCGGAGTTTGCCAAGGTTGAAATTCCCGAGAACCTACGCGCTCTTAGGGCCTGGCGTGACCGGGTAGCGGCCCGACCGTCGATTAATGGCTGATATTTGTATCTTATGGCTTGTCAGACAAATTAACAAAAGGACACAGCATGGAAATAAATGCAGATTTCACAAAATCCGTAGTTATTGATACCGACCAGCTGCTATGGCGTCCTTCGCCAGTGAAGGGGGTCGAGCGTAGAATGTTGGATCGCATCGGTGACGAGGTGGCTCGTGCCACCAGTATTGTGCGTTATGCGCCAGGCAGCCAGTTCTCTGCGCATACTCACGATGGTGGCGAGGAATTCATCGTACTTGACGGGGTGTTTCGGGACGAGCACGGGGATTATCCCACGGGAACCTATGTGCGGAATCCTCCGACGACATCTCATGTGCCCGGCTCTGCCGAGGGCTGTACAATTTTTGTCAAGCTCTGGCAGTTCGATCCTGAGGATCGAAATCAATTCAAAAAAAACATGGAAGCGGAACTGAATGCGTCAGTGGAGGGGGTTGCCACCTCGCTCCTACATGAGGACGGGCGAGAAGCGGTGACATTCCACAAGCTTGACTCCGGCGCTACTTTGAATTCTAACGCAGTCGGCGGGATTGAGATGCTAATACTGGACGGCGAAGTCATGATAAACGATGATATATTGAGTAAGAATGCTTGGCTGCGCCTACCCGAGGGAGAAGCGTTGTCAGCAAAAGCTGGGGGCCTTGGGGCGAAAATCTGGATGAAGACTGGGCACCTTCGGTTTGTCAGGGCCCCCGAGGTGTAATTGACCGGGGCCTAAACACTAACTACATCAACCATTAGATATTTATGAACCGTGATACAAGAACAACCCTGCTTGACATCGCAGAGTACAACGCTCGGTCAAGGGGCTTTGATGGGTTTAGCTATGCCGATCTTGCTGTAGCCGTTGGCATTAGAAAGGCTTCCATTCATTATCATTTTCCGACTAAGGCGGATCTATCCGATCATCTGATCGTTCGGTATCACACCAGTTTGAAAGAACGCCTAGCTGAAATAGAGAACGACCATCTTAGCGCTGACGAACGTCTGATGGCTCTCATCAGATTATACCGAGAGGCACTGAATGGAGGCCAAACTGTCTGCCTTTGCGTTGCGTTTTCAATATGCCGAGAACGCATTTCCGAAAAGGTTGTGATACGGGTTGGTGCGGTTCGAGCAATGCTGCTGAAATGGATTAAAAGCAATTTTGAACTGGGTCTGAAAGACAGGTCCATTTCGCTCATTACTGCTCCCGAAGAAGAAGCCTGTGCGACATTAGCAATGTTGGAAGGAGCTCACCTAGCGGCTCGCACAGCACAAGACACGGCGCCGTTTGATGCTGCAATACAAATGTTGCTGGGTAGATGCCGACAAAGTGCTCGGAAAGAATAATTGATTGACATCTGAGTTCTAATGAAAAGACCCGACAATAAGTCGGGACATTAACCTGTTATAAAGAGGTGTAACATGACCACTGATAAAATACCGAACTTCGAACAAAATCATATACGCTACAGAGCTCTCGGAAACTCCGGATTGATGGTCTCTGAACTCTGTCTTGGAACCATGACCTTTGGTGGTGACGAAGATATTTGGGGTCTAATTGGGCAACTGCGGCAGGAGCAAGCTGACGAGCTTGTAAGAATAGCCCTGCAGGCCGGCATCAACTTCATCGATACGGCTAATATTTATGGTCTCGGCGCTAGTGAGCTTATCGTCGGGCAATCCTTGAAAAACCTCGGTGTTCGCCGAGAGGATGTCGTTTTGGCGACCAAGGTGCTCGGCCCTATGGGCGAGGGGCCCAATGCCCGTGGAGCGTCCCGTGGCCACATCATGAACGAGTGCAAGGCAAGCCTAAGTCGTTTGCAAACTGACTATATCGACTTATACCAGATCCATGGCTTTGATCCGGCCACTCCAATCGAAGAAACGCTGGAGGCACTCAACACCCTGGTACAACAGGGGTATGTGCGTTATGTAGGCTTGTCCAACTGGGCCGCTTGGCAGGTCATGAAGGCCATCGGTATTAGCCAGGCCCGAAATCTGTGCCCAGTGACTTCGCTGCAGGCCTACTATACCCTAGTTGGCCGCGAGCTGGAGCGGGAAGTTATCCCCATGCTATCGTCGGAAAAGGTAGGGTTGATGGTGTGGAGTCCACTAGCCGGTGGTTATCTTTCCGGCAAATACGAAGGTCCTGACGTGTCCGAGGAGAACCGTCGTGCCAAATTCGATTTTCCTCCAGTTAACCGTGAACGGGGCAGAGACATTATAAAAGTAATGCGTGAGGTGGCCGACGGAAAGCAGATTGACGGAGAACCGGTCAGTGTGGCTCAAATTGCACTAGCCTGGTTACTTCACCAAGAGTCTGTCTCCAGTATTATCGTTGGTGCCAAGCGACCAGAGCAGCTGAAAGCCAATATCCGGGCCGCACAGATCCGATTCTCTGATGACGAGCGTAAAGCTCTGGACGAGGTGAGTCGTATACCGGAGGAGTACCCGGGCTGGATGATGGAAATGATGGCCGGGTACCGAAATTCTTCTAAGTTCTGAATTCGATCGTGACCCTCTGCACACAATTCGCTGCG
>TARA_B110000211_G_scaffold233960_1_pt1 | contig 13261 bp, 10 predicted proteins | sample TARA_B110000211 | Tara Oceans TARA_B110000211 (sample SAMEA4397516) | marine metagenome | biome: Polar Biome; feature: [DCM] deep chlorophyll maximum layer (ENVO:01000326); material: water (ENVO:00002006), including particulate matter (ENVO:01000060) such as... | depth 30 m
AGCTAAGTTAATTGCTTTATTGAGCAAAGACAGCTGTGCCCCTCACCAAGCTTTATTGGCTAAAATTCGCACTTTCTTTAAAAATGTTCATACTAAAAGTACGATTCATCGAGTGAGTATTAGGAGGCAACATGCCCCATAAACTTAAAGAGCAACGTATTGAATGTCCAAATTGCGGTCACCATATTCGTGTCAGTTTAGACGCTAGCGAAGGCGATCAAGATTACTATGATGAATGTCCAGCCTGTTGTATGGAAATACATTTGAATTTACATATTGATGAATACAATCAAAAAATTCAGCTCGCGGTTGCCAGTGATGATGAGCAAGTTTTTTAACTAGCTTACTCGCCTCACCATTTAATAAAGCATTGAGATTAACCTGTAGCAAAAATTGTTCATGTTAGCGTAAATTCATTCGCTCAAGAGTTTGTACTATGGTCATGGTTTGCTGATCAAATTCGATATTAACTTTATCGCCAACAAGCACATGTTGTAAATTGGTGCGAGATAAGGTCTCAGGGATCAAATGTACCGAAAAACACCCTTCAACATCAGCACCAAGGGTTAAACTAATACCATTGATGCTGATAAAACCTTTAGAAAAAATATATTTTTGATATTCCAGCGCTAAACTAAAGCTCAGCGTGCAGTTGTCCTCGCTATCAATTCTATTGATAACAACAGCTTGAGTATGAACATGACCACTGAGCATATGCCCACCAATTTCATCGCCAATTTTCAGCGACCGTTCAACATTAACTTGTGTACCTAAGGCAATATCTGCCAAATTAGATACCCGTAATGTTTCATCGATAACATCAAAACTTATGTAGCTTTTATCTGCAGTCAAATGACCAAATTCTACCGCGGTTAAGCAAACACCATTAATAGCAACACTAGCCCCTATTTCAAGATGTTCAATCAAACGACTTTCCAAAGAAACCTTTAATCTTATCGCATTATTTTTACTAATTATCGCAATTACTTCAGCTTGTGATTGCACTATACCTGTAAACATATATCATCCAGATAAATAACTTTATTTTTTGCTATCTTAGCAAGAAAAACCTAATGATATAATTGCCTTGATGAACATTAACCGCTTTTTTTCCAATAGTAAAAACCTGATGAAATTGGCTTATCCAATTTTAATTGCTCAATTGATCCAAAACTTAATGGGCTTTGCCGATACCGTTATGGCTGGCCGAGTTAGCGCTACTGATATGGCAGCCGTGGCTGTGGCGAGTAGTGTTTGGTTGCCGCTGATTTTAACTATTTCTGGTTTGGTCATGGCATTGGCAAGTATTATTTCACAATTATCTGGCGCTAAACAATTTGATGACGTGGCAAAAAGCAGCTACCAAACCGCTTGGATAGCGGTATTTTTTTCTATCATTGTTATCATAGCCTATTACATAGCTACACCATTATTAATCAACTCAATCTCATTAGAGCCAGCATTAAAACAGTTAATGTTCGATTACTTAGGCTACATTGTTTGGGGTGGCCCGGGATATTGTCTTTATTTAGTGTTACGTAATTACTCTGAGGGTTTATCTTTTACCCGCCCTACCATGATCATCAGTATTTTAGGTTTACTGATTAACATCCCTGCCAACTATATATTTATTTATGGTGAATTTGGTATGCCTGCCCTTGGCGGTGCCGGTTGCGGTATTGCCACAGCCATTGTTTATTGGGTAATGTTTTTTGGTATGTTGGCTTATGCTTATTATTCAAAGCATTTAAAACATGCGCCACTATTTAAAAAGTTCTATTGGCCTGACTGGTCTGAAATGAAAGTTATCATGGCACTGGGTATGCCAATCGCATTTTCATTACTGTTTGAAGTCAGCTTATTTGCCGTAGTGGCAATAATATTAGCGCCATTTGGTGCGAATGTAGTAGCAAGCCATCAAATAGCGATTAACTTCTCTGGCCTCGTGTTCATGGTGCCATTAAGTTTAGCGATGGCAGTCACCATTAAAGTGGGCTTTGAAGTCGGTAATAAAAATTTAGAAAATGCCAAGGAGCTTTGTCGCTATTCAGTCATATTAGGATTAATTATTGCTGTTGCAACAGCTGCGCTAACATTATTGTTTAGTACACAAATCGCCGCTATTTACACCACGGACATTGAAGTACTTGAGCTTGCTGCTAGCCTGATGTTTTTAGCCGCCCTATTTCAATTTTCAGATGCAATACAAGTTATTTCAGCTGGCGCATTACGTGGTTATAAAGATACAAAATCAATTTTATATATTACCTTTTTCTCGTATTGGATTGTCGGTTTGTCATTTGGGTTGATATTAGGACTTACAGACTGGATAGTACCAGCAACGGGTCCTTATGGTTTTTGGGTTGGTTTTATATCAGGCTTAACCGTGGCAGCGGTATTATTAGCTTGGCGTTTAAAAATAGTACAGCAGCGCCTCGATCAACAAGTTGCCTTGGAACACACCACGCAATAACTGCTGTATTCAACCTGAATTGATAATATTTATTAGCCTATTCGCGGTTTAAATGAACAACCGCCACGACAACTGCTGAATTAATCAGCAGTTGCATCTTATTTTAAATAAAATCGCTTGCACTTAATAAAACAGATCGCTAACATAGCGCCTCGTTGAGTTGCTCAACGTTTGTAGTAAAAATGCTCGCTTAGCTCAGTTGGTTAGAGTACTTGCATGACATGCAAGGTGTCACTGGTTCGAGTCCAGTAGCGAGCACCATATTAGGGTTTAATAACCCACCAAAAGAACCCGAAAAGCCTTTATTAACAAGATTTTCGGGTTTTTTTATGTCCTAAGCTATTTCATGCGATTCTTTGAAATCCACGTTTTTTAGTAGTACCAGTTGAAAATACAACCAAGCGGTACTACTAAAATGGCTAGAAAAGTAAAACCACTAACTAACACAGAAGTAAAACAAGCTAAACCTAAAGATAAACTGTATAAGCTTAGCGACGGTGACGGCTTACAGTTAAGAGTTAAGCCTACGGGCGCAAAGTCTTGGTTATTTGACTACTTCAATCCTCTTACTAGAAAACGTAGTTCAATGGGCTTTGGCACTTATCCTGAAGTTTCCTTAGCTGAAGCTAGAAAAAAACGTGTAGCCGCAAGAGAGCTTTTAGCCAAAGACATAGATCCTAAAGAGTACAAAGACGATAAACATCGTGAACAAGTACTTGCCGCTACCAATACATTAAAATCAGTAGCAGAAAGTTGGTTCGCTATAAAAAAAACAACCATTACAGAAAACACCGCTAAAAGCTTATGGCGCAAGTTTGAAAATCACGTATTCCCCAAGCTAGGCCACCGACCTATTGATAAAATTTTAGCGCCTGAAGCTATTGAAGCATTAAAGCCCTTAGCAGCTAAAGGTAATTTAGAAACTACAGGGAAGATCATCGGTCACTTAAATAACATAATGACTCATGCCGTTAATACGGGCATATTACACCACAATCCTTTATCTGGTATTCGTAGCGCTTTTCAAACAGCCAAAGCTACCAATATGGCAACCATTAGACCTAATGAACTTGGTAAGCTAATGAATGACATTAGTTACGCCAGCATTAAGTTAGTGACTCGATGCTTGATAGAATGGCAATTGCATACTATGACCCGCCCAAGTGAAAGTGCAAAGGCACAATGGTCAGAAATAGACTTAGAAAATAAACTATGGATAATACCTGCCGAACGTATGAAAATGCGTTTAGAACACAAAGTACCTTTATCACCACAATCAATTGAAATATTAGCGCGATTAAAACCAATCAGCGGTGACAGAACACACCTATTCCCTTCTTATATCAACCACCACAAGCATTGTAATGTTGAATCAGCAAATAAAGCATTAAGCCGTATGGGGTATAAAAATAAGTTAGTAGCTCATGGCCTACGCGCTTTAGCTAGCACCACATTAAATGAACAAGGCCATGATCCCGATGTTATTGAAGCCGCCCTCGCCCATGTTGATAAAAACGAAGTTAGGCGAGCTTATAATCGTGCTGAATACCTTGAACGTAGACGAGTGCTAATGTGCTGGTGGTCTCAACATATTGAAAATGCAACAACTGGGAAAGTTAGTATTGAAGATAATATTAAGCATTTGAATGTTGTTTAATATGTAATAAAGCATATTTCTTAGCTGACATTAGCTATGAACAGAAGTATTTTTATATCCTTCTTTCCTTTTAATTTGAGCAATTTTTCCAGCAACAGTATGTTTTTTTAATCGCTCCTGTTCTTGGTCAAATTCAGTTATATGAGCCCAATAAAATTTCCAATGTGCTTTATTGGGGGACTCAATAATATCCTCTAAAATTGCATTCAACTTATCAAAAGCAGCCTTAAATCGATATAGATCTACAACAGTTAAATTTTTAACATTTTGTGTAAGGTCATCATTGATTTTGGTATTGTCAGAATTCAATGATATAGCCCATTGACCATGCGCAACCTTATTACGAATTAAGCTAGGTTCTTCTATGTAGCTAGTGATTAAACGGTTAGTTTCTTGAATTAAATTTGGAATATGATTTGATCTTTTTGACTGTATTTTCTTGGCGCTAACTCTCAGACACTCTTTCCATGCTTTTACAATGCTTCTCTTTTGAGCCTTTTTAACTTGAGATATTTCATGTGTATTCAAACCATACGGCGTGTGTATTAACTTAGAGAAATTAGCTTCTGTATAAGCACAAAAAACTAAAGCTAACATTCGAGTTTGATGTTTAACTAATGATAAGTCCTCAATTTTATAAGCATAATTAATTGTACGGTTGATATGCTTCCAAGCATTTTCTAGTTCTTTGACATTTAATACTTGTGCCTTGTATATATCGTGAATTGCTTTGTAAGAAAGGTTTTTATGAGATTTAGACAACATTACCTCCAAATTCAAACTGGGCAAAACACACTATTATAATGCACTTTGCCCAGCTGGAATCGAACCAGCACCCTTCGCCCAAGGGGCGAATGCTCTACCAAATTAAGCTATGAACTCAAGCGTATTGTATCGACATATTATTATTAGTCAACGACTTAGACACAGTCTCTTATTATGTCTAAACATCAATATTTCAAACGATTTTATAAATTAAAATATCTATAACTCTGAAAAATATAAAATTTAATCTTTATCCATCATCTTCTTAAACATTTGTTCAAATGCTATCTGCATTTCAGGAGTTTGTTCCTTCCTTGGTTGGCTCAATTTTTTAATCAACTCTGCTTGTCGATAATCAGGTACATCACCGTAACTATACAAAGTTGTTAATACGCCAGCGTGTCCTAAGTTTTGACTCCATGCTTTAAATTCTTCAGGGCTTTGGCATAGTTGCTCGCCTACTCTAACTAAGGTATCTCTAAAGCTATGAGGGTTAAAATATTGCACCCCTGCTTTTTCAAAAGCACGTTTGAATAATTCACGTATTGGGTGTGCTGTTGCCCAATGCTCTTTTAATACACCGCAGGCACTAAACTTTTTATCTTTGGTATTGGCTACTTTAGTTTTAGGAAATAGCGGATCATCATGGCTAAATAACAACTCTGTTTTTAAGTGTTCTACCCACTCAGTTAATATTTGAATCGGCAACTCACCGACAGGAAAAAAGTAAGTGGTAAAGGTTTTACTAAACTTGGTTTTAACTTCTCTTGCATCCTGAAACACTGAACAATTGACTAAATCAACATGCTTAATTTTAAATGATGTTATTGCCGTATCTCTTGCGCCTGTTAATAAGGTAAATGCCATTAGTGCCTTATTACGTTTTTCTATATCTGTATCATTTGGCATTTCTTCTAGTACATGAATTATTTGCTCTAAAGTCGCCACTGGCTTTTTGCGTTTAGCGCCAGCAATGCGTGTGTCTTTTTCTGACAAGTTAAAATAATCGGCATCGGTATAATTAAACCGTGATTTATAGCCTGTTTGTTGCGCTAGCCATTGAAAGAAAACCTTTAAATGGTTGCATGTACCGTTGATCGTAGATTTATTTAATTTATCACCTGTTTTTAAACTTGTTTGTGTGAGTAAATTATTCTTAAAGCCTACCGCCTGATTAAAGTGAAAGGCTTTAAAATCTTTAAACTTATTGTACTTTTCAAAACGGTTTATAGCTTTTGCAATACAATCAATTGATGCTTCACTATGTCGCTTTGCCTCCTTCATAAAAGTAAAGTATTTACGCTTCATTCTTTCGTTATTTATATTGTGGTTTGACATACTAATACCTTCATTATTTAAAGAACTGTTTACGAGGAAGTTAAACAACTAACCTAATAACAGCGATGTACAACTCACAATACTTATTTACGATCAATTTTATTACTTTAGCAGGAATATTTTATATCATTTCTGTTCTTCTATTAGGTTATAAGGTTGTCGACTTAATCCCGAGCTATAAATCATCTATAAAAGATAAAGAAGAACACTCACAAGCTATAGATGAGCTTAATAAATCGATTGAAATAATCGAAGAAAAGCACAATGGCTTAATCTGGCGACTTCATGATGCTTTAATTAAGCACGACCCAGCTATCGATACTGAAACTAATAAAAATCTCGTGAGATTATCTAAAGAACAATCTTTTGCAAGCTTAGCTAACCAGTATAGGGATTACATCAAATACATAAATGAAGCAAAGGTACTTAATACTTGTTTGTTTAGATGACTTGGTAGGTTTCGTTGATGTTGCTTTGTTTTTATTAGACATAAGTGCGCTTTACCTTGTATTGCTAATTGAATTAGCTGCAATGTAAAGTCTGATAGTTCGTTTTTCCTTTAAAGACAGGCAACTGATTTAAAGGTAAGTTCAGGTAGAAGATAAAAGAAAAGCGGCTGATTATTCATCTTGCCGCTTTAATTGATAATAATGTTGTTATGCGCCTTTTACTGTCACTTGTCCGTTCATTAACATAGGTAACAGCCAATCTCTAAACGACGATAGTCTTTTGTTTTCCTTAACTATCTCCATTTGTTTCAAATAAAAGGAGTGTGTTGCATCTTGAAATTTATTCATTAAATCAGTATTTGGCTGATTAATATGTATATCAGTTAACATACCTAATGTTAAGAATTTGGTTTGTGAACCGCTTCCTCTATTTTTATAAATTACCATTTGCTTAGATAACACTTCATAAAGGTAATTCAAATACTTTTGCTCCTTTGCAGTTACAACATATGTTCTTTGATACGCATCAAACTTCCCAGAATACCTGTTAACATGAAAGTTTCCTTGTGCGTTATTACCTGCAATCAAAATAACATCATCATCAAAACTATAGCTGTCAATTTCTACACAGTCTTTAGCACAAGTGTAAAAGGGATATTCCCCCCCAGTTACCTCTGCATTACTATCTAATTTTCCTGTTGAAATATTAGCTATAGTTTCTAGTGTTGCAACATTCCAGCCATAAGGTATGTCCTGCTTAATTTTATGATTATATTCCATTCTGCCGCCTGATGACTTATATGGCTTTCCTTGGGCGTCTGGAAATTCAAATTGCATGAACCAATAATCGTAAATAAGTTTAATTAAAGCTTCTAATTCATAATATAACTTACGGTTGACTTCAATCTTCGAATCGATAACAGATAGTATCTGACCTATTTCTTCTTGCTTTTCACTGTCGAAGTCAGGAACAGGAAATTTTAAAATTTGATCTTTATCACCTCGAGGCATTTTAGTGCCTTTTGCTCCTCTCATCATATGAGCAAAGAAGTCATCACGAAATAAAGCGTAATATAAGAATTTAGGGCTAACATTCTTTTTAGCTCTGAACGTTAAAACATCAGCAGAGTTTCCACCGGACTGGTCTGCAAACCAAATCTTTTTCAAATATGGCCGTATATTGGCGACTAAAACATCATTTTTTGAATATTTAGTCACTTTACTAGTTGATGCAGGAAGTATATCTGCAACAGATTTACCCTGTTTGTTTAACAATAGATTATCTGTAGATACATAGTTAATTAAATTAACTTCGCTAATTTCGATTTTAGTATCAACGTATTCAGCAACATCAGAAAGTTTTTTACACATACCTTAAACCTTTGATACTATTATAAATGTCATTCTCAAGCGAATTGGATTCATCAAAAAACTCAACTAAATTAGATTCGATTATTTTGATTTTATCGTTGAACTCATCATTGGAGATTTCATTGAACTCTATTTTAGTTTCAAAATACTGACCTGCACTTAAAGAGTACTTATTTTTCTTAATATCTTCATAATTTACAACAATAGAGAATTCATCAAGCACTTCTCGTTTATTAAATACCGATATTATTTGGTTTTCTTCTGCTGCACTTAATACTGTTTTCTTATTAGACCCGTCTTTTATTTCCGAGCCAAGATTTGAAGCATTAATTAACACAACGCTGTCATTTTCTGTCTTATCTATGAAGATTATAGATACACTAGTCGGTGTATTTGCAAAAATGTTTGTAGGCATACTAATAACCCCCATTAACATCTTTTTGTCTATTAATGCTTTCAGCACCTTATTTTCTATTCCATTCTTTGCAGTTATAAAACCAGTCGGAACAACAACTGCTGCTTTACCATTGTTCTTTAAGGAATACATAATGTGTTGTATGAATGGTAAATAAATTGCCATTTTTTTCTTATCTTTGGCTGGGATTTTAGGTATACCAGCAAAGAATCGTTCATGGTTTTCTTTTGTCTCTAAATCACTTTTGAAGTCAGAGAAATCTAATTTAAACGGTGGATTTGATACTATGTAATCGAATTTCTCTAATTCGCCATTAGCTTGTTTGTGATATGGATCCTTTAAAGTGTTTCCTTTTATTACATTGTGAATCGAGTGAACTAAATCATTCAGTGTTAAGTTTAGACGTAATAAACTAGATGATTTTTGCGAAATATCTTGTGAATAAATAGTACATTTATCTTCACCTATTTGATGTGCAAGGTTCATTAATAATGAACCTGAACCTGCTGAGGGATCATAACAAGTTGCGTTATTTACTTTGCCGACCATTTGTTGTGGCACTAAGCAGCGCGCCATAATTTTAGCTACCGCATGAGGAGTAAAATATTCGGCGTATGTATCACCACTATTACTGTTGTAGTCTTTAATCAGGTATTCAAAAATAGTCGCGTAAAAATCAAATTTTTCGTTAAAAATGCTCTCAAAACTAAAACCTGTTAACTTGTTAATAATCGCCTTACAGAATTTATCTTTGTCGTCTGTAACATACTTACTTAGGTTTTCAAACAATACTATTTTTTCACCGCCCACAGTTAACACTGAGAATATGTCGCTGTTATCTCGAGCAATATCAGTGAGTGTTGTATCGAATATTTCGGCATAGTTTGGTTTGTCTTGTTTGTTAAATAATGACGTTATGAAATGGTCTGGACTAATACGGGCAATGCTTGGCTTTAAGCGCATATTGAGCTTAGCTATTTCTTTATCACTGTATGTTTTAAATACACCTTCCCAGTTGTCAGCATCAGCGAGTTTCTTATCAATTTTTTTAATTTCAAAAACGTACTTGTCGTTTAAAAATTTATACAAGAAAACCTGAGTGATAACCTTAAACTCGTTACCATCATTACCTAGGCCGTTATCAGAACAAACCTTTTTGAGACTATCTATTAATGCTTTTGCTTGCTGTTCAAATTGTTGTGAATTCGTCATATTTTATCTTTAATAATTTATTAAAAGTTATGAACTTTAAGTGCCATAACTGTAAGTGCTATTTGCTGTAAATTAAGGCTTGTAGCTTTATATGTAATACTAAGCTGCGAAACCGTGATATTCATTCATGTATTCTTTAACGACAAGCAGGTTAATCATGTCAACGTCTTCTATTTCAAGGTCAATACCTTGCTTGTCTTCAAACTCGTTAAAAATCATCGGCGGTATCATTTGCTTAATAAAGTTTTCATTCTCAAGCATTTTAGCGTTTTGTTGAATTTGGTTATCTACTTCTGTTTTTAAGCCTTTTAATGCTTCAAACAGTTTACTTTCGCTGTCGGTTAACGGGTTCTTCTCCATTAAGCGTTTATGTAAACGAGCGTACTTTTCATCATTATCGTACTTGGCTTTTAGTAATTGATTTCTGCGTTCAAGCTCTTTTGCTTTGTTGTAAATATCGTTTAGGGCTTTAATGTTACTTTCCATTTGCTCTTTCGATACTTCAGTTAAGTTTTTCTTTTTAAACAATCGCTCTAGTTCTTCTTTAAGCGAAACAAATTCTGGATCTTGTGGATCAAAATTACCACCTAAACCTTCACGCGTTTTTTGTAAGGTGCTTTTCAGCTCATCTGCCAGCACCATTTCTTCTTCTTTTACCTTAGTAAAAGCGAAGATAACATCTTCAAGTGCGACATTAAGTAAGTTCGTGCTGTCTAGATTACTTTCTAATGCTTCTTTGGTATTAATTAACGCTAAGCGATTGTTTGCCTCTCTTGATAATACATTGAGCATTTGAAAGTCGAGCTTTTCTAACATTTCGTAGTCGCCAGACAAGCGAATGAGATTATACAGGCTTTTGGCATTATTTAACGCATGCGTGATTTTTAACATTTCACCGCGAGAGTTTATTTGTGTTATTTGGTCTGAAAAGACTTCTGCGTTTTTAGTATCGAAATGAAAGAGCACATCTTTAATTTCATTTATTTCTTGCTGCACTTCTTCTTGTGATTTGAATAGGTTACTGAAATGTTCTATCTCGTCACCTAGCTCTGATTGCAGCTCTTTAAAGTAATCTTGATTAGTTTTTTCAAATTCACTTTCAATATCAGCAAAATCGACAACATAACCATAACCGAAGTCTTTATATGTACGGTTAACTCGGGTTAAAGTTTGTAGTAGGTTATGTGCTTTAATCACTCGCCCGATATAAAGCTTTTTAAGGCGCGGTGCGTCAAAGCCTGTAAGTAGCATATTAAAGACAAACAAGAAGTCTATTTTACCTTCTTTAAAGTCTTCTACTTTTTGTTTACGTTCTTCTTTTGTGCCTATGTCGTGCAGTATGACTGCAGCAGTATTAACTTCGCTATTTTGCTTTTTAGTGGCGCTGTAGCTAGCTTTGGGCTCTGCAGCCATTAGCAGTTGTTCGTCTTCACTTACTTTCTTAGCGTATTTGTGCTGAAAAATTTCATACATCATTTTAGCTTGGTCAGACGAATCACAAACAACCATGCCACCAATACCATTATTGTTCATTGATATTCGCGCTTGTTCAAAGTCTTTAACGATGTAATCGAGCATAGGTTCAACAAATTTTTCGTGAGCGTAAACTACCTTTTTATCGGCATTACCTTTGAGTATTTCGATTTGCTCTAATGTTTTTTTGAGGTTCAGTTTGTAGTCGGTTTCAATTTCTTCGCGTATTAAGCGCAAGGTGTAACCGTCTTTAATCGATGCATTGTAGTAATACTTGTGAATATAACTACCGAACAATGACTTGGAGTTATAGTCTTTACCGAGTAACGGTGTACCTGTTAACCCTATTTTTATTGAGTTACGGTCTGATTGTTCAAGGTTAGCTAAGAAGCTTCCTTTTGGGTTATAGCTTCGATGCACTTCATCTAAAAAGAACACACGTTGGATATTTAAGTTGTAGTCAGTATTTTTAATAACTGACGGATCATCTTTAAACTTTTGAATATTAACAACGGTAATTTCAGCTTCACCAGAACTGTTATGGATTGCTGATGTTTGCTTAATGTCTTTAGCAAATGCTTCACGTGATTCAATGTTGTGAACTTTTAAACCACGCGCCTTAAATTCACGCCCTGCTTGTATTAGCAGGTCAAGCCTATCAACAATAAAGTAAAACTTAGCAATTTCATTTTTCTTTTGAAAATAGCTAGATAGATACTTTACATTGTAATAAGCGAGTGCCGTTTTACCACTACCCTGTGTATGCCAAATAATACCTTTTTTAATACCATCATTGAGTGTTTTCTCAATGGCTTTAGTGGCAAACATTTGCGGATAACGCATAACATGCTTTTGCAAACCTGAACGTTCTTTAACGTAAGCTAGTGCATATTCAAGCACAAATGCTAAGCGGTCACGTTGAAGCAACGAAGTACATATTCTATTTGTCGGTGTTTCAGGGCTTTTGTTTTTAGCGTACTCAGGCGATTGTTTGATACTTAGTAAGTTATTATCTTTTAGAACCGCAGTTTCATTAGCATCTTTAACCGTTGACAATAACTCGTTTAAGTTAAACTGTTGCTCTTCTCGAAAGTAATTGAAGCTAGGTTTTTGGTATGACGCGGTAGCATAAAATGCACCTTCAATTGGCATTGGCGAACTATCGTCGTATTCCATGTTGTTCGAAAAAATCATTAACTGAGTTAAGTTAACAAACTTTCTGAACTTGGTATTTTGAAAACGTGTTTGTATACGTTTATGTTCAGCTAAAATACCGTCACGGTTATTTGGACGTTTAACTTCAATAAAGACAAGCGGCATGCCATTGATTAGACAAATGATATCTGGTCGAAATTCATCATCATCTTTTTTGTAGGTAAGTTCGGTGACGACATTAAAAGTGTTATTACTAAAGTCTTCAAAATCAATAAGGCGTGTGCCTGACTTGTCTATTAACTTCTCGTAAAAAGCTTTACCGAGATCTTCATTTTCAAGACAAAGCGATACTTCGTCGTAACATTGCTTTGCTTCAACATCGGTAATCGTAGGATTTATTTTTTTGATGCTTTGATGGAATATGCCGTTAAAGATGTTTGTCGATTCATCCCAAGTGACACTAGGGTCTTTTAAAGACAAGTATTTATAGCCTAGACGCATTAAATGCAGAATAGTCGGGATTTTTACTCGTGAATCTTCGTTGAACTTCATAGATCAAATATCCATTTTTGATTTTAATTAAGACATTAATGGATATAGTAACACGCTAAAATATAAGTTGAATTGATTTAGTCTATTAATGAATAACTTACTGTTAATTTATAAAATAAGATTACCAAAATTAGAATGCTTAATAATTATTATGATAAAGTAAACCAACAGGTAATATTTACTGGTGTTTTAAGCTTTAATCAGCCCATCTGTAAACATTAGCTAACAGCCAGAAAACGTAAAATAGAAGGCTGACTTTAATTTTTAGTAGTACCACAAGTAGTACCAATCAAAACAACCTACAACTTAGCCTTTATTTATCAATAGCATACTTACTAGAGTAGAGTCCAGTAGCGGCACCATATTCGGGTTTAATAACCCAAAAAAACCCGAAAAGCCTT
>TARA_B110000211_G_scaffold171996_1_pt1 | contig 13242 bp, 10 predicted proteins | sample TARA_B110000211 | Tara Oceans TARA_B110000211 (sample SAMEA4397516) | marine metagenome | biome: Polar Biome; feature: [DCM] deep chlorophyll maximum layer (ENVO:01000326); material: water (ENVO:00002006), including particulate matter (ENVO:01000060) such as... | depth 30 m
CACCGCAGTTGAACTTTGTAAAAATACCGCAGCCCCCATACCTGAAGTTGCCGCCAACAGGCGGTTCTTAGCGGAATGGCGCAACCAGATCCGTAAGGGCGCTGCAAAGCCGCGCTCGACACCGGTGCGGACCAATCGGACAGCCCAGATAAGGAGGGCCGCGGCCCCTGCTATTTCAATCAGGAATTGAAGCGGATGTGGATTTTCCACGGGCCAAACTTTCTGTCAGAGATATGAACTATAACAGGTATAAGCTGGCGCCCGCTTCGGTACCGATCCGTATGGTCTGAAACCATCGTTCCGTGTTTGCAACAGGAACGCGCCTTAGAGTGTGTTAAACCCCACGCGGGCATTGGCGCGCAAGTCACAACTGAATGTGCCGCACGGGGATGGCGGGGAAATCGCGATATGTCCGCCGACATCTGCACTCGCTAACCGCGCACCCACGCCCCACTGGCTATCCCATCCAACGTCCAACTCCCAATGCGCCAGCGGACCAACCGCAGCGTCGGAAATCCGACATGCGCGGTCATGCGGCGGACTTGGCGGTTGCGGCCCTCTGATATCGTGACCTCGATCCACGCATCTGGCACGGACTTGCGAAAACGGACAGGCGGGTCGCGGTCCCACAGCGCGGGCGGATCAATCAGATGAACCTTTGCAGGGCGCGTCAGTCCGTCTTTCAACGTGACCCCATCGCGTAACGGCTGTAAGTTTGCATCCGTAGGTGCACCTTCAACCTGCACGTAATACGTCTTTGCCATCTTGTGCTTTGGGTCCGATATTTTGGCCTGCAACGGGCCGTCATCCGTCAACAGCAACAACCCTTCGCTATCGCGGTCCAAACGGCCTGCGGGATAAACGGCAGGCACATCGACATAGGCTGACAGGGTCGGGCGGGTTGTCGGGCTTTTGGTATCCGTGAACTGGGACAACACGCCAAACGGTTTATTAAGCAAAATAAGCTGAGACATGGGCGCGGTGTAGCGGGCAAATTTGGCATATGCAAAACTTACGCAAAACTTATGCAAAAATTACACGGAAATGTCGGGGTGAAAACAATTTTCAGTGTCCTGCATTTTAGGCATTGCACGAATCCAAAATTGGCCTAAGTGGGCGCATATAGAAGCCAACGCACGCGCCTCTGGCCGGTGACAGTCATCACTCGTGTTTACGTAGCGACGGTAACTTCTCCCTTGGAACTGAGCGGTCTCTTTTGTGGGCAGAACCCCACTCTTATGGCCGAGTCTTTTGGAGTAGTCAGATGACTGTACATGCATCGCCATTCGTGGCGTCAAACCCTATTGCTATGCCCTCTCGCTTGGACGCATTTTGCGCCGCAAATACCTTTGATCAACCGACTCTTGTGATCGACGTGGACCGCGTCGAAGCCCAGTACCGCGCGCTTGCCGCAGGCCTTGGCCGCGCGTCTATCCACTACGCCGTGAAAGCCAATCCAGCCGATGAAATCATCGCGCGTCTTGTCGCCCTCGGGTCGCATTTTGATGCAGCATCAAAAGCCGAGATTGCCCTGTGTCTAAGCCACGGCGCCGACCCTGCGCATGTGTCATTCGGCAACACGATCAAACGGTCATCCGACATCGCATGGGCGCACGCACAAGGGATCACGCTATTTTCGGCAGACGCAGATGAAGAGATTGAAAAGATTGCACAAAACGCACCTGGTGCGCAGGTTTACATCCGCCTGATCGTCGAAGTATCCCAAGCAGACTGGCCTTTGTCGCGCAAATTTGGCTGCGACCGTGACACCGCAATCCACCTACTTGGTTATGCAAAATTGCTTGGTCTAGACCCTGTTGGGTTCTCGTTTCACGTTGGATCTCAGACCCGCCAAGCAGCGATGTGGGCACCGTCTCTCGACGCGCTTGCAGACATCTGGGATGCGGCAAAAGATGCAGGATACGACCTAACATTGCTCAACATCGGCGGCGGGTTCCCAGCGTTCTATGGCGAAGCAATCGAGGCGCCAACAGCCTATGCGACAGACGTCATGGCGCAGGTCACAGCCCGCTTTGGCGACGTGGCCACCATCATGGCAGAACCGGGTCGCGGCCTTGTCGCAGAGGCGGGTGTGATCGTCGCAGAAGTCATGCTCGTGTCACGTAAATCTGACCGCGATATGCACCGCTGGGTCTATCTTGATATCGGCCGTTTCTCTGGCTTGGCCGAAACCGAAGGCGAGGCAATTCGGTACCAGTTTGAGACCACAAAAGACGCCGACGCGATGGGTCCGTGCATCTTGGCTGGCCCGTCATGCGACAGCGTCGATGTGTTGTACGAAAAACGCCCAATGATGATGCCGATGTCCCTAAAATCTGGCGACCGTGTTTTGATCCGAAACACAGGCGCCTACACGTCGACATATTCTAGCGTTTGCTTTAACGGTTTTCCGCCGCTGGCAGTGGTAGCCATCTAACGGTATACAAATGTATTCTGGTAAATATCTGTTACTAAACAATTTTTTATTTACAGGGGCGCAGAAATAACTAGTGTGGCCTTACAAAAATATTTGTGGGACCACTATCAATGACATCAATTTCAGATCATCCACTGCGCTATGCAATGGCGAATGAATTGCATGCAAGGCCGTTCCCAACGCTGAACGCGCCGTCGCGTGCGGCCTATCTGGCGATCACGTCTCAGACACCTGATCGGGCCGCCGAACGGACCCATCTTATCGCACTTTTGGACCGCTATGGCGCGCCACATCCGCAACCGGATGCGACCCATTATTCCGGCCAAATCGGCAAGCATATGCTCAAATGGGAAAGCCATTCTGAGTTTGTGACCTACACAATTTTTGGCGACGGAAACGCGATTCCGCCATTTGACGTGTCTACCTTTGCAATGTTTCCTGATGACTGGCTGCAGTCCGCCCCTGGCCAGCGGATCACAAGCGCGTTGATCCGTGTCGAAACACGCGACGGTGACGGTCGTATTATTGATAAAACAAATCAATGGTTTGTGCCCGAAAGTTTGGCAATTGCCCGTGTGCTAGAAGACGAACTGGTCGTTGCATCCGATTTTCGGATTGATCCCGCGGGGCACATGCGCATGGCAGTTTTTGCAGGCCCAGAAACAGGTGGACGGCGGATTGGCCGAGTCGTGCAACGCCTGTGCGAGATCGAAACTTATAAGGCCATGGCGATGCTCGGACTGGCTAAGGTTCGCGACATGGGACCAGAGCTTTTGACGTTAGATAAGCAACTGTCGTCCTTGGTGGCCGAGCTAAACAGCGACACGCTCAAGTCCGATGAAACCCTGCGCCAACTTTTGCAGACTTCGGCGGTGTTGGAACATGCGGTGGCGCAATCTGCATACAGGTTTGGTGCCACGCGCGCCTATGAAGCCATTGTAAATCAACGTATTTTTATCCTGCGTGAAGAACGGTTCTTGGGCCGCCAAACGTTTGGTGAATTCATGATGCGCCGCTTTGATCCGGCGATGCGTACGGTGGAATCGACCCAAAGTCGGCTGCAAAGTTTGACCGACAGGGCGGCGCGCGCATCTGATCTTTTGCGGACCCGCGTTGATGTTGAACGCTCTGCCCAAAACCAAGATTTGCTGACGTCGATGGACAAACGCGCTGATCTACAATTACGATTGCAACGCACCGTCGAGGGACTTTCAGTCGTCGCGATCAGCTACTACGCAGTCAGTCTTGCGCTATACGTCCTTGGACCGGTGGAAATGGCCTATGGCGTCAGCAAAACAATGCTTGCCGCGGGGGTCACACCGGTCGTGTTGATCGTCGTTTGGCTACTGATCCAGCGAATACACCGCAAGATGCATTAAAGCCCGCGAATGCGTGGGTCTAATGCGTCACGTAGCCCGTCACCAATGTAGTTTACCGACAAAACGGTCAGTGAAATCGCAAGGCCCGGCCAGATCACCCGCTCTGGGAACGACGTCATCCGGTCGACGCTATCAAACAGGATTTTCCCCCATGTCGGGAAATCCGATGGAAAGCCCAGCCCAAGAAACGACAACGCGCTTTCTGTGATGATCGCGGTTGCAAGCCCAAGCGTCGCGGACACCATAATTGGTGACATCACGTTAGGCAGCAGGTGCCGTGTGATCATGCGCCGCGCTGGGGTCCCGATGGACCGCGCGGCCAGCACAAATTCGCGTTCTTTCAGAGCCATAACATCGCCGCGCACAATGCGCGCAGTCTGCATCCAGCTCGTGATCCCGATGCCCGTGACAATCAGAATAAAGATACCTTGTTCAGGTCCAAATGTGCTGCGTAGCGGGTCGCGGAACAACAGCATCATCACCAACAACAGTGGTAGCAGCGGCAACGCCAGCACCAGGTCAGTAAAGCGCATCAGCAACCCGTCAAGCCGTTTGAAATAGCCCGAAAGCACACCGACGGTCGTACCAATCAGCAGGGCCAAGATCATCGCAGTCCAGCCAACAGCAAGCGAAATACGCCCGCCTTGCATGATGTTCGCCATTATATCGCGCCCAAGGTTGTCGGACCCCATCGGGTTGCTCCAACTGACTTTTGCGCCACTATCAAACAGCGCCATATAGATTGGCCGGATGTTTTTATTGCGGATGTTCAGCTTGGCCGCATCCACGTCCCAAATCAGCGGGCCAACAGTGCAAAATAGCGTGATAAAAATCAGAAACCCAAGTCCAAGAACGGCACCCTTATGCGTCCGGAATTGATCCCAAACGTCCAACCACTGGCTGCGCGGTTTTTCGTTCATTTCCAAGGTGTTATCAGTCATAGCGGATCCTTGGGTCAAGCACGCCGTATAGAATATCGGCAATCAGGTTCATCACAACGATCAGCACCGCCAACAGGAAGGTGATCGTCATAACCATGGGGATATCGTTGCCTTGCAGGGCGATAATAAGCAGCTGCCCAAGGCCGTTCACCTTGAAAATCTGCTCGGTGATGATCGCGCCACCAAAGATCGATGGGATGCCAAGCGCGATAACGGTGACTACAGGGATCATCGAATTGCGCAGTACATGTTTCATGACCACCGTGCTTTCGGACAATCCCTTGGCGCGCGCAGTGCGGACATAATCTTGGGACAGGTTATCAAGCATGGACGCACGCATATAGCGGCTAACTTGGGCGGTTGTCTGCAGTGCCAAAACCATGACCGGCATGATCATCTGACGCAGCTGGAACACAAAGCTGTCCCATGAGGTCACAACATGGGTGGTGTCATAGATTGACGGTAGCCACTTTAGTTGGACTGAAAAGATTACGATCAGCAGCACACCACTAAAAAACGGCGGCACCGAAAATCCAATCATCGATACGAATGTACCGGTTTGGTCGAACACTGAATATTGTTTGTAGGCGGATATAATCCCGATCGGCAGGGCGATCAGCACACCAACGATGTAGGACATCCCAACAACCCACAACGTCTGTGGCAGCCGCTGCGCGATTGTGTCGAATACTGGAGACCGTGACTGGAACGAGATGATCCGCTGGGCACCATCAGCAAAATTGGTGCCGAAGATTGCATCAATCCAATACTGCGGCTCGACGATGAAAAACTGCCTCAGCCAAAGCGGGAAACGGACCCACCAAGGTTCGCCTAATCCCAATGCTAGACGCATCTTTTCTTTGACTTCAGGCGGGATCGTCAGCGGCATCTGAGACATTGGGTCGCCTGGAGCGAGCTCCAACAGCATAAAGATAACAAACGCGATGAACAAAAGCGTCGGGATGGACATAAGTAACCTGCGGATAGTGAAGGTAAGCATGTGTTGACGCCTTGGTACAAAACGGTGTGCGGGGAATACGGAGGGCAGGGGAAACCTGCCCTCCGATCGTAGGATGGGTTTTAACCCATCTTGGTCAGAGGCTTATTCGCCCATGCGGTACCAGTCAGCAACGTTCCACAGCTCGGAATCCCAAGTGTTAAGAACAACGCCACCAAGTGTGTTGGCTTTTGCAGATACACGACCACGGTCAACCAGTGGCACGATTGTCATCGTGTCACGTGTCAGCATGTTGTTCATCTCGCGCATCAGATCGCCACGCTTGCCGATATCAGCAGTTGCACCCAACTCGTCGATCAGCGCGTCATATGCTGGATCGCAGAAGCGGTTGATGTTTTCACCCTGCCACTGGCTGGACGGCTTTGGTTCGCCGCCACAACGATATGCTGCGAGATAGGCTTGTGGATCAGTGCCATCAAAGTTGTTGGCGTACATTTCCACGTCCGCATAGAACTTTTGGAACGTGTCAGGCGAACCTGGATCACCACCAAAGAACACGGATGCATCAAGGTTACGAAGTTCGGTTTCTACACCAATTTCGCCCCACCACTCTTTGATCAGAGCTTGGAAATCCTGACGCACAGCGTTTGTGGATGTCTGGTACAAGATACGCAGCTCAACGCCGTCTTTTTCACGGACGCCGTCGCCATTGCTATCTACCCAGCCAGCACCGGTCAGCAGCGCTTTTGCGCCTTCGATGTCTTGAGTCAGGCAACCAGTGTTGTCTGTGGATGCATAGATTTCTGGACCAGGAACCAAGTTACATGTCGGGCGGCCAGCCTGACCGTAGCCAACTTCAACCAGCAATTCGCGGTCGATAGCCATGGACAATGCATGACGCACGTCAAACTCGGACAGGAACGGGTGCGGGTGTGCAACTGTGCCACGCTCGCCCTCGGGCAGATCCGATGATGGGTTTGTCAGGTTCATCTCAAGGCGCTCAACAAGTGTGCCGAACGCGCTGATTGGTGTACCAACACCGCCATCGGCCATTGCTGCAAGCACGTCCGGTGCCAACTGCATGTTCCAAGCATAGTCAAATTCGCCAGTTTCCATAACGGCACGACCAGCAGCAGTTGCGTCGCCGCCCCCTTTGAAGGTCACAGTTGCGAACGCAGGTTGACCTGCAACGCGGAAGTTTTCGTTGGCAGCCATCTGGATAACGTCATTGGTGCGGAAGTCTGTAACAACAAACGGTCCTGTGCCAATTGGGCCAAAGTTGGCGTCTGTGCATTCAGGTGCCTTTGCACCCAGACAATCAGCGAACTGTGCCGCTTGAATGATTGGGGACTGCGCGCCAGCAAATGGGCCATATGGATTTGGCTTCGGGCTGTCGAATGTGACTTTAACAGTCAGGTCATCAATCGCTTCTACAGATTGCACGCCGTCAAACTTGGATGCTTGTGCGCAACCGCCTTCGGGGTTCATGCAGTACTGTGCCGTGAACGCCACGTCTGCGGATGTGACAGCAGTGCCATCAGACCAAAGTAGACCTTCTTTCAGCTTCCAAGTGATCGATGTTAGATCCTCGGACACACCGCCATTGCTGACAGTCGGGATTTCAGCAGCAAGGTATGGAACCAATGCACCTGTGTCGTTATAGCGCGCAAGCGGCTCTACGACCATAGATGCGGATTCAAGATCCTTTGTGCCACCTGACAGATATGGGTTCAGGATGGATGGCGCTTGCCAATAGATGATTTTTAGCTCGCCGTCACGTCCGCGCTCGCCTTCGTGACCGTCGGCATATGCCATCGGTGCGAATGCGAGGCCGGCTACGGCGCCCATCAATGCAGTTTTCATATTCATTTTAGTACTCTCCTAGTTGGTGCTCTTATTCTTCGACCTCGGGGTCCCACCGTTGGCCGGTGGGGGTTTGTTGTTATGTCTCGTTGTAAAGGTGGCAGGCGGCAAACTGGCGCGGCTTCACTTCACGGTATTCGGGTTCCACCTGTTTACATATGTCCATCACTGCCGGGCAGCGCGTACAGAAATTGCAGCCCTTTGGTGGGTTGGATGGGGATGGTACGTCGCCTTGCAAAATAATCCGGTTTGTATTGCGGGCAAGTGCGGGGTCAGGTTCGGGCACCGCTGATAGCAGCGCCTTGGTGTAGGGGTGCAACGGGGCCGCGAAAAGCGTTTCGCGATCCGCCAATTCAACGATTTTACCCAAATACATCACGGCCACGCGGGTCGCGATATGACGGACCATCGACAGATCGTGGCTGATAAACAAATATGTCAGGCCAAACTTTTCCTGCAGGTCTTCAAGCAGGTTCACGACTTGGGCTTGGATTGACACATCAAGCGCGGCAATCGGTTCGTCGCACACGATAAACTTAGGGTTCAACGCCAATGCACGGGCAATCCCGATCCGCTGGCGCTGCCCACCTGAAAACGCATGTGGATAACGAGCCGCAAACTTGCGGTTTAGACCCACTGCATCCATTAGTTTGGCTACTTTTTTGCGCTTTTCCATCGGTGTTAGCGTCGTATGCTCATCCAATGGTTCGCGAATAATCGCCTCCACTGTCATGCGCGGATTTAGGGATGCCTGCGGGTCTTGAAACACCATTTGCATGGTTGGGCGCATTTCGCGCAATTGACTTTGCGGCGTGTCGCCAATTTCGCGGCCATCAATTGCGATCTGGCCGCCAGTAATATCGTAAAGCCGCAGGACAGCGCGCCCCGCAGTCGACTTGCCGCATCCGCTTTCACCCACAAGACCAAGCGTCTCGCCTTCCATCACGTCAAAGGTCAGACCATCAACGGCTTTCACCTCGCCGACACGGCGGCGCAGCAGGCCTGAATAAATCGGGAAATGCATTTTTAGATCACGTACCGATACAAGCGGCTTGGCAGGATTATCCAGCATTGGCGACCTCCAGCGGGTCAACAAGAAAACAGGCGGCATCATGGCCTTCACCAACATCGTAACGCGGCGGGACCTTGACCGCACAAACAGGCATCGCCTGCGCACAACGATCACGAAACGGGCACGACGTCGGCGCGCCCAATACCAATGGCGGTTGACCTTCGATCACAGTAAGACGCGCGGCACGCTTTCCAGAAATCGACGGGATCGTTTTCAACAATGCGCTGGTATAGGGGTGCTGCGGGTTCGCAAATAATTCATGCACAGGGGCGTGTTCAACAACTTGACCACCATACATCACCATCACACGGTCTGCGATGCCTGCAATAACGCCAAGGTCATGGGTGATCCAGATAACGGCCATGCCCAGCTTATCTCGCAGCTCTTTCATTAGCTCCAATATTTGGGCCTGAATGGTCACGTCTAACGCGGTTGTGGGTTCATCGGCGATCAAAACCTGCGGGTCGCAGGCCAATGCAATTGCGATCATCACACGCTGACGCATGCCGCCAGAAAACTGGTGAGGATAGTCGTAAAGCCTGCGTCCGGCATCAGGAATACCAACCAGCTCAAGCAATTCTATGGACCGCTCAGCGGCCCGTTTTTTGGACATCCCCATGTGTTTGCGCAGGGGTTCAGCAATCTGGTGACCAACAGTGAAAACTGGGTTTAGCGACGTCATTGGGTCTTGAAAAATAAATCCAATGCGGGCACCGCGCACGCTGCGCAGGCCTTTAGGATCAAGCGTCAATAAATCTTGGCCTTCAAACATCACGCGTCCGCTGCGTATTTCTGCGGGAGGCATCGGCAATAAGCCTAATAGGGACATCATCGTTACCGACTTGCCAGATCCGCTTTCCCCGACGACACCCAAAAGTTCACCTTTTTGCAGGTGAAAGCTGACATCGTTAACTGCATGGACCTCGCCTGCGCGGGTCTTAAATACAGTTTTAAGGTCTTGGACATCCAAGACCGGTAGCGTCCCGTGGGGCATTAAGAACCTCCCAAGTGGTTCAAATAGTTTATTTTTCTGGTCGGACCGCAGCGGCACACGCCAATATTTGACGAAACGGTAACATGGATTACAAACTCCGCAAGTCGATTCCTGTTTGCGTAAGTAAACGATTACGACGATGCTAAAAAAAACCGCCAAAATTGCAGGACTTTTCTGCTGCTGCCAATAGGATGACCAAAATGGATTTGACCGCCCGCGCCCTGATGGAAAAACTGATCAGCTTTCCGACCGTTAGTCGCGACAGCAATCTTGAGCTGATCGATTGGGTCGAAGTGTACTTGGACAGTCACGGGGTGGCATCGACACGGGTACCAAATGACGATGGTACAAAGGCCGCGCTTTATGCCCATGTTGGCCCACAAGTGGACGGCGGCGTGGTCTTGTCGGGCCACACAGACGTGGTGCCAGTTGACGGGCAGGCGTGGGATACCGACCCGTTTATAGTGACCGAAATTGACGGTAAACTCTACGGGCGCGGCACTTGTGACATGAAAGGTTTTGATGCGCTCGCACTCTTCGCGGTGCCTTTGGCGATCAAAGCTGGCATCAAGCGGCCCCTGCAAATCGCGTTGTCATATGACGAAGAGGTCGGCTGCCTTGGCGCCCCACCGATGATCGACCACATGGTCAGCCACGGCATGCCGCGCGCAGATACTGTGTTGGTGGGCGAACCTTCAATGATGCAGGTCGTCACAGGCCACAAAGGCGGCACCGGCTGGCATATGCATGTGCGCGGGTTTGAGGTGCATTCGTCGATTGCCTATCAAGGCGTCAGCGCGATTATGATGGCGGCTAAGCTAATCGACTGGGCCAATCAGGTGAATGCAGAAAATGCGGCAAAAACGCCGAGCGATATCAATGCGCCGTTTGATCCGCCCTATACGACCCTGCATTGCGGCACGATCAGCGGCGGAACAGCCAACAACATCACCGCCAAGGACTGCCGTTTCAGCTTTGACATGCGCATCGTACCCGGTGACAGCGTGGCCGATTGGCAAGCCCGCGTGATGGCCAAAATCGCGGAACTTGAGGCTGAAATGCAAGCCGTCCGCCCCGAGACAGGCATCGACGCCGTGCAGTTTTTCACTTTGCCTGGATTGGTGCCTGAAAACATGGGAACCGCCGAAGAACTCGCGCGCAGGCTCACAGGTGACAACGCCACCCACGTCGTCAGCTACGGCACAGAGGCCGGACAATTCCAAGAACGCGGCTACTCCGCCGTCGTCTGCGGCCCCGGTGACATCGCGCAAGCGCACCAACCAAACGAATTCATCACTGTCGATCAGTTCGCCCAAGGTGAAGCCTTTATGCACCGCCTCGTAAAGACCCTTGCTGAGTGACGTTTCCGTTCACAATGGACATGCCACTAGAGCATAAATCTGTGTTGCCCGACGCCACAGACGTCGTGGTCATTGGCGCAGGCATCATTGGCGTGATGACCGCTTGGGAACTGGCCAAATCTGGGCTGCGGGTCGTCGTGCTGGAAAAGGGACGGGTCGCAGGCGAGCAATCTTCGCGTAACTGGGGCTGGATTAGGGCCCAAGGGCGCGATGCGGCAGAATTGCCCATCATGGCCGAGGCCGCTGCGATGTGGCGACAAATGGCGGCGGAAACCCCCGAAGACATTGGGCTGCGGCAAACTGGGGTGACCTATCTTGCGGCGAAAACCAGCGAGATCGAAGACTACGAGAACTGGCTGCCACACGCAAAAGCCCACGGGTTGGATAGTGAAATTCTGACCGCCAAGCAAACAGTGGACCTGATCCCCAACGCGCAGGCGGGCTGGGTCGGGGCGCTGCACACGGCATCCGATATGAAGGCAGAACCTTGGGTGGCCTTGCCTGCGATCGCGCGTGCGGCGGTGCGTGTGGGAGTCATTATCGTTGAAAATTGTGCAGTGCGGACGCTCGATATTGCAGCGGGCCGCGTGACTGGGGTTGTGACCGAACATGGCCGGATCCAAGCCCCCGAGGTTGTTTTGGCCGGTGGTGCATGGTCGCAGCTATTCTTGCGACGCCACGGGCTTAGCATCCCACAATTGTCGGTGCGGGCCACCGTGGCCGCGACAGCGCCGCTTCCTCAGGTATTTGAAGGCGGAGCGGTGGATGACAAACTGTCATTCCGGCTGCGGGCTGACGGGAGCTATACTTTGGGAGTGCCTGGATTTCACGAGCTTTTTGTTGGGCCAGATGCGTTTCGCGCGGTCGGTGGGTATGCCAAAACGCTGTTGGCCGACCTTGCGGGGACGCGGTTGTTACCCGCAGCGCCCAAAGACTACCCTGATGCATGGGGCACAAAACGTCATTGGTCGGCTGATGATATCAGCCCTTTTGAACGCAACCGCATCCTGAACCCCGCGCCAAACAAGGCATGCGTCGCAAAACTCGCACGCGATTTCGCTGCAACATTTCCCGCATTGGGCGAGGTAAAGATCACAACGGCATGGGCGGGTATGATTGATGCAATGCCTGATATCGTGCCTGTGGTTGACCGCGCGCCGCTTGATGGATTGACGGTTGCGACGGGCATGTGTGGACATGGGTTTGGTATTGGGCCTGCATTTGGGCGGATCGTGGCACGAATCGTGCGCGGCGAACCTGCGGGCTATGACATGGAACGGTTCCAGTTCGGGCGGTTCACGGACGGATCCAAGCTGGTACTTGGACCAAATCTATAACCTTGCTTGCACTTTGCGTGGACCTAGATCACGTTGCAGAAAACCCTTTCATCACCGGAGCCAATCGATGCCAGTAAAGAACCGTTTTGCCGAATTGCTGCCCGAAATTACGGCATGGCGGCGCGATCTGCACGAAAACCCAGAGATTCTGTTTGAGACTCATCGGACATCAGCAATCGTGGCAGAAAAGCTGGCTGAATTTGGCTGCGATACGATTGAAACGGGCATCGGGCGCACTGGCGTTGTGGGTGTAATCAGGGGAAGAACAGATACAGCAGGCAAAGTCATTGGGCTGCGTGCGGACATGGACGCGTTGCCAATCGTTGAGGCAACAGGGCTAGAATACGCCTCCAAAATTGATGGCGCTATGCACGCTTGCGGGCATGATGGACATACAGCGATGTTGCTTGGGGCTGCGAAATACCTGTCAGAGACGCGCAATTTTGACGGCACAGTTGTGGTTATTTTCCAACCCGCAGAAGAAGGCGGCGGGGGCGGTCGTGAGATGTGCGAAGATGGCATGATGGATAAATTCGGCATCCAGGAAGTTTACGGCATGCACAATTGGCCGGGCATGCCCGTGGGGTCATTTTCAATCCGGTCAGGTGCGTTTTTCGCAGCCGTCGACACGTTCGAGATCATTGTCGAAGGCAAAGGTGGGCACGCAGCCAAACCGCATGAAACCGTCGATAGCATCTTTGTAGCGGCTCATACGGTAACGGCACTGCAATCAATCGCCAGCCGGAATGCGGACCCCGTGGATCAGGCCGTGGTGTCAGTGACATCCATCGAAAGTTCGTCCAACGCATTTAACGTGATCGCCCAGCGAACCCACATGAAAGGCACCGTGCGCACCATGTCAAAAGACATGCGTGCCTTGGCGGAACAACGTCTGACGGA
>TARA_B110000211_G_scaffold57467_1_pt1 | contig 13240 bp, 13 predicted proteins | sample TARA_B110000211 | Tara Oceans TARA_B110000211 (sample SAMEA4397516) | marine metagenome | biome: Polar Biome; feature: [DCM] deep chlorophyll maximum layer (ENVO:01000326); material: water (ENVO:00002006), including particulate matter (ENVO:01000060) such as... | depth 30 m
TAAATCTCGACATGTGATTGAAACCTATCAATTTTTTGATAGTTTATTGTACCAATTCAGATATCAATTGAGGATCGATACTTAAGACCGATTGATCATATAAAAAGACTGCTTAGACCAAAAGGTGATCAATAGTTTTCACACAGCCTGCGTACATTGCGGTAGTCCCCTTAGGCTTAGCCTTGCATGACCAGTTTTAGCGTAATGTAGCCCGTGGTATTTATTCGGCTTTGCCGCTGCAAATGCAAAAATTTAACGTTTAGATTGGAAGTGATACTCGTCCAGAATTTACTTTGCTATATTCGAACTTATTTGTTAAGTATAAAGCTCCTCCAAAGCCATCACCACGATTAGACTTTGGCTTCGTACTCACTAATAGGCTCGTAAAATGGATATAGCACCTATGAAAATGAGATTTTTGAAAAAAATTCTCTTATCGAATGAAAATAAAAAATCTGACGACCATCAGCCTCTCTACGCCAGCTCTACAAGCTGCTGACAGAGATTCTCACTTTGAATGACGATTGCCAGTAGCGAGTGCTTTATTAAATCAGTTTCCCCTAAGTATGTTGTTTTTCAATCAGGTCACAGATACGGGCATCCCTCTCGCTCGGTAAAGGATAGGTACTTACAACATGGAGTTCCAATAGAAAACATATACCGGACTGACTTAAAAGATACAGAAAGTAGTCCGCATGACTGGGAAGACGAAAGGTATTCCGGTTGCAAGGATTCACCTGGCGACGATGATATCGCTATAACAATAACAAAACAGGGTATATCTAACGTGGAGTATTTAACTCCTGAAATAGATAGTTGCACCTTATAGAAGTAATCACTTAGCGGAGCCAAATAATGAAAATTTTTGACGTTTTAAAGTCTGAGAGTATTTTGACTAATACTGATGCAAACAGAGTGATTACCACCACATTGCAAAACCAGAATAGTGAAATTTATGATGGTGTAATTGAAAGTAAGGGAAGAAACACCGTTCAAGATAGTGAAGGAAACAGTAGAAGAGTTCTACTTTCTCGAGCTGCATCACATAAGGAGCTTTTAAAAAGTGGAAAGATAGAATCTGCTATTTCAAAGTTAAAACAAGTAAAACATAGAGCACTGCCTGAAGGAAAAAATTATGTTGATGCGATATCAAAAGAGGTAAAAGAAGAACTTCGAGCGAAAAATGAAAAGGAAGCAAGCCTCAGTAAATTCAGAGAAGATAATAAACTGACTCACTCAGCATCTTATAGCGAGAATCCTGGAAAGGTGTGGGGGTACTTGATTCTAGCAATGATCCTTGAAGGAATTATAAACTCCTTTTTTCTGTCGAAAGCAAGTGAGTTCGGTCTTGTTGGTGGCTTTGCACTAGCTTTCGCAATCTCTTTTGTTAACTTGGCGATGGCATTAGGGTTTGTCATTGGCCTGCAATATTTCCGTCATATCAAGTCAGGCACGAGCTTAGCTGGAGCAGTTGGACTCATTGTGTCATTTCTCATTATGTGCGCCGTAGCATTGTTGGTTGGTCATTACAGAGCAGCACTGGACGACAACATTGACTCAGCTAGCAGTATGGCAGTTAACAATTTGATGGCCGAACCATTTGGAATAGCAACGTTTGAAAGCTGGCTGCTTACAGCTGTTACCATTGGTATTTTCATTTTCTTTGTCATCAAGCTCATTTTCAAAGATGAGCTGTACCCTGGCTATGGAAAAATCACAAGAGAAACAATCGCAGCGCGAAAAGCATACACATCGAAAAAATCTCAAGCAATGAAGAAGGTTTCTCAAATTAAGCAGGAGCTTAACCAACAATTTGAAACTGCTCATGAGGAACTAAATATCTTAGCAAAGACGCTCGAAGAAGATTCTGAAGCGCTAGACTTACTCTACCAAGACTATCAAAGCTACTTAACTTTACAAAAGTCCGAATTCGAAACCTTTTGTGAAATATGCCGCCAACGCTTTTCTCATGAATGTACCAATATCCTTGATAAGAAAGCTGACTTGTCTAAGCCCATGCCTACATTAGAGTTTTCTGAATTAAAGAATCTTATATCTTCCGACGAAGCAGCCCTCTTTAAAACCAAACGAGAAGCAATAAATGAGTTTCAATTTAACGAATTAGAGGCTCTTAGAACGGAATATCAAAACGCTGTAAATGATATCGACCTCGTTAAGGAAACCACGTAATGAGCTTACTTGATGAAGATACCAAAAGTCCGATTAATTGGACGTTAGCAACTGCAATAATAGCACTAATAGCGGTCATTGCGGCTGTCGGATGGATTATGCTGACAGCAAAAAGCTACGATAAAGTTACATTGTGTGAAAAAAACATAAAAAGCCCTCTCACTGTAGTCTTGTTCGATAAGACTGGAGGGTTTAGTGAAAATCAGAAAAGATTGATAAAGAAAGCGATCGACAAAGAGATAACCGATCTTAAAACAGGGGCTAGGTTAACGGTATACGAAATCGATGCTCAAACAATGGAGGGTTTATCTGCACCAATTTTTGATAAATGCAAACCTCGTGATGGCTCCGACGCAAACTCTTTCTACGAAAACAATAAATTGATGACGAAAAAGTTTGAAAAACAATTTGCGTCAATAGTTACTGAAGTGACTGACACTCTTATTACCGCAGAAAACGCACCAAGTTCTCCACTGTTAGAAAGTCTTCAAGATTTAGCCTCTTTATCATCACTAAATGGTGAGGTAGAGCTTAATAAGATTGTGTTGCTGAGTGACTTGCTACAACACTCAGATAGCATCAGTTTTTACAATAATTCTCTCAAAGACGCAGATTTCGACAAAGCATTGCCAATGGTGCCAGACCTTTTTGGAACAGATATTCAGTTGTACTGGTTGCTAAGAAAAGGGAAAGAAGGCGAGATTCAAAACGCAAACCTCATCCCATGGTGGGAACGTATCCTCGAAGAAGCTGGGGTATCAAATCTTAACGTAATGAAGGTACGATAATGGAAGACAATCAAGCTGGCACGCTTTCGACGGAAAAATACAAAATTGACGCCGACACGCTTCGCAGCGCGTTTGTTATACACGCATTTGTGGGTCTTATAATTTGTTTAGCGATAGCAGGATTCAATATTCCCATTTTGGTCGCTGTCGTATTAAGTAGTGTTGTAATGGGGTCTTACTACTTTCAATACCACAAGGGCGGTAGGCCTACACCCCTACTGGGGATGTTTTCAGACAGCATTTATTACTTAGGTTTCCTCCTCACTTTAATTTCACTCGTTTGTTCAATGCTCTTTTTTGACATAGAAGAAGGTGCAAGCTCAGCATCCGTAGTCATTTCTCAGTTCGGTGCCGCAATGATCACCACTTTGTTAGGGATGGGAACTCGAATTTATCTACAGAACTTTGATACCTCTGTAGAAACAGCTCAGCTATCGGCACGAGAGTCGCTTGATGAAACAGTTAAAGGATTTAACGTTCAAATGCGAAGAACAAATGATGCCCTATCGAAGCTATCAAATACGATGAATAAAAACATAGAAGATACTGAAGAGCGTAATAACAAGTCGATTGAAATGTTTGAAGAGACCCAAAAGAAGTTAATATCTCTTGGTGAGTCATCTCTTACCAGTTTTGCTAAAACGGCCGAAAAAGTATTGTCAGGATCTTTATCTAAATTAGATGAAATGGGTCAACAGATTTCTGGAAACCTCCGCCAAACATCTGATGAACTTATTAATGACAACAAGAGTCAGTTTTCGAGAACAAATAAAGATATTGTAGACTCGCTTCAAACTCAATTCTCCAACCTTAGCGAAGAGCTTTCTGAGACTTTTGAAGTCGCCAGAGTTTCTTCAAGAGAATTTGGCTCCAGTGTAGGAGAAGCACGTGCAAGCGTAAGAAAGTTAGGCACCACAGCAAAAGATACTTCTGAAAAAATTGCAGCAATAAAACACCTTGCTCCAGATGTCAGCGCACTAGGAGAAAGTCAGACAGCCTACATTGAAAACCTCAGGGCGCTATCGGACGAAGTATCAGCTAGAACAAAATCACTGTTGAACTCAGAATTTGAGATTGAAACTCATATGAAGGGGGTAGCGGAAGACTATAAAGATGTCATTGATACCTATAAACAACTAATCTCGTCCTCTTCCGCAGGTAAGCTTATCGAAGAAGAAGAAGCTTTGCTTTCGGCTCTTAAGAAAAGAATCAGCAGTATTGAGCAACTATCCCAACAATGGAGTGTAGAGACTAAGGCGATGTCGGATCATTCTAAAGATTTCAGCGAAAACCTCGTTAAAACAGCAAAATTCATTACAAAAGAAATGAAACCTTTATCTAAAAGTAACGAGGTCGTGAACGAGTGAGTCAAAGTAAAGACGACATTTTCAGTATTTCAGTCACAGAATTACTGCTCATCATTATGTTTGCATTACTGATTGTGATGGTTTTATTGAATGTAACGATGCAAGAACAACTCGATAATAGTGAGAAATTAGAAGCACAATACCAAGAGATGACATCAACTTTAGAGGAAATAACTGACGCTCTCGGACTTTCAACTTCACCAGAAGAGCCTGCATCAATGGAGCTTACCGAAGCAGTAGCTCAAATGCAGGCACTCGTTAAGGCTTTAGAAAGCTCCGTAAAGTCAGATGAGGCAGCCCAGGTTTTAGCAAAAATGAAGCTAGATGACGTCTGGTCGACCCTTACAAAAGCAAACAGCGAAAACATAGACATACCAGAACTGCTTGCCGCTGTAAAAAAAGCAAATGAAGCACTCGAAAAGTGTATTCAAGAGCTTGATGAAGCAAAAGCCATGCTCGCTCAAATTGAAGATGAGGTGAAAAGTTCAGAGCGGGAAAATGAAGATTTGAGAACAGAGATAGCTAAACAGCAAGAAATAAAGAAAGAGCTAGAAGAGGAAAAATCCAACTTAATTGGTCAAGTTGAAAATTTATCAAATGGTCTTGAATTTCCACCATGTTGGGCAAACTCTGATGGCCGAGCACAATACACCTATTTTGTTGAAGTAAGAGATAGCTCTCTTGTCGTAACTTCGATTTACCCTGATGAAAGAAAAGATGCCTACTTTGAATTAATGGCTACCGACTATGCTCAAACGGAGCTTTCTCTCAAAGACTTTAATCAGCAACTTAGTATATTTTATAAAGACGCGGTTAACCGCAAACCTGAATGCCGTTATTTTGTTAAAATCGAAGATAAGACATCCGCAGCAGCAAAGCGCGAATACAAGCAGGGACTGCAAGTTATTGAGTCAATCTTCTATAAATATTTGGTGATATAGCATGGACGTAAAACAAGCGATTAAGCAACAAAATCTAGCCTTTGCTAGACAAGTTAATCATATTCTTGACCTGCCAATTCCTGAGGCGTTATTTGAGAAACAACTGAGTCAACATGACCCCATTAAAGTAGCAACACTCGCAGTAAAAACCAGAAAGAGCCTAAATGAAAATAGGCCAAGTGATCGCTTAAATAAAAAGCTGACTAAATTTGATCGCTTTATTCTCTGGCTTAGGCGAGTGAGAGCTTAGGAAAATTCAGCGAAGACTTATCTTTACAAAGATAAGTGGATGAGTTGGGGATGACAACATATATTATTGGTTAGCATTTCTTCTGCGAAATGCACTTTTAAAAGAATTCGGTATGACTCCGTCGTCACAGAATAAAGCCTCTTTGATGCGAAACAATTTATCTTCAAAGCGTGGCTTATCGGTAATAGCATGTCTAAGAAAAAACAAACTGTGACTGTCCGGCAGGCCCCTTTTGTTAAACTTCACACTTGTGACCCTGTTCACTGCTTCTTTAAGTGCAAACTCCATCAATGCGTCGTCGCTTATATTAAAGTAGTTACAAAATTTCTTATATGATTCGACATCATCAGTTGGCATATCGCAGTAGATGACCTTTACCTCTTTTGGAAACGAGGAAACCTTTCCTACTTGTTTTCGTTCTAAAAAAGCTCTCGCAACATTTGAGTTTGGCGAAGGAAAACTCCATGGAGCTTTTTTTGCATACGCCCATTCCAAATACGCCATTTCATGAAAGAAAAAAGCTGTATACCAGAATTTCTTCACCAGCCCCAAGCTTGTTACTACTTTGCCAAAGTCATTTGCGACTGATGTAGATATGTAAAATCGTTGTGTAGGCATACTAGGTGTGATAATTCTCACAAAAAAATAAAATTCAAAAAAAATAAAAGGAACTTACAGTATTTTCAATTCAAACACTCAAAAAACCGTCATAAGAGCTTTATAAACATATAAATACCTGCACTTCTTTTCACTTATCCCCAAACACGGCAAATAACCGCTTATCACACCTCGCAAAAAACACATCGGACCACGGTAACCATTAGATAAAAAATCAAGATAGTCAATATTATAGAAAAATAAACTGAACAAAAATAAGCCAAAAATAACCTTAATACTATTCGTTTGATAATCAAGAATAAATACTTTTAAACTAATAATGATGCGTCAGGAAGACTAAAAAAAAACCAACTTTAAGGCTTTTTGATGAAAATACGTTCCAAAATGTCAATAAATGAGATCTTTATACAGCTTGTGAATGTTGTATTTTTATTCAGGGTGATATTACATGTTACCCAACCTTTAAATTTAGCAAAACGCGTCTATAGTTCAAGAAAACAGCACGTTTTTTGTGCAAAAAAATATCTTGTACGTAGCGATAAAGTGATAACCAAAAGCAGCATGATATTTTTTTGCGGGGTAGTAGTAAGACTATCGACGGAGAAACACATTATGCAACGGCTTCGAAAGCTGCCTCGTACGAGCAAAATTCTGCGTCTTTCTGGTTTTAGCTCGCTCAAAAACCACGCTCGTATGTATTGCGAAAGTATCTTGGAAGGACATGCGCTCCTGCTGTGCGAATTTGATGACACCGTTCTTCGATACACTACACAACCTTTCTCTATTGCCTACACGCTCTTTAACCGCAAAAGGCACTACACACCCGACATTTTGTTAAAGCTCAAATGCGGCGCTTATCAAAGCGTTGAAGTGAAGCCGTTCGATAAGCTTCAAAGTGAGAGAAATCTGCATAAATTTGAGGTACTACAAGCACTATTTCTCAAGGAGGTAGGTCACGAACTGAGGTTACTTACTGACAGAGATATTTATAAAGGAGAGCAAGTCAATAATTATCAGTCTCTCTACCCATACCTACGTAGTCCTCTTACTCTAGAGGAGAATAGGTTTTTTTTATCAATTCCATCTTTGCTGACATTTAAACAGCTATCAAACTTCAGAGAGTCTTCGTTTACAACTGCTATGCGCCTAGTTGCACACAGTAACTTCAACTGGGATATATTCAGCCCGTTGAATTCAGAGTCAATACTTAAGAAGAAGTAAGCCCAAATGTATTCACCGAATATTGAAACTGGTTCATCATTTATTTACCGCAACAAGCAAGCAACATTAGAGTCATGCGGGCCAAAGTATGTAGTTCTTGAAATTGAAGACAATAACTCACCTCTTACCCTACGTATCGAAGAGTTCTATAAGGATATGCAAGACGGCTTGGTAAGGGCACCAGAGCCACAAAAAATTCTCGTTGAACACTGTCAACTTACAACGCCTCAAGACCGCTATCTTGCAAAAAAATACGAAGACTACATCATGCCGCTACTCAGTGAAACCAGTCCATGCAGCCATAAGACACGTCAACGAGTCATCGAAAGCGTAGCGACAAACAGAGGTGACAAAGATAAGAACAAGCCTTCTCCCGCGACGCTATACACATGGTATAAAAAATTTATAAGCGCCAAAGTGAATCGTAACTTTGCTGCAATGGTGAACCCACATCGACAGAAGAGAGGGAGGAGAGCGACGCCATGGGTACAAGATCTTTTTCACGACATCGTTGATAGACATTACTTAAAACCGGAGGCAGATGGAGCCTTAAATCGAAAAGAAACGTTTGACGAATTTAGTAGGGCGTTTCATGACGAGTTGGCAAAACTCTGTGAAGATGAGCAACAATCAGTGAAAGGGATTTGCAACTCAACTTGCTATGAAATGCTAGAGGATTACAATCCTGTTGACGTCTGTATAGCTAGGCAGGGTTATTCAGCAGCGGTTAAACGTTACCGTTGCTCCACAGAGCATTTTGTTGCTGAAAGACCGTTAGAATTAGTTCAAATTGATGCTGTGCATTTAAACCTTGCTCTACGTAACGACGCTGGTCAATACCTCGGTCTCGTTGTTGTGTATTTTGCTATCGATGTATGTACAAGAGCAATACTAGGATACGTCATCTCTGTTGCCGAGCAACGCAGAGAAGAGCTATCTTGCGCCATTGACCTCATTAAGAGTGTAATTTGTCCTAAGGAGAAGCCTAAACATACAGTTAATGGCTGGCCCCTATTCGGAGTACCTGAAAAAATTCAGCACGACTCAGGGATATTCGCAAGTCATCATTTCAAAGCATTTCTCCAAGAAGCCGGAATTCATACATATCAGAACCCAGCTGGACGCTCGTGGTTTAACGCATTAGTAGAGCGTTTTCACCGCACCTTTCGCGAACAGTGCTGCAAAAGAATTCCAGGTTACGTTGGGCGTCGCAATGATGAGAAAAAAGACTCAGTGAATATTAAAGCAACACCCTTCGCGACAAAAGAACAATTACAGCAAATCATCGAAGCCTATATTTTAGACTTCTATCATCAAAACAGTCACAAAGCCTTGGGTGGTAAAACTCCTCAACAAGCCTGTGACCAGCTAAAAGGGCATTTACGCTTACCAGCTCTGTCCGTTATTCAACAACTAGACTCATTTGGCGGGGTTCTCCAAAAAGCAAAAATTCAAGCGCATAAAGGTATCCAGCGGGATAACTTGTTCTATATGGACACTCAAGGTCGACTTCATCGACTCTGGGAGAAGTTGGGAGGTAGAAAAAATGGAAGAAACCCTGAAGTTCAGTTTTACAGCTCAGGATTAGATATATCAGTAATCCACGTTGTAGATCCGTTCACTAAAACAAGGTTTTCAGTTCCATGCACATCAATCAAAACAAAAACATCTATTTCTGAATACAAAGCTCAGAAGTCATTATTTAACAGTAAAACCTCTCGTTTAAAAAAGTTACCTGAGTCGATGACATCAATATTGAGTGATGTTTATGAATATAAACAGACTAAGGAGAAGCAAAAAGCACAGAAGAAAAAGGCTCGAAAAAATAAGAATGCTCTTACTGCTCGGACAGATGCAAAAAACATGAATAAAAAGTCATCTGAGCAGTTGAACAATATCATCGAACAGAATATGGCAGGAATTAACGAACCACCTCCTACGACCGAAGAAAGTGACGAAGTTAATAGTATACAAAAGCAATCGCGCAAACGCAGTAAGAAAGCCGTAATCAAAAAATTCGAGGTATGAGATTGAGAAATAGCAATGACACACATAGCGACGGTTACAAGTTTAAACAACATTACTCTTATGTTGATAAATTCGACAGCATTATGACTGCCATAGCTGACAATATTCGATATCGGTTTGGTGAAGACTGCGGAATCATAGTTGCTGGAGAGTCAGGCACCGGTAAAACGACGCTTTCAAAGCGCTTCTTACAAGACAACTGCGAAAAAGATTCGGAAGAAAAAGACGGCGTTTTTGGTATCTACGTAGAAATTTGTGGGAGTGGGTTTGAAGCGCTATACGAAGACATGCTCGAACAACTGCACTGCAAGAATCCTAAGCTTGGAAGTGTCGCATCTAAAAAACGGCGTGTTATTGAGTTAATCAACGCCCTCGATGTCAAAGTGGTGTTTATTGATGAAGCTCAGGAAGGGTTGCCAGGAGCAGTGCTGCCCAGTTCAGGCTATATCAAGCTGCTAAAAGAATTTACTAATAAGACAAACGCCAGCTGGGTACTTTTGGGACCTGAGAAAGTGAAGAGCATTGCAGATATTGATGAGCAAATGAGTGAACGGTTCACTCGAACTTTGACACTAAAAGCATTCGACTGTAGAGGCAATGAGAACACTGAAGAGCTAATGGAGTTTATTATTGGGTTGCTTGTGAAGCTGCCACGTAAAGTGCCATTTTTCCAATGCCTGCTCGACTCGATGAACGAAACCGGCAGTGATTTTGAGTACAAAGATAATGTCGACTATGAAAATTTGTTCCGATTTCTTCTCGCAACGAAAGGAAGAGCACGCCGCATTGCCAGGCTACTCTCAGATTGTATCGACGACACCTGCACTCATGAAAAAATCACTGCAAATGTTCTCGCAAAAACTTACGAAAAAAAATATCGAAATGATATCGAATCAATTAATCACGGGTGGATAAACCCTTTTAAGTTACCTAAATCAAAAGTGATTGAACAACTTAAACTCTGGGGGTTATATGCGTAATCATTTCCCCGTTCGACCACGTCCAAAAGCTGACGAAAGCATTTATGGCTTTCTTATCCGCATTGCGAAAAAAAATGGCTTTTTTTTCATAAAGGATATCTTCAAAGTGCTTGGATTAAAATATTACCCTTCGTCATTAGACGTTACTCATGAGCGGTTTTACGAATTCATCGAAGAGCTAGCACCTGCGTTACGTTGTTCGCCCAAGGAAATGTTCAAGACGCTCACGAAAAATACGGAGCATCTCCGAGATGCAAGCCGAATAGTGATAAACATCACATCTCAAAGCCCCAAAATATGTACAGGTTGCTTATCAGAACACGAGCCATACATAAAAGCTAGCTGGCAAATGATCCACTTCACACATTGTGAGCAGCATCTGACGACATTGATTGACACTTGTCGAGGTTGCGGTAATAAATTGCGATGGGATGCTGATTTACTGAATGGTTGCTCCTTGTGCGGCTATAGATGGGAAAGACCGAATACAGCGCTCGTTCAGAAAATACCGATGTATCAGGCCATACACTCTAATCTAGAGCACGATACACTGAAAGTATATTTGATAGCACTCTTTGCAGCTGTTGAGTATATTGCTAACCCATGCGTCTTTGTACCTTTCCAGGCCAAATACTTTAAGATGGATACGGTTGAACTCAGCTCAATACTTTTTCAAGCGTATGGACTAATTCAAAATTCTTTTTATTTGACTCAGTTTCATCGTTCCGTTGTATCTTACTTGGATAAAGAATACTGCTTCACAGACAAATCATCACTACAAAAACTACCACATAATTTAAGAGCACTACCGAAGCTCCCAATATCCCTACCTAAGGGTGACCACTTTCAATTTAAACTTTTAGATGAAAGTAACTGTTACACCAGCGCCCTATCGCTTAGTCAAGCTGCCTTACTGCTGAACATTTCAGGGACGGAACTAACTGAAATAACAAAGCAACTCTCATTACCTGTCGGTAAAGCATCAAGAATTGCTGTTTATCAGCTAAAAGATCTAGATGCATTTGCTAACTCATTCATGGCGAGGGCCGTCTTCGTCGAAGGTAAACACGACACTATCCCAATAACCTCACTGTCCAGCTTGTCTCATAAATTTTTGTTTAACTATGGTGAAGCACTCAAGCTTATTTGTAATAACAACGTTACTCTCTATAGAGAAAAAGAAGCAACTCTTTTCAAAGATATACGAGTCGACAAGCATGAATTGATGAAACTACTCAAGGTGAGCGAAGAAAAACAATTTGAACGACTACTTTCGCCTTCGGAGCTAGCAATATACTTCAACGTCAACATACTGAAACTCAGAACAATGGCTGAGCTTCTGCGATGGAAGAAAGTTCAAGTCAGTCGAAATAGCTATCAATTCACTCCTAATGCGATAAAAACTTTCATAAAAGATTTTGTAGTGTTGGAGAAGTGGTGTGATTTTCAGCTCTATGGCAAAGTCCCGCTTAACAAATATCTTTTAAGCGAAGGTTTCAAGCCTCTCGCAAATCCTTATGAGGAAAAATGTAAGCTATTCATATATATGAAGTCAGACGCACTCTTAGACGCAATTGCTCAATTCGAAACGCACTGGCACAAAGCACAACCTCCTCGAATATTGAGGCAACGGTTTGAAATTCAAAAGCCCACTGTGCTATCCGATTCTGCTAGTCAGCAGTTTCAAGGGCGCTGCACAGTATGAAATATTTGAGTCAAAATAACTATGTAGCGAGCATATTTGATGAGAAATTTAAGTCTGTAGAAAAACTATCTCAAACTCCTTAGCTATGAATTTTATAGAGAAACGTTTTAGATCTATAGATTTGCTCTCTGACTTTCTTTATAAGCCTGTCGTATTCGAATTTTCAGCTCGTCGTCATTAAGGGGCCATTTTACTACCGGAACGCCATCATACTCACATATGATGGATGTGCCATGCCTCTTGGCTTGTCTGTGCACTTCACACGTCGCGTCGAAGCATGCAGCTTCTGCTTTGTTCATACAACAATCTCAAAAAATGTCAGGGAATTTGTAAACAAAGTAAAAAGCGTCCAGCAAAAAGGCCGTGAAACTCAAAATAACTACGTACGGCAAAAAGCTCACGAGTTCGATATTCATCACTTATTTTTCGTTCCGTGATGCTTCGCGATATACCACGAGCCGAAAATCATAACCCCAAGCGGCAATAAAAAAATCAGTTCTTCAACAAGCATACTCAATTCTCTCTATCTGCTATAAAATTTGGGGATGTCGACAAACGTAAAGCATTGCTATCGCAATCCCAGCGATGCAGCTCATCATCGGCGATATCGTTATCAGCGCTCGCAATGCGTCGCTCTGGATTAACATGATGTCGACGACGTTCGTCAGAATATGCATCAAAGTCACCGGCACAACGGCGAGCAGCGCGAACGCGAACGTAAAAACGGCGATGTGCTTGAGTCTCGTTTTGTCTATCATCACTCATCTCGCTGAAAGTGTGCAACAAGCTGTTGCACTAAGCATAAGTATAGCTTAATGAAAATGAGACGCTTGAAAAGCGCTAATTGTGATTAGTGCAACAGCTGTTGCAAGCATGCTGAATCATGATTTTGCGGCTGAATAATTATGCAATAGCCTTTTGACTGGTTCGCTTCGCTTGAATGGCAAAAGGCTCAAAAACGCATGCAAACATGCAATTTTGGGACAAAATCGGGGGGGCTAACTGAGTGCGTGTAACATCGTTAATGTTAAATACTTCCCTTCTTCGAATCTCAACAGCACTGAGTCCGCTAAGTAAATGCCTCTGACGCTGTGGGGCTGAAAAGGGCGTGATATGGTCATTCAACCTGCTTTATTTGAATTAAAATAATAT
>TARA_B110000211_G_scaffold231890_1_pt1 | contig 13207 bp, 5 predicted proteins | sample TARA_B110000211 | Tara Oceans TARA_B110000211 (sample SAMEA4397516) | marine metagenome | biome: Polar Biome; feature: [DCM] deep chlorophyll maximum layer (ENVO:01000326); material: water (ENVO:00002006), including particulate matter (ENVO:01000060) such as... | depth 30 m
ATATAAAGGCTTCATATACCGTTACTTCTCTTAATTATATATCACCTCCTTTACTAACAAGTTCACCTGTTAGAGTACAACAAGGTCCTAACTCAACCCTAACAGCAGGATCAGCAGCTTCGGCTACCTTACCTCAAAACTCAACATCGGGTAATGGTACAGGGGCCACAGTTTCAATTCAAACAAATGCTAATAGTGGTAATGTGTATGTATCAGTATCAATAGTAGATATAGGGTTTGACTATAATATTGGTGAAACCATTACAATAACCTCAGCAGCTTTACAAGCAGCAGGCTTCCCATTAAGTTTTGATCGAGATTTAATATTACTATTAAATACTGCAAATTCCTCAAACCCAAATACCATGGGGTATTGGGATATGGATATAACAGCAATAGGAACAGCCTTTAGTACAGGAAACTATTCAACCTCTTCATTTTCTGAGAATATACCTCGTTTTATAAATACTGGAGAAACACCTGGCTCACTTGTAACAGCTTCATATGGTGTTAAGTTTAAAATATCTCAAGGACCATATAGTGGTGAAACAGCAACTGAAGTATCATCATCACAATTTGCACAACAATACCCAGGATTTGTACAAAAATTCACTGAGCCTTTAAAAACGAAATTAGGTGTTGGGATGCCAATAGGGTCGAGTATTACAGAATCAACATCTAATATTTATGGTCAAGCACCATATGAATTAAAAAGGTTTGATCAAAGAGAATTTTATAATGGTGAATTTATCAATACACTTACACCTGGAGCATTACAATCCGAACCATGTAAGGCATTTTTTGGACAAGATTCTAGAATTGATTATTTCTTTTATATACAATGGTTTAATGATAATTCAATAAGCGAAAATAACTTTATAAGTGATGCAGTTGGTTACCAACCCCAACCAGGAAACAATTGGTTTTGGGCAGATACTGTATCCTACCCAGGTAATGGACCTTCATTCCCTTTACCTATGGCTTGGCAACCTACTAATAATGTATCAAATGGGGGTGGAAATTATAGAACATCTGATTTTACATATACAGGACCAGGAGTAGAAGGATCTGGGGGGATAATAGAATTAGATTTTAGACAATACGCAAACGGGAATTTTTATAATTTAAACTCCGCATATTTTGTTGATACATCTCTAGTAACTAATACAAACAACTTAACTCAAACTATAGGTACTAATATAACATTTGGTACAAATAACACATATACAAATGTAGCAGCCACCTCTACATCAGGAACTGGGGATGGTAATGCAAGATTTACAGTAGTAGTAAATGCACAAAGAGTAGCAACTATAAAATGTACTACTCAAGGTGCACTTTATGATGTGGGAGATACAATTACTTTTGCTGGAAGTACTTTTGGGGTATCAACAGTAGGAAATCTAGTATTAACATTAAGGGCAGTTGATTTATTCTCGGGGGTAACTAAAAAATATAATGGTGATAGATCAATAACCATTTCTCAAGCGGCACTAATAACAGCAGGGGCAACAGCCGCTAGTGCCGGTGTTAAGTTAACGCTTCAAACTCAAAATTTAAATCCACCACCTTCAAATAAGGTAAAATATATAAAAATGTCTGATGAAGACATTAATGGGGAAGATACACTATCCTTTATACAAGACTCCGGATTTATAACTTATACCTTAACAGGAGCAGCAGATTATCTTAATGTATTATTAGATGCTGGATTTGAAACATATTATATAACCAATGTATCCTTACAAAATGCAAGTAGTACAAACCAAAGTTCTTTAATATTTGTAAATCAAAATCCTTCAACAAATGCTGTAACTTCATTTGATGAGTTATTTTATGATTTTTCATTTAGTGCAAGTGGGCAGTTTGTTTATTATGCTACCTCATCAGGAGAAGATCCAAATGTAATACATGAAACAGGAATTACACAATCAGTAGCACAAGGTTATTACCCACCTGAAGCAGATTCACCATCATCACTTTGGTCAACAGAGTCTTTCTTTAGAGGATGGGCTACAGCAAATTGGTGGGATATAACAAATAATGGAGGTTTAACCGAAGTAGGCATTGGTAGTGGGTATTTATATGATCCCTTAAATAATTTTAATACAGGTTCAAACGAAACAAATAATGATGAAGAAAACCCATACCAAGTAAGTACAATCCCTTGGTTTATGAATGCAGGAGATACTGGAGGAAATGGTGGTTCAACACAATTTGCATTAAGTGCTTCATCATTATTAGGAGGGAATGGAGCATTAGATTTACAATTCTATACAGGATCAATAACAGCATCAGCTGAAAGAATCCCAATATCTTTTACAAAAAATACTCCGCCAGCACCGGGTTTAATTATATTAACCGAAGTTGGTAATCTAACCCCATCACCAAGTTTATTGATTGTAAACTATCCTTGGTGGTTAACTAATGTACCTAATTCAGGACAAGGAATAATTTATATACCTGTAATTTGTGATACAGACTCCAATGGGGTATGGAGTTGGAATATTTCATATACAGATGGTTATGGTTGGATTACAAATAATACACCAGCATATAATACAAACCAAGTTGGGTCAGCTTCACCAAGTTTTGAATGTGCCGACGGATGGACTGGAGGAGGATATACAATAACTCTTGCTAGAAGTGCAACTATAACCGTAACTAATGTATCTAATCCAGCACAATCACCTTTAATAGCAACCATAACTCAATATTATGATGTTGAAGATACTAGTGGTGGTGGAGGAGGATTTGGTTCAAATCCATAAAAATAAATCATGAAAAAACAGTTTTGGAGAATAGGAGATCAATTAACTAATAGACCTTGGGACAGACCAACATTAGAAGCGGTATTAGTTTGGTGGGAGAAATTTAAAGAAACCAAATATTTAGACCAATTTGAAGTTTGGATAGGTGGTGGGTTTTTAGAAGGAACTGAAACCTGGGATGTTGATATAATATTAACCGGAGCATTTAAATTCCCTGCTGATTTAAAACATGTTTTAGATGAAGGGATTCTATTAGGACTTAAACATTGGATATTAATAGATATTATATGGCAAGATAAACTTTATAGTGAAGAATTTATACCTTATAAATCAATCAGAAATTTTAACGAAATAGAAAAGCAAACATCAACTGAACATATATTAAAAGAATATAAAGGGGAGGAAATATACCCTGGATTATACCAGCAAAAATACACCGAACCTAATGAAGCTTTTAAATGGAGACAAAAGATGAAAAAAGAAGGTAGATATACCCTTGGATTACAAAAAATGAGTGAATATATTTATAACAATAAACAAATAGATTAATGGCTGCAGTTCCACAAGTATATTATTACTATAAACAAGACACGAATCAAATATTAGCTGGTTCGGCTGATGGTTCAATCACTACTGTAGGTGAAATGAATGCATTATTAACTAGTAGTAAAAATACCCCATTAACAGATATAAATACAATAGCTAAAATCAAATCAATAGGTCAAGCTATAACATATAAAAGTGATGTAGTATACAATTCAGCAAGTGCTGGTTATGGGGGTATCGAAGGTTTTGAAATTCCTATTCAAGATGATCAAGAATTATGGGTATATAGAGGTATACAACCCGTTGATACAGTGCCTTCTAATACACCATCAAATGCTGGTCCTGGAGATTCTAATCACACACAATATAACGCGTATTTACATAGACCATATAAACTATATATGCTTACCGAAACCGGCTCTGGTGTGGGAACAAAACCTTGGTTACCTTTAGGGGAACCCATTGATACTGGTACGACAGGAAATGGTCTTACTTTATTAACTCAAGGTACTACAGCATATAATATAAAACAACAAGGTATAGTTGGTAATTTAGATTACCCAAATAATAACTTTTTAGTATCACAATCTTTAGACTCAGGTTCTTTTAATATACTTCAAGGTAATAAAGAAATACACCCTTGGGTTGAAACATCATATATTTCACTAGGCGCCCCTCCAGTAGTAGGCTCACAATGGTTTATATACTTAGAATCATCTAGTGCAGCAAATTACGGTCAAAGTAGAATTTGGGATAGAGGGTGGAAAACAGCTACAGGTGGGGGAAACCCCGGTGAATTGTTTGTAGCCTCAAATAACTCAAATGCTTCAAGTGTAACATCTATAACTATAGGTAGAGGATCTAATACATCAGGTACAACAAGTCAAATTTTAAGTATTAGTCAATCTGGTAATGTTTCAAAACCTATGGGGCAAGTTAAATTAACTGATGTTCTTACTCCCGCCAACTATGCTTATTATAGTATAACGGCCATTAGTAGTATACCCGCACGTTATTTTGATTTAACAGTTAATACTCCCGATATAGGTGGAACTTGGCCCCCAGCTAATGATGCTAACATTTCAATGTCTTTTACTGGGACAGAATTAGTCGCAACCTTATCACAAATTCAAAATACATATACAAACACACAACCTACACTTTATGATCAAATAAGCTTAAATAATGGTAGTTATACTTTTACTTCAAGTAATTTTGATACAATAGGGGGTGATGGAGCAGGAGCGACAGGTTCATGTCAGTTTGGATTATATTCAACTCTAGATGATTATGTAGAGTATAAAGTAACAGTAGATATAACAAATGTTGGGGATGTAAGAATAGATTATACAGGGTCAACAGGAAATCCAAACTATTCCTTAATATCACCTGGATATAATTCAACCTTTATAGCCATCCCAGGAACAGTATCTGCATCTAATAATGATTCTAGTACTACATATCAATTAGAAACAATTAATAATTCAGCAGTGGGTGCAACCCCGGTTGATGTTTACTCTACGAGATTAAGTGATGTTTATCTATCATTATCATCATCCTTAAGTCAATCTATAGATGGGCTTTATATATTTAACCAATTACCTTCTGATGACATTTACGTAACGGCTTCAATGTTGTTGAATGCTTGGACAGGTAGTGATGATGGAGCAAAATATGGAGATGTTACTTATGCCCTTAGTGGAGACCCAGTTTATGGTGAAGGTGAAGCTGGAGATGGAACATCTTGGCCTACTGCTTCGATTAATATATATAAAGGAAATTACCCCGCATCGGTACCAACAGAGATATCTACCCCTTTACACACAGAACAATTTATTACTTTAAATGGTGAATATGGAAATAATGGTGTAGCAATTACAACGAGTTTTGTATTACCTTCATCATCAATCTCATTTCAAGATTGTATAAATTTATCACTATCAGTAACATCAGGTTCTGATCTTTCAACTATGGTAGAAAATTCACTTGTTGTAAGTGAATATACATTAGAATTTAACAATGCTGCTTCCCAGGAAGGAGGGGATGGTAGAGTACCTACCTTTATAGATAATTCATTTAGAGGCACACAAGGTTTTTCAAATGCCCCTGATTGTCAACCTATGTTGAACAATGTAGTACAGGAAAGAAACAACCCAAACATACAATTAGTTGAATATTCAACAGATCCTTACGATCCATCTAATTTTCAACAAATATTATCAGGCTCAGCTCAAAGGTCAACAGTCCCGGTTTCAAACTATTACCAAGATTCTTGGTTAAATAATAGATATGATGGGTCACGAACCTCTGCTTATTTTTTAAATTCAATAATAGGTTTAGATAATGGGTTTGGTAAATCCCCAGTAATTGACTATAAAAGAGCATATTTAGGATATTGTAATCAAGTAACAGATCCCTACCCTGTAGTAAATAACAAAACACAATTCAATATATTATATTTAATAAATGGGGGAGGAGATGCTTTAAACCCTCTAATATCTGAATACACAGCTTTTGATGTATTAGGCACATGGGATGAAGGGGGAATGAGTCAAATAGGTATCAATCAAATATCAGGATCAACCCAATTTGATGCCTTAAATGGTTATCAATCAACATTTAAAGTGGGTAAAGAAGCAATCCCCTTATTATACTCACAAATATCAGCAGTAACATATTCCGGAGTAATTCCAATTGCCGGTAATGCACAACAAATATCAAACGTAACATCTTCATATATAGAATATGATATGTCCGCTCAAGGTTCATCTACAATACCCGAATACCAACAAGACAGAATAGTGACATATTATAATATTGCTCAAGGTATAGCAGATCAACAAGTAGCAATATTCCCACAGAATAATGGTGATTTTGATTCTGATGATTTTACATATACAACAGGATCAGGTTTCGGTGTTTGGAGGAAAAACCCAGCAGATGTACCAGGTGTAATTGAGTTACCAATTATAACATCATCAATAGGAGCATATACCCCACCATCAGATGTATTTGGTGCTGAATATTTTGGTAATCCAGGTGAAATTTTCTTCACATCCGATCCTTTAGCTCCAGATAATGGGGTGAATATTACAGGTTCGGCTTTAAGTGATAGTTATCAAATTAGAGGAACATTTACCTTACCCTCAACATACCCTTCTGGATATAAAACGAAGAAATTTATAAAAAAAGTAAACAATAAAAAAACAAAATATGACCAGGGAGATGTAGGAGATGTAAACTTATATTTTGAATCTACAACTCAAACAGATTTATCTCTTGGAGGAGCACAATGGGACAGAGAACCTTTTAGTTGGTTATCAAATAATTCAGGTAATGGATACCAAGAACCAACAATGACTTTCTATTTTGGAAACTCCCCAGGTGTAACTAATGGTAACACCCTTTCTGTACCATTATGGTCACTTTCGTCTGATCAAGGATTTATTCCAGGATCAAATAATTCTCGATACCATTACAGTGTAGAATCTGATAAAATAGCAAACTACCTACAAAACAATGGGGAAGATAGAACAAATGTACAATATATAACTTATGATTTTGCATTTCAATCAAATAATATTTTAAGGTCTAATACAAGATATAGATTTAGATTTACAGGACAATACGAACAAGAAAATTCAACCCAAACTGGAGAACCTCAAATAAATGTTTTCAACCCCTTATATCTACCTTTACATGGTTCGGGTTCTACAGGGGGTACCGAAAATGACAGAATATCATTCTCAACAGATCTCCCTACAAAGGGTCCATATGTGTCCTTAAATGTAGTTGGAGCCCAAGTAGCATCCGATCTACAATCTAATGCTTTAAATGAGCCGTTTTGGGCATTTGAAACAGGATCAAATGCTTCAAATTCATTTGGAATGGATGTAACAAGTAATAGTACTCCATATTCACAAACATCAACAATAGGAGACCCAACAACAGGGAAAATATACTTTAATAATGGTAGTGGGTCCTTAAGAAGGTACCCAAACAATTCTGTAACTTGGTTAGATTCTGTAACAGGAACACTACCAACAACTTCTCAACCCGGTACTGGACCTATCCAACCCGTTATAACTACGGGGGATGGCTCCGGTCCCTTATTTTATATGTCATCCGATGGTAACACTATAACTAATATATGGATAGAACCATCAACCTTAGGCCAAAATTTCAAACCTGGGGATGTATTAACTTTTCCAAAACAAAGGTTAGAAGATCCATTTTTTACTAATTTTGGTACTGTAAGTGGTGATTTAACTTTAACTTTAACAAGTGATTATGTAATTAATAACCAAAGGGGCTCATCAGAAATAGCAATAAGTACTACAAGTACTACTGCCCAATCTCTACAAACCTTTATTGATAATTTATTACTTATTGGAAGTTCAAATGATCAAGGAAAAATACAAATATCCCAAGTATTAAACCCAAACCAACAATGGACGGGGAGTATAGCTTCAGTTACAGATAATACTGGTTGGGCAACAATTAATCTTGATCCTAACAATATTTCATCTAATAACAACCCCTTCCCTTCTGGTTTTAATCTTGCTATATCCTTTACAACAGGGTCGGATGCAAGTGTTAATATAGATAATACAATAATAGAACTACAATCAGTTAATGGGAATAATAGTTATGGCTTAGGGTATTATCAAGGATATTTACCTTATGAACCGGGTGTAAACAATAACTTCCCGGGAGGATTTGAACCACAAGATACAGCATGGCCTTTACCAAATACACCTTATAGTCTTCAACTTAATGATGAGATTAGATTTGAAAATTCTGAAGAAAAAGCTTTTAAAATTATAAAGATATTATCTCCAAAACAAAACTTTATTATAAATGGTAGAAATAAGCTACAATTAACAGTTGCTAGTATAACAGGCCCCAATACTGGAATAGATCCTAGTACCAATTTAGATTTCTTTTTAATTAGAAGATATATAAAGTCATCACAAACTGTAATGATAGATAGAGTATTTCCATATGGTTCGTTGCCTACCGTAAAAGAGTTCGTACCTTCGACTAACAATGTATTAAGTTATGATGGTGGCAGTGGTGCATCGGGATCAGAAGCATCGGGTTCAACAACAATAATGGAACAATCAGGTAGTTTTATAGAATATATAAAACCACTATTAAAAAGTGATAACACACCCTCAGGTATAATTTTACCTGAATGGCCGATAACAGAACTAGAAGTAGCACCGGATTCAGTAATTCGCGACTTAAGGGATAAAAAACTAATAGAGTAACATATTTATAACATATAACAATATTTATATAAAAATTAAACAATGGGATATTTAAACAATTCAGTAATAACAGTTGATGCTATCTTGACTACTAAAGGAAGAGAGTTGCTAGCAGCTAATAATGGCGCATTTAGAATTACGCAATTTGCATTAGCAGATGATGAAATCGATTATACGCTTTATAATCCAAACCACCCATCAGGGTCGGCATATTATGGTGAAGCCATAGATGGGATGCCTTTATTAGAGGCTTTCCCTGAAGAATCACAAATAATGAAGTATAAGTTAGCTACTCTGCCAAGAGGAACAGCTAAATTACCAGTACTGGATGTTGGTTATTCTGCAATTTCTCTACAACAAGGAGCTCAATTAGCAATAACACCTCAAACATTAAATTATTTAGGTAATGACCAAGTATTCGAAACAGCAGGGTACGCAGCTACAATTTCGGATGTTAGATTATTAAATACATTCAACGCAACGGGTATTAATACCACAGCAGCAGCAAGTGCTAACGCCAATGCAACAACAACTATAGGTACAAATGTATCATCTACGGTAGTAGGTACTCAGGTTAATTTAAGAGCAACTACAGTAAATACATTATTCGGATCTAATTCAACATTATTAAGTACTTTAACAGTAACAGGTTTAGACAGTGGTGCTAGAATTACTATTCCAATCACTATAACTAAATCAACAACATAAATAAAAACAAATGGGATTTAAAAGATTAGAAGCAGACGATTTTGTAGTAAGTGCACAGGCACAAACCAACACTTGTTGGACAGGTAATACACCGGCATTAGATGCAGATAGCATGTTTACACAATCAAACCAAATTAATGGTCAGTCTGGAATATATTATGCTACAGTTTTTAATACACAATCTGGTGCACCTGATTTTGAAGCCCAATTTGAGATTGCCTATGGTAACTCAACAGGTGGGGGTGCTTTAGCATTTAACCAAATTGCTGCACCAGGAATTTCTCCTGCATCAACAATATATGGACAATATAGAACATTAGTATTAGAAGATGAAAATGCACAGTTTGTATTTGGAGAAGTTTCTCAAAGCTCAATTTATGTTTTAAGTATAGAAAGATCAAGATATAAACAATCATTATTCCCAGGATCTTTTAATCTAACCCTAAGTAGCTCTATATCTTCAAATGCAACAAAAACCTTACAATTAACAGATAACTCTAAAATGGTTACGGTACCAACTTATTATGGTACTACTAGAGCATATCAAGTAATTAGCGGATCAAATGGTGTAGCCTATAACTCAGGATCAGGTGGTTTAGGTTATACTACAACTGCAGGATCATATGGTTTATTTTTACCAGATATTGGAACAATATTACTAAATGGTGCTGCTTTAGACTTAAATACTGAAGAAGGCTTAAATTTAGGAACCAATACCTCAACAAATACTAATGGTGCAAACCCATTAAGATTATTAGGCCCGATGCAATCAGGTTCAAGTTTTGCTTTAAACTCAGAAGAAACAATTACATCGGATTTCGTGTTTGTTAGAGCAAGAAACTCAGAATTTAATTATTCTGAAAACCCATCATATATTTCAGGATCAACAGGTGAAGTAATTTATAATTACTTTATCAACAACCCACAAACCTACCTTACAACAGTAGGTATGTATAACGATAGTAACGAATTACTAGCAGTAGCTAAATTGTCAAAACCTTTAAACAAAGACTTTACAAAAGAGGCACTTATCAGAGTCAAACTAGATTTTTAAAAATGAATGGCGGCTTACAAAACTTTAAATTCACAAGATATAATAATATCCCCCTTAGAAGTATCTAAGGCCTTTAATTTCAGTGGTAGTCAATTGACTTCTACTGACATCAACATTCAACGCTATACGGGGAATAAATTTAATACAACAGGATCATCAGTTTGGAACCCCACTTCTAATACTTTTTCAACGGGTTCAAGTGAATATTCACAGTCCCAAGTTTATTACTCAATAGAACAACTTTATTATAAAAACTACCTATCTGGTAGTAATGGTGAAGTCCAAAACATTAACCGACCTTCATTCCAACCGGATGGAGTAGTTACAGGTAAAATAGACGGAAATGGTTATTATAATTATAACCCAACCGATTTAAACCCCCTAAAATACTGGCCTACAAGTTCATACGAAACAACAGTAGGTTTAGCTTCCTATGGAGATCCAAATTCTTTATACGGTCAAGCCATTTATGGTAAGGAAATCAAGTCCCCAACAATAGGAGTACTATCAGTACCAAGAGCAATGTTTGGAGATTATATCCAACCAAAATCCTTAAAAATATCAACCGACAGTGGTAGTTATTATGATGATGGAGAAGGTGTATTATGGAGAACTAGTCCAAATGTAACATCCTCAATAGCAGTAGGAAATGTTATATATGAACACGGGATGGTTGTTTTTACAGGAGGTACAAGAAAAGAAGCAACGGGAGAGGATTCAATATATGGCACAGCAGAATATGGTGATCAAACATCAATATATGGTGGTAGAACAATAGGGTTAGCTGATGTAGAAAACTTTACAACAACTACTAATATAACTTGTTCATTTTCAAGTTCTTTTACTATTTATGAATCGCAATATAAATGTACAATAGCAGAAGGAGAATTTAATTATTCACTCAACCCAACAACAATCTCAGGTTCGAGCAATGATGGTACAGTCTACAATTACGTAACTTCATCATTTTTCTCACCTTTTGTAACAACTGTTGGTATGTATAATAATAAGAATGAATTACTAGCTGTTGGTAAATTGGCACAACCTTTACCGACTTCCAGAACTACTGACACAACAATATTAGTAAACATAGATAGACAATAAATTTAATATATTTATAATAAAATACAATTTAAACCATGGCAAATAAATTTACAATAACAGGTATAGCTACTGGGCAAACTATAGAAGCATCGCAAGTTTCTCAATCAGTCCAAGCATTTACTGGAGCTGACGCCTATCAACTTGATGTGTCAGGTTCAATACATTTAACTGGATCTTTTATACAAGCAACAGGCTCAGCGGCCAATGTATCTAATATACAACTGAAACAGGTAGCTATGAACACAGGTTCAGCTTTACCTGCAAGTTATGGATTTGTTGCCATTGGTTCAACAGGTTTACTGTATTCTGCTAGTGCGGCAGCAGGATCACAAGGAGCAACAGGTGCACAAGGTACAAATGGAACAACAGGTACACAAGGTACAGATGGAACACAAGGAAATACTGGATCAACAGGAACACAAGGTGCAATAGGTGCAGATGGTTCAGATGGTTCACAAGGTACAGCAGGTAGTGCTGGTGCTCAAGGTGGGTCAGGTGCTCAAGGTGAAACAGGACCAGTAGGTCCACAAGGAACAGATGGAGCAGCCGGAACTAATGGTGCACAAGGTGCAATTGGTTCAAATGGTACACAAGGTACAGATGGTACTAAAGGTGACACAGGAACAGGTACACAAGGTATAACAGGAAATACAGGAGCCCAAGGTGCAACAGGGTCAGGAGGACCAGCAGGTTCACAAGGAACTGATGGTACACAAGGTGCAATAGGAAATACAGGTTCTCAAGGTACAGTAGGAACCAATGGAACACAAGGTACAAATGGTACACAAGGAACAATAGGAGCAGGAACACAAGGTACAGATGGTGCTACAGGTTCAACAGGACCCGTAGGTACACAAGGAACAGATGGTACACAAGGAACAACAGGAGCTGGAACACAAGGTGCAGATGGTACAAATGGTACACAAGGAACAGATGGAACAGTAGGTACGCAAGGTACAATAGGTGCAAAAGGTGAGGTAGGAGCAGGTACACAAGGTACAGCAGGATCAAATGGATCAAATGGTACACAAGGAACAGACGGAACAACCGGTACTCAAGGTACAGATGGAACAGTAGGTTCACAAGGTACAATAGGTGCAAAAGGTGAAACAGGAGTAGGTTCTCAAGGAACAACGGGTACAAATGGACCACAAGGTACAATAGGTGGACAAGGTACAGAAGGAACCGGAGGAGGTTCAGGAACTTCATTTAACAACCAAGTTAGATATAACATATTAGATGGTTCAGGTGTTAAAATTGATTTAATGTCAACCGGAAACTACATGGGTGGAATATCATGGTCAAGATTAACCACTACAATTACTGTAACACAAATTGATCACGGTTTCTCCACTGGAGATGTTGTCACACTTAGAAATATGAGTGCTGATTACGTAACAGCAGCAATAACAGTTTCATCAACCTCAACATTTACAATGACTGTTGAAAATTCAGGTGATACATCAGGAACAGAAGGTGCTTACATACCGTGTTTCAGTGGTAGTGCTACTTTAAATGGAACAGATAGTATAACAGCAATAACACTTACAGCCCCAGGAGGGATAAGTGGTAGTGCTCAGTTAAATACTTTAAATATATATGCCGCAAGCCAAGAGGATGATATTGCAATTACATTCCCAATAGGAACACAAGAAGGATCAGGATTTGAATCCGCTGCCTTCCAGAATATTAACCCAATGAGCTTTGTTTCTCAAAAGGATACAGGTGCTGGTACATATACATCACAATTT
>TARA_B110000211_G_scaffold53723_1_pt1 | contig 13151 bp, 10 predicted proteins | sample TARA_B110000211 | Tara Oceans TARA_B110000211 (sample SAMEA4397516) | marine metagenome | biome: Polar Biome; feature: [DCM] deep chlorophyll maximum layer (ENVO:01000326); material: water (ENVO:00002006), including particulate matter (ENVO:01000060) such as... | depth 30 m
CCCCATGGCTGACAGTTCGTTCATGATATGACTCAAATGGTGAAAGTCATTGACCATCACTGACTCTGTTAACTCAAAAGTTAAGTTAGAGGGAGATATGTCGTATTGGCTTATTACCTGTTTTATATTGTCTAAAAAATTCAGCTCTGCAATGTCTTTACCGCTAATATTGACGGAAACGTTATAATCGCTATACCCCAATGCTAATATTTTTTCTAAATCACGGCAGGCTCTATCGGCGACCCAAAGGGTCAGTTCATTAATGATGCCGGTATCTTCTGCTAATTGTATAAACACATCCGGGGCAATGAACCCGTATTCTTTATGATGCCAACGTAATAAAACTTCTGAACCATCAAGGGTATTGTTTTTTAAATCGATTTGCGGTTGATGATACAGTTCTAGTTCGTTTGTTCTTAGTGCATGTTGTAAGTCAGAGGCAAGTGCTAAACGCTGAGCTACGTTATAAGCTTCTTCTTGCTGATACACCCCTAAGGCTGTTGATTCTCGCTTCCCTTTTTCGAGCGCCTGGTAGGCTTGTTTTATAAGATCAGATGCGATGATTTCATTCTGATGATCGAGTAAAGAGACCCCAACACTGGTGGATAGATTGATAAATAGTTTTCCTATTTGAGCGCCTTTTGCTATGTCGTGCTGTAAAAATGAGAGCTGTTTTTTTAGTCGCTCATGTTCTTCACCTGAGGTCGCTGTAATATTAATGAGTGCGGCAAAGACCCCTTCGTTAATTTTTGCTAGCTTGGTGATGATGCTTTTATTTTTTTCTAATACGATGAAGTTTTCTTCATGATACAGCTTTCGCTCAATGGCTTTAGCCACCATCAGCATGAGGTCATTATTATCGGTATTGCTAATGTAAGGTAGCAAGCTAGAGAAATCGGTGATTTCTATAATGCATACCGCTAAACCATTTTCACGATTTAATAATGTGTTTATTTTTGTTTCTAACAGATGGGTATTGGCGAGTTTTGTTTCTGGCTCATGCATTGCGTTAAATAAGGCTTGTTCCTTTTTAAACTGCATGCGTTTGGCGAGTGCCATGGCCATTAATACTATTTCAAACAGCACTCCAATCATCAGTGCATGGTGAATAATAAAGGTCTCGGTGATTGCTCCCGTGAGTCCTAATGGTTGTAAGGTGCCACCAATGATAAGAGGGATCCAAGAGGCAACGTAAAGCCTGGCCCACTTGTGATTTATTTTAAATTGCTGAACGATGAGCAGCGTCGCGGCAGGATACAGAAAGATCATGCTCACAAAGAAAATAGGGGCGGCAATGTACTCCGGTAAAAACATGCTGATAACGGCAAATATGATTAAAAAAGCGATATAACCACAGCAAAATTTAACGATTTTAGTTTGATTCTCTAGCGCGTTAAAAAATAATAAGGCAAACGCTAAGGTAAAAATCATTACCGATATATTTACTGCGACAATACTTTCGCGTAAAAACCGAATGATGCTTTCTGGCCATATATAATGACCAAACCCAATCACAACCCCTAGCATCATTAATACCGATGTAATGTAACCAGTGTATACAAGGTAGACCCTGTCTTTTAATCCAAAAAACAATACTAGATTGTATAAAGCCATCGCAATTAGAATGCCGACAAAACTTCCCCATATTAGGAATGTGAATCGGACTAGGCTAGAGAAGTCATCTTTTAAATAGATATCAATGGGGGTTTTGGAAATACCATTGGTGGCTATACGGGCATACAGTTCAAGGGTGCCCTGAGGTTTAATCTGAAATTCATAAGAAGGAATACTGCGATTCATTCTGCTGAGCTTAGTTTCTTGCCAGCCTAATGCCTTTTCGTCCACCAGCACATTGTCTTTTATTTGATAGATGTTCAGCTGTTCTAACATGGGGTTTGAAAAATGACTGACGAGATCCAACTCTCGGTTATTCTGATTATGAATCACCAGATGTATCCAATAAGCCTGATCAGAAAAACCCCACGGAATTTCATTTAACGGGCGCTGTATTAATGATTTTTTATTAGACATTAATTGAGGGAGTGCGAGTTCAGCGCTACCATCGACTAAAAATGCTTGTTCAATTTTTACGCCTTGCTGGCCGCTTTGAATCGCATTTTTGGTTGGGTCTGAAATTGAGATAACGTACTGATAGACCAGCATGATGAACATGGCGAGGACTAAGTAAGCTAACGAATAATTAATTTTTTCCCTGTGTAGCATCACGTTGCGCCAATCAAATATATCTATAAAGATTAGCACAAGGATTCTGATTTCGAAGGAAAGTTACTGGCTATTTAATAATTGTATAAACAGTCTTTTTTATTTGAATGCATTAAATGTTCATCGTTATAAATCAAGTCTCTACAAAAGCAATCAGCCTTGAACAAAACAAAATATAGATGTAAGTTTTTCCATAAAGCCTTCGTAGCTATGGTTTCCGCCAGGCTCAATGTAGCTGGGGCAGTCTTGGTATTTCTCAATCGCCAACCGGTAATCCAGCGTTTCATCGCCGGTTTGTAATAATAGCAGTAGGTTTTCTGGTGCCGTTAATCGTTCAGTTTCAATCACTTGCAGTTGTTCGATGTGTTTCATTTCTAGAAGGTATGTTTGGCCGTCGTAATAGTGTTCATTCGGGCCGAGGTACTTATCGAGCAGTTCATAAGGACGCACAGCAGGGTTGATTAATACGCCTTTGATGTTTTCTTCAACAGCAAGGTGAGTCGCATAAAATCCACCTAATGAGCTTCCCATCACAAAGACTTGATCAATGCCTTCTTGCTTCTGCAGCTCTTGAATCGCATCACGAGCTTGCTGAATAGCAACCGCAGGTTCAAACGAGAGTGCAGGCACGCGTAATTGCTTTTGCAATCCGTGGTCAGTAAAAAACTGAATGAGTTCTTGGGCTTTTTTAGATTGTGGAGAACTTAAGAACCCGTGCAAATAAACACAGGCGATATGGCTAGGTAGCATATTCTTATCAGTAGCCTTTGACGGATAAATCGACGTCAAACTTGATACCTTCGACTCTCGATACATGGGTTTCGATTGAGCCATCTGGGTTAAGCTTTAAGCGACGATAACCTGGGGCAATCATATCCACATTAAAGTCTTCCGACTTAGGTAAAAACTGCACACACGTAGAGGGGGTAGACAGCATACGAATGCCATCGACCAAACGATCGCTATCTTGGTGCACATGGCCCCAGAGAATACATTTTACGCTTGGGTGCTTGGCAGCGATTGCCATAAGTTTTTCGCCGTTTTTTACACCAATTTTATCCATCCAGCCGCTTTCCATAGCAATAGGATGGTGGTGTAAGCTTACTAGGGTATGTAAATCTGGACGTTCTGCTAAAGCACGCTCAAGCAGTTCTAGCTGGTCGTCAGCTAAGTTACCAAATACCGCGCCTTCTACCTGGGAGTTTAATAACACCAGTTGCCAATGCGGGGTACGAATAATGTTTTCTAGGTGCTCGGTGCCTTGACTGACGGTCTTCATGTTAGACATTTCGTCGTGGTTACCGGCAAACCAAAAGGAAGGAACTTTAAAGGGCGCGAGCGAGTCTTTTAGACGCTGATAGGAGCTCAGAGAACCGTCTTGAGATAAGTCACCTGACACCACAAAGAAGTCGATGTCGGAATTTTCTGATTGAACCGTTTTAAGAACACAATCAAGACTGTACTGGGTTTCTAGCCCCAGTAAGTGTCCTTGCTCAGTTTCTAGCAGATGGGTATCCGTTATCTGAATAAACTGAATGGGTCCTTCATTATCTAGCGAATACAAATAGGAGCTCCATGTCCAATTTAAAAGAGTTTTAACTAAAAGCTATCCTCTAACTATATACTCAATTTCGTAACCTTTTAAGAATTAGATCACATTTTATTCGATTTGCGAACCATTACCGCGATTACCTCTGTGGCGCAAAGTCTAGAGCAACCTCGGCATGGCCATATTTAAGGCAGTGTGTCAGCCATTCTGCTAAGAATTGATTTAGCTGCGATTTCTCGTCGGGCATGCGCATTTGCGGATTAGGGTATTGGTATTTCCCTTCAATTCGCTTTTGATTCTGGTAGCTCGTTACTTCTGCCGAGCGCGCATCGTGGTATATCCGCACAATCATGCAGGGTGGCTGTATCCACTCTGGGCAGAGTCCCTTTTGCACAACCTCGACCGTCGAGGTATACGGAAAGCTTTCAATGACCTTCAGATGAATGCGTGCTTGATACTCGCGACTATCACTGGGCGCATCCCCGTGTATATTAAAGGATGTTTCATAGCCCAGCTCAAACTCAGGCATCAGTTTGTTTAAGCGAATGTAATTCCCTTCACAAGCGGCCCCCATTTTTTTGAGGTCTGGAACATAACGGCGATTTAATGCCATGGTGTCATCCTTCTACTGCAGTTGTTCATTCTATTGTGTATTCAATACTTATCATTGAGTCGCCACCCTATCGAAAAGCGCACAGATTGCCTAGGGCAAAGACCCAGTTGATTTAACAACTAGGCTACTCAGTCTTTCTGGCTATATGGCGTTATTCGCCGCTTGGCTCGTCTGCAGTGAGGATTGAACGTTGATGTATTTTGAGCCACTGCAACGCAATGATGGTTGCGGCATTATTAATTTCACCACTCGCAATGCCGTTGTAAGCCTGCTCAAACGGTACGATTCGCACTAAGATATCTTCTTGCTCATGCTCAAGCCCGTGTACACCGCCCATACCACTACTATCCAAGAGTGCGCAGTACAGGTGTATTTTCTCAGAAGTCCCTCCTGGTGAAGACCAATAGCTGGAAATCGGCAGTAAGTCTTGGATGATGCAGTCGGCTTCTTCTTGCGCTTCACGACGCGCCACGTCTTCTGGCTGTTCACCTTCTTCTACAATTCCCGCCACCACTTCTAACAACCAAGGTGAGCTTTTTTCTGGGCTCTGCGCGGCACCGATTCGGAACTGTTCTGTTAATACCACCACGTCTTTTTTGGGGTCATACAGCAATACGGCTGCTGCTTCTCCGCGCTCAAACAATTCGCGTGTAAATAGTTCGCTGTTTCCTCCTGCAAATAGCTTATGCTGTATGGCAAAGCGATCTATCTTAAAGAAGCCGTTATATAAGGTTTCTTTTGTTGCGATTTTATAATCATCTTGATTAAATTTTACGGTTAATTCAGACATTAAGACCTACTACATAACTCGATTGGAATATTAAGTAACTACAAGGTAGACTACCTGTAACGCAGTGTTGCTGATACTGGAACAATTTAGCCATGTATTCACGGATTAATCTGTTAATATTCTTATTAATCTATTTTTACAAGCCGTTTGAGACCTTGTCATGAAAAAAATTATTACACTAACATCGATAATTTCTTCTGCTTTTTTCGCTAGTCATGCGATGGCCGCAGACCTTAACGAAATTTATCAGCTTTCGCTAACCAATGATGCTGAACTTGCTGCCGCGAAGGCTAAGCGCAGCTCTGGTGATTACCAGGTTGATATAGCGCGCGCTGCTCTACTTCCTCAAGTTACTTTAGGCGCAGATAAGGTCTTTTCAGACACAGAAACCGACGCTGGCGATATTGATTACGATACGCTGTCTTTTAATGCCACGATTAGCCAAACTTTATTCAATCTGAACAGCTGGTATACCTATCAGGCAGCATCCGCTAGCGGTAGCGTATCAGATTTAGAATATATGCTTAGTGAGCAGCAATTGATTCTTCGTAGTGCAGAAGCGTACTTCAATGTACTTCGCGCTAAAGAAAATTTAGAGACTGCTCAAGCGGAAGAAAAAGCCGTTAAGCGCCAATTGGAACAAACTCAGCAGCGTTTTGAAGTGGGCCTAATCGCCATTACTGAAGTTCATGAAGCTGAAGCATCATATGATTTATCGTATGCGAACTTAATTGGCCAAGAAGCAGCTTTGGATATTAGCTATGAAGCGTTAGAGCAAATCACTGGTCAGCGTTTTGAAAACTTGGCTCATTTAAGAAGTGATGTTGAGTTTTCTACGCCGAAGAAGGCAGTCGGAGAATGGGTTGAGGCGGGGTTAAGTAAGTACGCCGGTATTCAACTCGCTCAAGAAGGTGTTAACGCTGCAGAATATACTCGTAAAGCAGGCTGGTCTAACTATGCTCCTGTAATTAATGCACAGTGGAGTTATACCGATGGTGAGCAGGTTGTTGGTAGTAATGTTGTTGGTAGTAATGTTGTTGATGGTACTACAACGTCACTAGCCCTTACCGCAACGATCCCATTATTTGCTGGCGGTAGTAACTACGCTAAAGCCAAGCAAGCCGCGGCACGCTCTACTGAAGCTAGCGCGAATTTAGATTTACAGCAGCGTACGGTTAAAAACAACATTCGTAGTTTGTACCGTAAAGTGCAAACGGATGTATTAACGGTGAAGGCGCGTAATCGTGCAACGGTTTCTTCTCGTAGTGCATTAGAAGCAACAGAAACCGGTTACCAAGTGGGTACGCGTAACATTGTTGAAGTATTAAATGCTCAACGTAATTTATTCAGCGCTCAGCGCGATTATGCCAATGCGCGTTATGATTACATTATTGATTTACTGAACTTGAAGTTCTTTGCTGGTTCATTAGCAGAAGCGGATATTCAAGCGTTGAATGCTTGGTTGAAGTAATCTTTTTGCGATATCTAGGTTCTGTTATTAGGACTGAATAGTAAAAAGCAAACCACAAAAAACCACTCAACTGAGTGGTTTTTTGTGTCTATTATTTTAGTTATTAACTCATTATTTGAGTTATGAATTCGTCGTAAGCTGCTGCTCTTCTTTAGTTAGAAAGGAGTACTTTATGACGCGCTTAACGACCGTCCAGTACTGTTGGCCAAACGATCCTGTATTGTAAGGAATATTATACTTTTTACAGACCGCCTCGACCTTGCCAGCCATTTCAACATAATGATAAGCTGGCACATCAGGAAAAAGATGGTGCTCAACTTGGCAGCTTAAGTGCCCCGTTAAAATATGAAAGATACGACTGCCTTTAAAATTTGACGAACCTAAAATCTGGCGATAGTACCATTCACCACGGGTTTCATTTTCACATTCTTTTTCATCAAAGGTCTGCGCATCTTCGGTAAAGTGGCCGCAAAAAATGACACTTGCTGTCCACCAGTTACGAATAAATTCCGCAATCATATTCCCCGCCAATACGGCAAAAAACATGGGCCATGAAATTAACGCCGCCAATAGTGGAAAGAATAAGTACTCTTTAAAAACCTGTTTTTTAATTTTAGAAAAAAACGATTGCTTTAATGCTTCACGGCTAATTGGCAAGCTGGATGTTTCTTTCTGTTTTCCGGCAAAGATACGCTCTCCTGCAACTTCGTGATAGGCAATACCAAACTGAAAGAAACTGCTTAGCAAGGTGTAGGTAATAAATTGAAAACGGTTTTTGGGGCGCCAAGCTATATCATCACTTAAGCGTAATAATCCGTAACCATAATCTCGGTCTTTGCCGATAATATTGGTATACGTATGATGTTCATGATTGTGGTAACGCTTCCAAGATTCGCCGTCGCCCCAGATGTCCCAATCAAACTTTCGTGAGTTAATATGGGGGTCATTCATCCAGTCATATTGGCCATGCATAATATTATGCCCAATTTCCATGTTATCTAGAATTTTTGACAAGGCTAATAGCGCAATACCCGCCACCCAAAATAATGGATGGAAAAAACCCAGCACTAAAGATAAGCGACCAAACACTTCACCACTACGCTGAATGCGAATAATTTTTCGGATATAGCGTGCGTCTGCTTGCCCAACTTTAGACATGGTTTCTTCACGAATAATATTGAGGTCGTTTTCAAATGCGTTTAATGATTCTGCATCAGGACGATTATGGGCGAGATTGATTGTCATAGTAGTTTCCTTATCGTCGGCTAAAGATCGAGTACAACATCGCCTTGAGCGACGGAAATGCACAGTTGAATTTCTTCACTGCCGGTATCTGAATATTGTTGGGTGCGAGTATTAAATACGATGCCACTTTTCTTTTTACAAATGCACTGGTGACACACCCCGATACGGCAACCAGACACAGGCGTTAGTCCTTGTGCTTCGGCTTGCTCTAATAACGTTTCGGTTTTGTTTTCTTCACTCACCACAATTTTTTCTGAGGCTTGAAAGTGCACAATCGCTTGTCCTGTACTTTTCATCTCGATCGGTGCAGCACCAAAGAACTCAAAGTTTATTTTGCTGTTATCAACCTTGAGGTCGGATAGTACTTTTCGGGCTTGCTGGATCATTGGGCTTGGGCCGCAAATAAAGCTCGTGCGCTGATGATAATCGGGGCAATAATTCTGCACATGCTGCTCACAAATAAAGCCTTCTTGCTCGCCATTTATAAAAGTAACGGTAATATTCGGGCAGTTATTCTGTAGCTGTTCTAGCTCTTGCTGAAAGGCGATGTGCTGATTATTTCTTGAATAATAAAGCAGATGAATATCTCGCTGCTCTGTCTCTTCGCTAAGTAATTGTTGCTGCAGCATTGAACGAAAAGGGGTAATCCCACTGCCACCCGCGATGAATAAATATTTTTCGACAAGCGGCGTCGGTAAAATAAAATCACCTTGAGCGACTGAGATATTCACCAAGCTGCCTACGCGCATTTGTTCGCGAATCCATGGGGTGATTCGGCCTTGTCGCTGAATTCGAATGCTCAACTCGATTAGGCCTGTTTTTTTATAATGTGCAGGCGAAGATGAAATACTAAAACAACGCAGCGTTCGACTGCCTTCTTTCTCAACCATCAATTCAATAAACTGCCCCGCTTTAAAGCTAGGCCATTGCTGATCGATCAATCCTGTTTTAGGTTTTAAAACCAAGGTAAACATGTCGGCCAATTCATCACGAATCTCTATAACTTGAGCGCGATAGGCATCCGTTGACCATTGTGGCGCGATCAATTGAATCAATGGTTGGAAGTAGCCAGAAAATGAGCTGTGCTGGGTTAATGCCTGGCTAAACCAGGTCCAGCCTTGTTGTGCGAGTGCGTTCATGTGGACTCCTATAATTTCAGCTAACAAGTGTATGCTGAAATTATAGGCGAGTCTATTTGGGGATAATAAAGAGATCTATGCCTTAAAGTTAATAATACCTAACGATGCAGGCGCTCAGTGACAAGTTCGGTCAGTCGAGCGACTGCACCTTGGTTATCAGCGACGACTCGCTGGCCACTCTGGCCCATTTCTTTGCGTAACGCTGGCCGTTCCAGTAGCTGTCTTAGGCAAATAGTCAGCTGTTCGGCAGACGTTTGCTGCATTGCACCTTGGCTGATAAGTTGCTGTGAAATAGCTGCAAAATTGTAGTCACTAGGCCCCATAACCACGGCCTTCGACAAGGCACAGGCTTCTAGTGGATTATGACCGCCGTGTTCGATAAAGCTGCCTCCAATAACCGCAACATCAGCCGCCGCGAGTAATAACAGCATCTCGCCCATGGTATCGGCCAAATAGACCTGCGTCGCTGGACTTGCCTGACTATTGCCTTTTTCGAAAGATTCACTGCGTCTTATTAGGTTTAGTTTTCTGTCCAATACTAACGCGGCAACCTCATCAAAGCGTTCGGGATGACGCGGTACAATGGTTAATAACAAGTCTGGGAAGTCCGCTAACAGCTGTTGATAACTGGTCAGAATAAGATCGTCTTCCCCTTCATGACTGCTCGCCAATACCAGCACTGAGCGCGTCTCACCCCACTGAGTTTTTAACCTTTGGCCGTCTGCCAGCGACTGCTGTGGCACACTGATATCAAATTTTATGCTGCCTGTGACATCGACTTTGTTGTTATCAATACCCAGTCCAACAAAACGTTCAGCATCGCTTCGGTGTTGTGCGGCAACCAGATCAAGGCCTTGCAGCATAGGCTGAGTTAACTTCGAGAACTTGGCATAACCTCGGGCTGATTTTTCTGATAGCCGCGCATTGGCCAGTATCACCGGCACTTGCTGTTTGTTGCAGCTGCGGATGATATTCGGCCACAGCTCTGTTTCCATAATGATGCACAGTCGCGGCTGAATTTTTTTAATAAAGCGCCCCATCAACCACGGTAAATCGTAGGGTAAATAAAGATGAATAATACGTCCTGCGGCTAGATCAGCCGCGTATAAACGCAATACTTGGTCAGAGCCCGTGGGCGTTGTGGTCGTGATTGTTAGCGTTAGATCGGGGTGTGCGGCTTGCAAGCTACGCACCAGTGGCTCTGCCGCTAAGGTCTCGCCGACGGATACCGAGTGTATTAATAGACCGTTGGCCTTGCCCTTAAAAGTGAATAGCGCAAAGCGTTCTGCCCAACGTTTGCGATAGCCTGGGTTGGCACTTCCGCGCAGCCACATGCGAAGCAAGATAATAGGAATGGCTAAGGTAAAAACCAAGTTGTAACAAAAACGAGCCACTCGCAGTGCTCCTGCCGATAAATTCAAAGGTAAAATGACGTCACATATTAGCAAAACCCTCGCGGCTTATATAGCCTGTCTGCTAGTTCCGAAAGGCGAGTTTTGTTAGACTGAACTCATTTACTTAACCTTCTTTAATTTACATGGCGGATCAAGATGGATTTACAAGTTCCTAACTTCCATCAAGCACAGGTATTAGTATTCGGCGATGTCATGCTGGATCGTTATTGGCAGGGGCCTACATCGCGAATTTCCCCTGAAGCTCCTGTACCTGTGGTGAAAGTACAAGATATTGAGAACCGTGCTGGCGGCGCGGGTAACGTTGCTTTAAACATCGCAACATTGGGTGCCACTGCGCACCTATTTGGCATCACGGGTGATGACGAAAACGCCAACGACCTTGAGTATATGCTGAAAGCTAAAGGCGTTAATTGTGACTTCTTACGTCATGAAACAAGCCCAACAATTACAAAATTGCGCATTTTGAGCCGCAATCAACAACTGATTCGTTTGGATTTTGAAGAGTCGTTTCACGACGTTGATCTAACCGCTATTTACCAACAGTTTAACCAACAGGTCGCCAATGCTGGCGCGGTTATTTTGTCTGACTATAACAAGGGCGCCCTAACCGATCCGCAGCGTTTGATTCAAGCGGCGCGTAAATCTGGCACTCCGGTTTTAGTTGATCCTAAAGGCACTGATTTTAGTCCTTATCGTGGCGCGACGTTAATTACTCCCAATCTGGCTGAGTTTGAGGCGGTTGTCGGTTATTGCAAAGACGACGAAACACTTTTTGCCAAAGGTAAGGCTCTTTTAGAAGAACATGATCTTACGGCCTTGCTCGTGACACGCAGCGAAAAAGGCATGACGTTAATACAACGCAATGCTGAGCCATTAACCTTGCCGACTCGTGCGCGTGAAGTTTATGACGTAACCGGTGCTGGCGATACGGTAATTTCGGTATTGGCTACGGCATTAGCCGCGGGCGAATCGTTAGAACACGCCACCGCATTTGCGAATATTGCCGCGGGCATTGTGGTTGGCAAATTGGGTACGGCTACCGTTACCAGCGATGAATTGCGCAGTGATATTCGCAGTGAACAACATGGTGGTGCTGCAGTCTTTGATGAAGACGAATTAATGCAGCTTGTGCGTGAATGCAAAGAACGCGGCGAGAGCTTGGTGATGACCAACGGCTGCTTCGATATTATTCACCCTGGCCATGTGCAGTATTTAAAAGAAGCGAAAACCTTAGGCGATCGTTTATTAGTGGCGGTAAATTCTGATGAATCAGTATCGCGTTTAAAAGGCCCTACTCGCCCGATTAATCCTCTTGATCATCGCATGGCGGTATTGGCGGGTTTAGAAAGTGTCGATTGGGTTGTGCCGTTTACTGAAGATACCCCTGAGCGTTTAATTACGAAAGTGCTGCCGAGTATTTTGGTAAAGGGTGGCGATTATAAAATTGAAGAAATCGCGGGCGGCGAAGCGGTCATGGACGCTGGCGGTGAAGTGATTGTTTTAAGTTTTAAAGACAATTGCTCAACGAGTGCAATTGTTAAACGTATTCAGGCTGAGAAAGCGTAACCGAATACATAGCTTTGATAGAAATTCTGAGTGAGTAATAGAATATGATTATTGTAACTGGCGGCGCTGGCTTTATTGGCAGCAACATCGTTAAGACTTTGAACGAACAAGGTCGTAAAGACATTATTGTGGTTGATGATTTAACCGACGGTAAAAAGTTTTATAACCTAAGCGATTGCGACATTGCCGATTATCTTGATAAAGATGATTTCTTGCAGCTGGTTAAGCTTGACGATCCTATTTTGAATAACGTCGAAGCGATCTTCCATGAAGGTGCTTGCTCTTCCACAACGGAGTGGGATGGTAAATTCATGATGGAAAATAACTACGAATATTCGAAAACACTTTTACACGCCTGCATCATTCGTGAAATTCCCTTTTTATACGCGTCTAGTGCATCGGTTTACGGCGCAGGCTCTGTGTTTAAAGAGCAGCGTGAACATGAACAGCCATTAAATGTTTATGGTTATTCTAAATGGCAATTCGACCAATACGTGCGTGAGATTCAACATACCTTTAAATCTCAGGTGGTTGGCTTCCGTTATTTCAACGTGTATGGCCCACGCGAACAGCACAAAGGCAGCATGTCTTCGGTAGCTTTCCACTTTAATAACCAAGTCAAAGAAAACGGCGTGGCTAAATTGTTTGGCGGCAGCGGTGGTTATGGTGATGGTGAACAGCGTCGTGATTTTGTTTATGTCGGTGATGTGGTTAAAGTGAATCTTTGGTTCTTAGCCAACCCAGATAAGTCGGGTATCTTTAACTTGGGTACAGGTCGCTGCCAGAGCTTTAACGATGTAGCGAATGCTGTTATCGATTGGCACGACGAAAAAGGCACTCACGTTACGAAGGCAACGAAAGAATACATGCCGTTCCCTGAGCATCTTAAAGGGGCTTATCAAAGTTTTACTGAAGCGGATATTTCTAAGCTGCGCGATATGGGTTACGACCAACCTTTCGCGACCGTTGAAGAAGGTACTCGTGCTTATTTGGATGCATTAAATAATAAGTAGTGTTCTTTCGCTGCTCGTATTTTTTTGGGTAGACTAAGTCTATAAAAACACTCTTTCCAGATAATGGACTGAGTGTTTTTTTCTAAATCGATACTAATAAATACGTGTTAATAAATGGGTCTTCCCC
>TARA_B110000211_G_scaffold129596_1_pt1 | contig 13134 bp, 20 predicted proteins | sample TARA_B110000211 | Tara Oceans TARA_B110000211 (sample SAMEA4397516) | marine metagenome | biome: Polar Biome; feature: [DCM] deep chlorophyll maximum layer (ENVO:01000326); material: water (ENVO:00002006), including particulate matter (ENVO:01000060) such as... | depth 30 m
TCTAGAGAAATCAACTCCTACTGGTGCATACATTTGTGCCCAAAGAGCTCCTGCTGCCGCATCAGCTGTTGCTAATGTTGCCGTTGCTACTGGGTTAACCAATTGTAAAGTGTAAGTCCAAGCTGTACCACCCGCCGCTTGTACAGGCTCTTTCATAATACGTGCTTGAGTACCTCCTTGAGATACTAATACGTATGGAAATACAAAGTGTTTGTCAGGAAATTCAATCTCGAAAGTTGATCCTCCTAATCCTAAAGATGCTGCTGCGTTTGCTGTTGCTACTGGTCTCGTTCTTAATCTATGTGTTGCCACACGATACTCATACTCTAAATTATCGATAGACTTAGCATTACCAACACCTTCAGTTAAGAAGGATAATGGGAATCTTTTGTCATCTTTACCAGATAGATGAGTAATAATAGGAGACAGTTCAGTAGGCTTAGACAACATCGCATTTGCCAGACTGTTCATGTCTGTCATTTGTGAGTCGTTATAAAACGTCTTTTGGACGCTTATGTTCGTTCCGTTTACTGCCATTTTTATTTATTTTATTTGTAGGGTACCTAGCTCCCTGTTCAGGTATGTCTTTATATGTTTAAATCTAAATCATCATAGTCAACTATTTTTTTATTCTTAGTTGCTCTACGAGCGCTCTTAACAGATGTAGATCCTTTTGAAATTTTATCTCTTAATGATTTTGCGCTTTTAGTTTTTGCTTTAGTATTAATAATTGTTTCTAGATTAAATCCTTTATACATTAAGTAGTCAATACCTAATTTAGTTTCCATATCAGCTTTTACATGATCTAAATCTCTCTGAGTTTGCCCTTGCTTGTTTACAGCAGTAGAAATATATTTAAAGAATTTTGATTTTTCTTTTTCAGGTACTACTAATCCTGCAAATTCTTTAGAGTTTTCAATAGTATCAGAAACTCCATTCCAAAATTCTGTTTGTTCTTGTGCTTGAGCTTCAAATTCTTTTCTTTGATTAGAAACTATTTGTTCTTGTTGAGCAGATTGCTGTTTTCCTAAAGCTTGTCTAGCTTGTTCTGCTTTACCAAAAAGTTTTCCAGAATCTTCATAGTCTTCTAACATCTCTTCTATAAACTCTTTATCGTGACCTTTAGTAGTAAAATAATCTGATAAAATTGCTTTTTGACTTCTAGAGTCATCTTCCGCTAAAGAAATTTTATTATAATCGGATCTAGGATCATAAGCTTGCATAAAATTATTAGATTCACCTCCAGCAAGTACATACTCTAAATGTTTTTTAACTAATGGAAAGTTTTCTAATACTTCGTCTATCCTAGTGTCTGCCATTTTATCAGCAACATCTTTTGTCATTTTAGCTAATCCGTCTGCAGTATCTTCATATTCTCCATCTAATTCGTAACCTAATTTAGTTAAAACTTCAGAAACTACTGTACTATCTTCTTCATCTTTTAAGTCGTCTTCACTTTCAGTATCATCTTTTGAATCTTCTTCAAGTGTATCTTCTATTTCTTTTTTATCATCTACTACTTCGTTTTCTTCTAAGTCTACTTCAAGAGTTGTTTCTTCTTTTACTGGCTCCTCTATAGGAGCAACATCTTCGACTTGAATAGTATCTACTCCGTCGCCAGCTATAACGTCATCAAATGTGATGTCATCTAACTGTATTTTTTCATTTGGGTTCATATATATATTATTGGTTTAAGGTACAAATCTACTAATTATATTGATATTTTTTATACTTTTTTATATTTTAAAATACTCATTAATGTATAACACTTATAAAATGTTTTTACTAACATACCCCATCTTACGTCTACTATATCTAACACCCCCCTCTTTAAAGTTTAACCCTGGAGGAGTAATTTGACCACCAGTAGCAGTTCTGACACCAAGAGAGTTTTCCCAAGACTCAGGAATAAACTTTTTACCCCATTTTGACCCATATTTTACAATAGAGTTTTTAGAATTACCAAACTGCCTAGTTATACCAGTAAGGTAATCTCCTTTAGAAAAATCATTAGTCCCTTTTGCAAAGTTTTTAATTTTACCATAATTTTTAGCTGCCCATCCTAATTTATCAAAGTTTTTAACAGCTGGAACAAAATTTGCAGTTGCTAGTGCTGCATCTTTAAATGAACTTACCCCAGACTGTTTACCTGAAGCATAATTAACACCCGCCTCTCCAACTCCTCCTATTACATCCGGGAGTCCAGTCACAAGACCATAATTGTATGCGGATTTCAAACCACTTCCTATAAAATTCTTAACACCAGGTTTAGTTATCATTGTATTTACACTCCCAGCTAATTTATCTGTAGGATAAGAAAGAATTCTAGTTCCAAGGTTGTTAGTACCTGTTGCTAATTTACTACTAGCGCCTACACCAGTAACTCCTAATGCAACATCCCTCATAGTATTCATCCCTGAACTCCTCATAGTATTTTTAAAAATTTCCTCAGTCTTTTCTGGGTTAGCCTCAAGACTCTTCCTCATATTACTACCTCCATACCCTCCATTAAGCTGATTAGCTAAAAATGAATTAGATAAAGCAATACCTGCATTTTTCTTAGTAGTATTAACTAAAGTTCCTTTTTGTGCTTTTATTTGTGCTTGAGTTTCTGTATACTTTCTATCCGCCTCTATTTTAGCTAGTGTAGACTCTTTTTCTACAAAATTACTCTGATCTTCTTGGAAATTATTAATCTGAGTATTATCAGAAACAGATCCTTGATCGTAATTAGGATCAAAATCAGCAGGATTAAAATGAAATCCTCCATGTGGGTATAAATTTCTTACTCCTCCTTTTTTAGCTTGTATTATTTGGCCTCCAGCAGATCCTGTAGGAAGTGATTGTATACCTACATTTTGTTTATCTCCAGCTTGAACTAAATGTCCTTGATTATTATCTATAGGATTATTAATATTAGGAGGATTAACTCTTCCGTCTGGTATATTTTGAGGAGGAGGTGGCGGAGATGGATTACCTTCTGCTACTTGTTGACCTTGAGATTGTTCTGCTTGTTGTTGTTGTTCTAATTGTTGTTGTTGTACAAATTGATCTACAACATCTACACCTTGTTCAGCAGCACTAAAAGCTTCAGACACTCCACCTGGATAACCACTAGCCTTAACTCTATCTAATATGTTTCTTCTAGTTTCGTTTGTTAGCATTTTCTTTGGCTATTTGTTGTTTAATTTGATCACCCTCTCTTTTTACTGTATTAGAATCTCTATCTAAACTTTCTTTTTCCATAGACCCTCTAATCTTTTCTTCAAACTCTGCTGTTTTTAAATCTAATTCTCTTTCTTTAATATCAAAATCTTTCATCATTTTTTCTAAAGCTAAAGAAGTTCCTTCTGGATTATTTTTAGACTCAGCATTAATAAGTGCAATCTCAATATCTTTTTGACGATCTTTTTCTTTATCTAAAGATTCTGCTTGTGCCTTCATTTGTTCAGCTTCCATCTGTTGTTGCTGCATTTCTTGTTGAGCTTGTTGTTGAGCCGCTTCTAATTCTTCTGATGCTTTATCTGCTAACTTAAGATTCTTTTTAATCTCAGAAAAACTATCACTATCTAACATCTCCGCTATTGCTGCAGGTTTAGTACCATTTTGCATCATAGCTTGTGTTAATCCTTTAATGTTTTGTAATTTTTCCTGATCTTTACCTGCATCAGAAACAAATATACCATAGTTAGATTCTAAGTGCCCCATACTATCTATATCTAAATAATCTGTTGTACCGTCTGGCATAGCATACATAGTTTTTTTACCTGACAGCCAAGCTTCTTTAGAGTAATCAAGTAATGCTTGAAAATCTCTTTGTTCTAGTCTTTCAAATTTTCTAAATAGATCTTCTGTAATATGTGATGATTGTAATATAGCTTGCTGTGAAGATGCTTTACCTTCATATGCCCCAATCTCACCTTGTCTTTGTCTACTTACACCAGATATTTTTTCCCACTCTATTGCTATAGAATTTAATAACTCTATATATTGAGAAATAGTTTTAATAGACATGTCTAAAACAGATTGATGTTGTGGAGATAATTTTACACCTTCTTTGTTGTAATCTACCCAAGCAATACCTGTAGCATCTACAAAATACATAAATTTATCCATATCCCATTTTTTAGGGATCATATTGATGTCAAATTGTGCTATAATATCTTTAGACTTTGCTACAGCTACTTCAAGACGGTATTTATAAATATTATAATTTAATTGATAAGGTATACCTAATTTAACTAAGGATATATTTTTAGAGTTTGTATCTGAGTATCTTCTACCATTAATAGGTAGTTTACACTTAGAAGGATTATCCAAAGATGTTCTTTGATTAGATATTGGGTTTATATCAATGTATATTCTACCGTCAATTCTTGTTCCTTCCCAAACTTCATTAACCCATTTCCATTCTACAGATGCACCTTCTTCTTTTAATTGTTGAGGTAATCTAAATCCATCTTCTACTTCATCCTCTTCCATAACTCCTGTTTCAGGGTCCATATATGTTAAAAATCCAATACGTTTTCTTGATTTCCAATAAACATTAACTACTTCTAGTAATCTACTTCTATTAGAATTAGAATCATTACTTGGAGATTGTGCATTTAAATAAGACCCTCCTGTTTCTGAATGTCTAGGCTCCTCAAGTTCTAGCACTTGATCTTCTGTAAGGCTTTCGTAATAATGATCTATAATAGTAGATGCATGTGAGTATTTTCTAACTAAAGCCCAATCACCATCTTCTACAAATTCTAAATCTGGATCTAAATCATAATCTACATCAATAGGATTTAATATATCATAAAAAGGTTCTGAACTTCTAACTCCTCTATGTGTATATACTTCACCAGATACTAAATAATGAAACCAACCTTTCTGTATTTTATCATACACTTCTTGCTCTTGCATAATATAATTTAAAGATTTTTGACCTAGTATAGCTCTATTGTCTACATAAGAAGACTCAAACATATCTGCTACATGTTTAGGTAATTCAATTTCTTGCTCTGGATCTACTCCCATTTCTTGTCCTTGGTTTTGAACAGACTGCATGAAGTGTTGTTGCAAGTTTTTAAATATTAATTCAGACTTAGCATTTTCTTTTATAGAAACACTGTCTGAATTTTGTACTGTAACGGTATAATTGAGAGGCCTCTTAGATTTTTCCCCTAGAAGAAGATCAATTATGGGTTTAATGATTGGGTAGTTACGCATTTGGGATGGGAAGTTCTTACGAGATTTTCCGTAAGGCTTCAACACGTAGTTATAATCAGCATCATCAATTATACCGTTATAATAGTCGTATAAATCTCTTAGTTCAGTCCTTCGTTTAGAAAAAGCTGAACCTGAATTAGAAAGATCTACATATGCTTCTACACATGCTTCTCTCCATTCTTTATTTTTTTTTGTTATCGAGAGCTTTTGCCTCGGTATTTTATCATATCCCATAATCTTACAAATTTAATTAAATTTACCTTCGTTTTTACTACGCAAGTAAATATTACCCCAGTGTTTATAAATATACCACTAATAAAAGTTTCTATTAAACCACTCATCAGTAGTTCCGTCTTCTAATACGTCTTTTACTTCTGCATTATACAACTCCCTTGTATGATACATCCCAATCATGAATGCCATTACTCTGTCAAAATTACCTTTATGGTTAAATTTAATTAATTCAGTTAATAGAGCTAAGTCATATATTTTGTGCAAATTTAGAGTTTTTTTTCCATCCACGTCAGTAGATCTAGGGGTATTAAGCCAATCCCTAATGTATATCTCTCCTTGTTTTTTTCTTGCCTCTGTCATATGCATACCATATTGACGTTTAACATTTTTAGATTGCAGTTCTTTTTTATCTAGCATTTCAAACTCTTCTTGAAGCCTGTGCATCTTTCTAAATCTTTTAGCATAAGGTATTACTTCACCTCGATCATTCTCAAACCCAATTTTACACCCATAGTAATCTGATAATAAAAATAGATTTCTATTAAAGTCATCTGAACTGTATGGCCTTCCTACATAGCTAGCAACTATAATATCATCTGGACTAGATATATTATTTACACGTTTAATAACATATGCAGCTCCTAATGAGCTTGAATCTGCAGCTTGACTTTGCCCATATGGATCATGACAAATTATATACATATTTAAAGGTACTTGCTGAGCTTTGTTTTTGTAAGGCGCTTCATATATAACAACTCCACCAGTAGTATCATCATCTTTACGATGTGGATATTTAGTTATTTGCCTTAAGTCTCCATTAATTTTAAATTTAACTTCTCCTTTTGTATTATGGTACAAATCTCCTATAGTACCTAAAGATTTTAAATTTTTAGCTTTAACTTTATTATATTGTTCTTGTAAAGATGTTATATCAAATAAATTAGCTGTAACTTGTAATGTAGCTTCTTGTGGTGAAAATGGATGCTCTGCTATGTATTGATCTAATGATTTTGCATCAGCCGCTCCTTTTTTCTTTTCTCTCATTTCTTCCTCATAAGAAACAGCTTTGTTTTTCATAGAATTCCCCTGATCATCTATAAATCCATCTAAATTCTTATATATAGGTATAAAATACCCACATTTAGTACCTAAAGACCCTTCATCCCATATGTTATCATAGTCCATACAGTCATATGCTTCTGGATTGTAAAATATTTCTTCCATAGCTTCAAAATCTGCTCCTTCAGTACCACCTGTACCAAAAGCTACCATCATACCTAGAGTTTTAGAACCTTGTCTCATTGTTGGCATTGTTACCTCCCATGCCTTGAGTAGTCCGGGGAATGAACCAGCTTCCTCAAAGAAAACTAATTCACCCGCCTTTCCCCTCACTTTATCCGGAGCATCTTTTAAACTAACTCCGATTATTTGGGATTTCATTCCCATTTCAATATCTACACCATTTACTTTTTTCTTATACCCAGACATTTTACTCATTTCTCTGTCTCTAAGTCTAGGTTGAGCCCATGCTGTGTGATCATCTATAAATGATAAGAACTCCCAAGCTTTAGATAAGAGTCCATCACCAATTAAATATTCTTTCTGCCCTGCAAACACAAAATTCTTTGAGTTTTTTACAAAAAAGTAGTTACGTGCAAGCATTGACCCTGCTTTATATGAATATCCTTTACGACGAGCTTTTAAGACAATCATATGTTTGTTTTTGGATCTAGCTATATCTATCTGATGAAAATATTCATAATCTCCATCATAAAATGCAGGAAATGTCCTTTCACGCCTTGCTTGAGTAGATCCGTCAGGCATAATCTCATCTACAGCTCTATCAATAGGACAATAGTTAAGATAAAAGTAATGAAATCCTGTAACATGTAATTCTTCTTCTGTCCCTTCGTCTACAGTGTATCCGTACAGACACTTCTTTTTTTCTTCATCCCAAAAATCATAGTAATCCTTAGTCCCTGGAAGGGAGGATGTATAATACCCAAATTCTAGAAAGTTTAACGCAGACTCTCTAACTCTGTTTGTATTTCTAAGACTCACTCTTAGCCTCTAATAACTTAGCACATTTTTCGTACTCTTCTAGCCCTGTATAATGATTTATAACTATATCAATTACAGAATTAGATACTTTTTTCCCATTAAAAGGATTAAAAGGTAAAGGCAACACGTCCTCCCCTTCTTCGTCATCTAATTCTAACATTAACTCATCTAATTTTAAATCTCCAACTATTAATGAGTATGCGTTATCCATCGCTAAATTATACAATGCTATTTCTTCCATAAAATCCATTACATATTATATTTATTAACTTCTACCCCTCCTCTATTGGAGTTGGCAGCTTGTTCTTCTCTTTGGACTATTTCTTCTAGCTTGGTTAGGCCGTCCACTACCTTTCCCATTTTTTCTAAATTAGATATAAGATCTTTAGCTGAGTAAATAGGTTTATCCCTATCATCTAACAATGTAAGATCTATAGTTCTAAAATATCTCTCTAGTTTCATTATAGATTCTTTAGCAGCTTTTAATAATCTAACTGCAGAAGTTTCAATAAGCTTATCATACTTAGCGCAAGCAGCCATAACCTTAGTTGTAGGTTTCCATTTAGACTCTTTGTCAAATATACTTTCTGTAACTTCTTTTATACGCTGTTCCCATTCATATACTGAATATGGGGATCTATGATCTACCATAAAATATACAAAAGACAATTCTTCTGCCTTTAATCCTTTAAATTCAAGTATAGTACAAGCATAAGCGCTAGGCATAGCCAGTTTACCATCTTTAATAAATATTAAATCATCTGTTAGCCTCATCTCTTGTAATTTTATCTTTTTCTAGTATACTAGCTAATGCTTGGTCTCCATATAACTTTCTATTAGGATTTGACTCTGCATATTCTTTTGAATTAAAGACCATTTTAATTTCTTTTATTAGTCCATTGTCATCTAATTTGATAAACCATTTTCTACCTTTTATAGCTCCTCTATCTTTTAATTGTCTTTTTAAATTTTGTCTAAACGCCATTATTTATTATTTTTTGTTAATGAATCTTCAGTTCTTATTAAACTAGGTATTCCTTCGTAACTTTCATCATATATTTGTGACATATATTTATTTTCCTCACAAGTACATAATGCTTCTTTAGTTACCCACTTTTTATTTCTAAAAACTGTAGTAGTTTTACTAAGTTTTCTAGTTGCTCCACATAAATTACATTTAAATTGTGCCATATCTAATTAATTTCTATTTCTAACATTGATAAAGCCCACTCATAACAATTGTTAGGTGTTTTAAAAGATTTAACCTTATCTGTAACCCAAAACTTTTTAGTTTTTTTATATATTGCACAAGTCCACATTTCTCTATCGTCTAACATTACAGGACTTACTTGAACCCAAAACCCCATATTTAATAGACTATTTATATCCTCATCTATCATTACAATTTAAATTTTTTATGTGTGTTTCCTGTAATAGTGCATATATAATCTAATTCTGTTGTGTATACTCTTCTTCTGCAGTTTTTATTATGAAACCCCATCCTATGTAATATATAACTAATCTTTAATCTTACTTCTTTCATTTTTTAATCTATTTATATGTTTTATTTTTTATAATACTAAGATTTTTTTCATATTTATCTTTTATTATTTTATTAGTACTTTTTTTATTCTGTTTTTTATATTTTATAAAGTTATAAGACGCATAACAATCTATTGTAGCTTTATAATCTTTACCATACAATATCTCTAATACTTTTAATCTATGATTACCATCTTCTATATCATATTGTACATTTTTACTTTTAGTAAAGTCTTTAATATATAATATAGGATTATTAATGACTCCATTAGTTTTAATATCTAATATTAATTCTTCCCATTGTTTAGTACTATAACAACTACACTTTATATCCTTTAACTTAAAATTTTTATATCTATGAGATATACTGCTTAATTTAATTTTTTTAGTTTCATAATATAAATAATTTGCTTCATTTTTTAAAAAATAATCTAAATCACTTGGCTCTACTCCTATATTGTATAAAATTTTTAAACTTAAATTGTAGATACAATATCTTATAAGAAAATAAATATCTTTAATCTTTTCTTTTACCTTTTTCATTTTTTAATCTATCTATATGCTTCACTCTATTAGGGTTTACTGAAAATTTACCAAAATATGGTATACGTACAGTAGAAAACTTACCTTGAGTCATTACATCTGACACAACTTTAAACTGATGATCCACCATTTGTTCTATTTTGCTTAAAGGTAGATTATATTTAGTGGCTAAGTGTTGTATTATTTCTCTCTTGCTCTTAGGCATTAATTTCTTGGACCAGTGTCTGGACTTAATCCTCCGGTTCTTGGATAATCTACTATATCATTATTTCTTTTATTAGCAGTACCAACAACATTAATATCATTTTCTTCATCGGAACCAGTTATAGGTCCTCCATTTTCCCATCTAGAAGGTATATCAGGACAAGTTGCACTTTCCCATTTAGCTTTATGCTCTAACATGCACCCACATTTACCACATCTTTTAGTTTTTAATATTAAATGGGGGCATTTATTGCATGCATCTAATCTTTCCATATATACAAGCTGTGGTACAGAGACCATACCATTAGCTACATGATCTTTTAATGATTTAGTAAAATTCTTTGCCATTTGAAAAAAACTAGGTGTTTTTTCATGCAAATGTTCGTTCTCATCCTTTTTTTTATTAGTATTCGTCATATTCATATGTTTTTACAGTTAATAATAAACCATCTTCGTCTTGAAATATGTATATTTCATAAGGACCTACATCAAATTTTGTAAATACTATTCCTTTTGGTACTCTCATGCTCTTACTAATGTTATTTCTACTTTTCTAGTATTTGGATTTAACAAACCATTTAAAGTATATGTAGTATTCTTTAGTATCAATACTCCTTTATCTTTAAACTTTTTTATGTAGTTATTTAGGGTGTTTGGGTCTTTAATTAAAAGTATATTAGCTACCTCTCTCTTGTTAAACATACTGCTAATATTTTTCTCTTTAGAAATATCTTGAACATCTATAAGAATAGATAATACCTCTAACTCTTTATTAGTTAGATTAAAAATCCCATTCCATACTTGTAGATACTTATAAGTACTATTAATTTTTATTGTTAATGATTTTTTCATCTGTAATTACCACTTACCCAGTATCTGGTGTTCTGAAATAACTATATAGTATGTACCATCTATCTCAGTTCTAGCGGCTTCTGATCTAGGGTCTACCATAACAGTATCTCCTTTTTTAACAAAATGGCAGGTAGGTCCACAGGCTAATACTTCTAGCACGTTAGATCTCTTAGCATTTTCATTTGCAGTTGCCTCATCTAGTATGATTCCTGATTCTGTTTCTGTAATTAATGGGTCCGGTAGGACAATCCAGCTTGCACTTGGTTTAAATTTCATAATTTATTTTTATATATTGTTTGTGCAAATATATAAAAATCTTTTACACTCAACCAAAATTAAAAAAACTTTTTTGTAAACATAATATAAGAAATGTGGATTGGATATAACTCTCCCCCTGGCTGAGTGTCTTTTTCAAATTTAAATTTCATTCTGACAGTGCTTTCTGTTAAGAGACCGATGGATGATGTCCTTGGTGTTACTTCACCGCACTTACCTGTGTGCAATTCATCCAAATCAGAGTTTATATTTAATTCTTTTTCCAATTACCGGAGAAAATTTCCCTCTTATTTAGAGTTCGCAATCCGATGTCTAGTCCCTTGTCTGGTTACCGGGGGACGATATTATTGGACTGCAAAGATATAAAAAAAATTTAATGAAAAAAAAATTATGGGGAAAATTAAAAAATAGATTGTGTTTTCGAGTGTGATGACCAACACAGACAAAGACCCCTACTATATTTCGGACAATGAAGTCCCCCTCTAAAACAATGATAAACATGGAAAATTTAGTATTAGTTACTGTATTTAGTACAGTCGTAGATAAGAATGGAGTAGCAATAAGATGTGGTAAGACAGCGGACTTTATAGATGCTGAAGGTGTATTGAACCAAGGAGAGATTATCTCAACGTACAACGAAGACTTGTTTGACAAGTTTGTAGTTGGCCTACAGATTGCGCCTAGAGCGTAGTTTGTAGTATAGGAGTGTAAGTATAAGCCACTGCTCCTTTTTTTATTCTTATATATACGATAAGGATAACACAAACACAGACACAAACACAGACGATAACAATAACACTAACAAAGACCCTTACTATATGTGGGGAATGTTGGTTAATGGGTGCGAGCACCAGGTGTCATACGACCATTTAACGGTCTATTCAACAATCAACTAGAATACAAACTTTAAAGTATATAACACTATGGTTAAACAAGACCAAAAAGGATATGTTCTTTCAATTAAAGAACAAATCAAAGGATTAGAGCATTTAATAGCTCATTTAATACTTAAAACAGGTAATAAATTGTCTATGGAGCATCCATATATGAAACAAATGGTAAAACTCCACAAACAATAACAATATAACCTCACTTATAAGGCGGAAGGGACCAGCAATGGAATAACCTGATGACAAATGTCGACGCATAGTTTGGGTTTAAATTAAAATCAATTAATCATTAAAAACAATTAAACAACATGGACAACAAATCAGTTACAATTGCAGGATTATTACTAATAGTTAGTACTATTCTGTTTGATTTCATATTCGTTATGAATTCAGGATTCACATTTAATTTGACATCTGCATTTTTATTAGGTGCATTAAACATGATGGCATTACATTTTATTAGAGTAATATTTTCATTAGCAATAGTTAAAGAGGAAGATCTTATAGTTCTTATACCAACAGTTATAATACTTCCTAAAGAAAGTAAAGTAGGTATTATATTTCTTAATAGGATTTTAGACATAAGATTAAAATACAAAAAGTTGTCTGAACCAACTATAACTAAATTGTAATGGATAGAAAAAATGAAGTAAAGAGATTTGATAGAGCAATGACTCTAATCTTATCCATACTATTATTTACAGCATTAGCAATGGTTTTCACAGCTTGTGGAACTACTCAAGAATTTAATGTAGGAACAGGAAAACCCATGACTAAACATTGTAATGGAAGTTCTTGGTACGGAGGACAATAAAAAATAGGTCGAGAGAAGAAAAGCCATGGTTTTAGGATGTCACATTAATAGTGATGTAAAGGTACCTATGTAAAGAAACTAAAGTGTTCTCTCTTCCTTTTTTCAACAATAAAGAATAACTAAAGAATAGTGAAAAAGTCTGCAGGCTTTCCTAATAGTTCCCTTGCGGGTTAAAGAAAAGAGAAACTATTAAAACTATATAATTGTATAATGAAGATAAGTAGTTATACAAAGGTCTAGAATACTATTCTTTTTTATAGATTAACCTAAAGACTACGTCAATTAGTTCCATACGCAGGAACACACTGCTCTGGTCTTTAGATATAAAGTGGATAAATGTGATACACCCAGGCACCACACTCGGTAACAGAGACTGGGAAAGAAATAAAAGGAAAGAGATAGGGTCGAATAACTGGTAAGGTCGAGGAGTAGTGGCACCTAACTCTCTTTCTTTTAACTAATCATTAACTAACATAAATAAATATAAAGACATGAGTAGAA
>TARA_B110000211_G_scaffold204235_1_pt1 | contig 13097 bp, 16 predicted proteins | sample TARA_B110000211 | Tara Oceans TARA_B110000211 (sample SAMEA4397516) | marine metagenome | biome: Polar Biome; feature: [DCM] deep chlorophyll maximum layer (ENVO:01000326); material: water (ENVO:00002006), including particulate matter (ENVO:01000060) such as... | depth 30 m
TTGTAGAACCAGTTGAAGAATCAGTTGAAGAATCAGTTGAAGAATGTGAATGTGTTCAGCTTATTTCAAAACAAGGTGATTCATATTTTCTAGATGAACAAACGATGGACGTATATGAGCCACATGAAGATGATACCGGAATATCTATTGGTATTTTAACAAAGGTAAATGATGATGAGGCACCATTTTTAATGAAAGCCCATAATTATATTATTGGTAAAACTATTAAAGTTCGAAAGAAAGATTATATTATGTGTGTTCTATCAAAACGAGCATATCTAAATGATAAATATAAAGGTAAGGCGATGTCAACATCGAAGAATCGATATAAAATCGTGAAAGAATAAAAAATGAATATTATTTTATTTATTACCTAAATTATAATTATAAATATAACCACCCCTACTATGAATCAGATTGTTAAAATTAAGATTCGTAAAGATAGCGTGGTTCATGATTCACGTGAAACTGTCCGTGAAACTGTCCGAACAACTGTCCTAACAGGTGTAGTTGAAACAATTGAATCAAAGAAACTTAAAGATATTGACCAACTTATTTCCGATAACATTGAAGAGAAGGAGGTTCGTGAGTTCCTTGAAAGTGGTGGAAAAGTCGAAGAACTGAAAGAGATTTTTGATCTTATGGGTTCTATTCCTACTTAAAGAGTAACTAGTATTATAATATAACGTCCCGTAGCTCAATTGGTTAGAGCGTTCGACTGTTAATCGAGAGGTTGGGAGTTCAAGTCTCTCCGGGACAGTTCATCAATTTAAAATTGATTATTTTTAAATAATATTTAAAAATAATTATATTATCATGTTCATTGATATACAACAGAATCGATTCCATTTAAATATATTTCAATATATTGATTATTTAGAGTATATTAATCTTACAATGACCTTTAAATTGAAATTACAGAAGCAATTACCAGAAACTATAACCAGTCGATTAGAGAATGAAAAAAAAATGTATAAAATGGCCTATTATTTTATTATGGGTGAAAAGTTTGCAAAAGAACGAGATGATTACCATAAAGAGAATGGGTATCAATGCGTATGTAATAAAAATTATGACGGTGGACAATTCTGTACATATTGTAGAGAAAGTGCGTTGTGTATGTGTTTATACTGCCAATAGTGTTAATAAAATAAGCGTTTAAAGATATACACCTATATATAATTATATCTGGTATCCACTCTATTAGATATCTAAAACATGATTGCCCGAGTGGTCTAAGGGGCCCGACTTAAGATCGGGTAGGCTATGGTCTGCGTGGGTTCGAACCCCACATCATGTAATTATAATGCTCCGGTAGCTCAGTTGGTTAGAGCGTCCGCCTTATGAGCGGAAGGTCGAGGGTTCAAGCCCCTCTCGGAGCACACATCTCCCTAATGGCGCAATTGGATAGCGCACCAGACTTCTAATCTGGGGGTTCAGGGTTCGAGTCCCTGTTAGGGTATCTTTAATTAATAATTAAAAATACCTAAAATTAATGTAAAAATGATTATATAAAATACAATATATATAAATATATAACCATGTCAAAAGAAATTAAATATATTGATTTATTTTGTGGATTGGGTGCTTTTCATACAGCATTTGAAAAACAAAATGAAAAAAAATATAGATGTGTATTTGCATGTGATATAAATGAAAATGTTAGAAAGATTTATAATGAAAATTATAATATTCTACCAGAAGGAGATATTAATAAAATAAATATAGATTTAATACCTAATTTTGATATATTATGTGCTGGATTCCCTTGTCAACCATTTAGCATTGCTGGAAAACAAAAAGGATTTCAAGATACACGAAAAGGTAATCTATTTTATAAGATTTTAGAAATAATTGATAAAAAAAATCCAGAAAGTATTATACTGGAAAATGTTAAAAACCTTTGTACAATTCAGAGTGGTAAAACATTTAATATTATTAAAAATGAATTAGAGCAGAGAGGTTATTATTTTAATTACAAGATAATTGATTCACGTTATTATAATTCACCTCAATCAAGACAGCGAATTTATATAATATGTAATAAAAATAAAAAATATTTATTTAAACAAATTAAAAATCCAATTATTCCAGTTTCAACAATAATTGATAATAGTATTACGAGTTTTTTTGACTATAAACAAAAATATAAATTAGTGACGAGTAGTGGTAAAGGAATGATGAAATATAAATTAATTAATAAATTAACTGGTAAAGGAGGAAGACAGGGAGAACGTATATATGATTTATCTACATGTGGTCCAACAATATGTGCTTCATCTGGTGGTCCTGGTGCCAAAACAGGATTTTATGATTTTAATGGGAAAATCAGAACTTTAAGTGTTAAAGAAACATTACAAATGTTTGGATTTGATACAAAATATAAATATAAAACATTGAAAAAAGAAAAAGAACTGTTATTTTATTTAGGTAATAGTATAGTTGTAAATGTTTTAGAAGAATTAATAAAAGATTTATAAAATGTGATTAAAATTAGTTAGTAATTCTCTTGTAATTTTTAATTTAGCTTGGATATGATTTGGTGATCTGTCACTTTTACCACCACCCTTTCTTTGTAAATAAATATTTGGGGTTAAATGTAAACATGTTCCATTTCTTTTCATTGAGATATTAATATCTATTGATTTTTCAAGAGATTCATATAATTTTTCACTTTTAATTATGTAAAGTTTATATTCTGATAATTTTTTATTAGTTTTTATTATACAAAAATAATCATTCTTTTCTTCATCACCAATCAATGAATTTTTCAAATATTGTTTAACATCATTTGGATGATTATTACCTAATAATATAAAATCTTTTTTTTGTTCTTTACTCATCAATGTTGAACGTTTTGTTGGCCGAGACAAAGACAATAATGTTAAGTATCTTTTCATATTTGGATTTTCAAAAGTGTTGCATATATGTCTTCTATCAAACGAATTACCTCTACTCCCAAAATTTATAATTTTTTTCAATTGAATATTAAATTTAGTATCATCATCAAAAATACATATAATATCAAATTTTTTTTTTGGTGGTGCTAAAATAATTTTTTTAATTTGTTTATTAAAAAAATTATCAAGACTAGTTTTAATATCTAGTGCTGTTATAAATAAATGTTCTACTTTGAAACCACTTTTTGCGATTTCACTACCGGTCATACTATGGTTATTCATAATTATTTTTAAATATAATATTATTCATATTTTTATAATCATATTTTATTATAATTAAAAATACCTAAAAAGTAAATTATACTATAATATACTACCGATATGCCCGAGTGGTCTAAGGGGTCCGACTCAAGTTCGGATAGGCGTCAGTCTGCGTGGGTTCAAATCCCACTGTCGGTAATAATAAAATATAACATATTCTATTATTTAAGGGTTCCATTTTAAGAATAATGGTATAATAGCAATACCACCTATTAATAATATTAAATCAACAATTAATACTTTTTTTTTAATTTTCGGATTCCAATTATTATAATCTTTAACTTGTTGTGAATCTTGTGGTTTTGCCCACCAATAAAATAAAGATAAATAGGTTGGTCCCATATTTCTTTCACATTTATAATAATGATCATAATATGCTAAAACAATATATGGAACATACAATAAAACTAATAAAATCCATTTATTCTTTTTTGGTAATACCCAATAACCGATTGATAGAACTAAGGTGAATACAATACATTTCCAATTAAAAACTGGTTCTTTATTATACATATATTATTATATAATATTATTGTTTTTCAATTTTTGCAATCGCTGCAATATTTGTAATAGAATCATTTAATTCTGAAATATAACCATCGTCAATTAATAATATAACAATACCAACTAAACATAATATACCACCCCACTTAAAATCATTGGGTATATATGAATCAATCATTCGGTTTAACCCAGAGAAAAATAAACCAATGGCAATCACACTACCTAAAATTTTAATATTATGAAGTATTTTTTCAACAATCATTCTATATAATATATAGAATGATTATATTTAATATGCCACGTTTAATGAATTATATTGTATAAATAATAAGATAGTGTAAATAAAATACCTCCCCAAAGACTTTCACCGATTACAAGATAAATATTCCATTTATCAAATAAAGCATAATTTGTTGCACCATATACAGCATATATTGCAACACCTAATAAAAAAGCATCTGTATAATTTCTTTTTTGTTTAACAATTAAATAATATAACGCAATTGGCATTATAGAATAGGCTATTATAGCTCCTAAAAGTTTTGGTTTTAGAGTTGTTCCCTGTATATCTTTTATTAATTTTCTGTAAATATTTAAAATTAATACTACAAATGGAATATCTAGAATTAATAAAATAATAGCAAGCAGTAGTAACATATATTTTTAATTAAGATTTAAATCTAAAATAATATTTGAATGGAAGTAATTTCTTTTTATTATTTTTTATAAAATCATGATATAATGTATCCCATTTTTCTGACCAATCTCCCTTTTTATAATTACTCATTTTAATAATATAATTAGAAGATGATATATATGGTTTTGCCATTGTTCCTCCATTTTGTCTTGCACCAGTTACACAGAAAGCCATATCAAGAACATTTTGATACATAACCCATTCATATGAGTCACAACTAAATTCCATAAACCATTTAAATCCATCCATTGGTTTCATTCCAGCTAAGTTCATAAAGTTTCCAACAACCATTAATCTTTGAATATGATTTAAATAACCTTGGTGAAAACCTTTTTTAATACAATCGTCAATTGGGTCAATGTTTGTTGTTCCATTATACCATTCTTTTGTTATTTTTTTATTATTACCAAAATAATTTTTATTTGAAAAATCATAATAAATATAACAATATCGTTGATATTCTCTCCAAAACAACTGTCTGATATAACCTTCATAACTATTCATTGGAATACCTTTTACTTTTCTTATTTCATTTATTATTTCTAATGGATTTAATAAACCAATATTAATACTTGTTGATAGATATGAATGAAATAAAAAATCATTATCTTTATCAATTGCATCTTGATATTTTCCAAAGTTTTCGAATCTTTTTTTTATAAAATCTTTTAACCATTTTTTAGCAGTTGCATGTGAAATAGGAAATAGAAAGTTTTCCGTATCACCATAATTATTTTTAAAATGTTTATTTACATATTTTATTGCAGATTGGATATATTTTTTATTTGAGTTTTTTGGCATACTTGGAATATCAATATCTTTTGGTAATTTTTTTCTATTTTCTTTATCTTTTGATTTAACATTCGGAATAATATCAACTATTTTTTTACCCCATAGATAAAACCAATGAAACATATATGAATCACCTTTTTTATTTTTATACGCATTATAATTTTCTTTTGTTAATAAAAAATTAGGAGACTCTATTAGTGTTGTATTTGGTATTTTTATTTTATCTATTGGATCAAATAATGTTGCTTTTTTATATGTTGGTGTTTTATTAAAATTAATATATTGAATATTATATTTATTCTTTTTAAGATAATCATAATAATGTTTCATTGATGCTCGATGTAGAATAAGTTTTTTTTTATTAAAATTATACTTTGTAAAATATTGAGGGTGTTCCCATAATATAATTTTTTTAATATTCTTTGGTAAATACTTTTTATGAAATAATTGATGAGGCAATATAATAAAAATCATATATATATTTTATTATATTATTTTTTATGAATTAATATTCATGTAGTAATTGTTCCATCTGGTTATAAAGTCTTTAATATTCATATATTATAATAAATTATATTATCTGATTTTAATTTTAATTAATATCTTCTATTATAAGGTTGACTGTTGCCCCATATTTTTCATCCAATATGTTTATAAGTTCGTGTTTAACATGTGCTAAATCAATTATTTTTGGTATTTCTACATCAATATTTAGATTGAATAAATCCATAGATGAATGGGATGCAATTGTAGTAAATGCTTTTAATCTAATAATATTTGCATTATAAGTTGCTAATTGAGATGTAGTAGTATGGATAATACCTGGTGAATCTGATAATTGAACTTTTAAAAATACATTATTATATAAGTCCTTCATTATATCTAAATTATCTTCTATTAAATAACAATTATTTTTAATAATAAAATCCGTTGTTTTAACTTTTTCGGGAACTTCTGCTGAAACAGATAAGATAACATCATCGTTATATCTTTTAACATTTGTTGTATGAATATTTGAACCGGTGTCAAATATTGTTTTAGTTACATCCGAAATTAAACCAACTCTATTTTTACCAATTATTGTAAAGTTTCTCAAGTTAATCATATATATATATAATTTTATTTTTAATAAAATTATTATTTAAAGTACAAACAGTATGTAGTATATAGTATGAGTGATATTGTTAACAAAAAACATCTTGGAATTGTAATTGTAGGTCATGTTGATGCCGGTAAAAGTACCACAACTGGACATCTATTATTTGAGTTGGGTGGAATTGATGCACGAACTATGCAGAAATTAAAAGAAGAGGCAGAACATCTTGGAAAATCAAGTTTTTCATATGCTTTTTTTATGGACAAACATAAAGAAGAACGAGCTCGTGGTGTGACTATTAGTTGCACAACTAAGGAGTTTTTCACCGATAACTATCATTATACAATTATTGATGCACCTGGTCACCGAGATTTTATTAAAAATATGATTTCTGGCGCATCACAGGCTGATATTGCACTACTAATGGTTCCAGCAAGTAAGGGTAGTTTTGAGGTTTCTGTTCAGAAGGGTAATCATAAGACTGGACAGGTTCAGGGGCAGACACGACAGCATGCAAAACTATGCAATCTGCTTGGAATTGAACAGTTAATTGTTGGAATTAATAAGATGGATGCTGCTGATTATAGCGAGGAACGATTTAATGAGATTAAATCAAATGTTGAACTTATGCTTAAAAATATTGGGTATAAAACTAAGAAAATTCCATTTATTCCCATGTCTGGATTTAATGGAGAGAATCTTACACGGGTATCCGATAAAATGCCTTGGTATAAAGGATTTGAAGTTCCAGTTAGCAAAGGTGTTAAAGTTAAGGGTCATACACTTGTAGATGCACTTAATATTGTTGCACAGGTTCCAGAACGCCCAGAAAATGTTCCATTCCGACTACCGGTTTCGGATGTGCTTAAAATCCCCGGAGCAGGTGATATTATTACTGGTCGTGTAGAACAAGGTACGATTAAAGCTGGCGATGTTGTTAAGTTTCTACCAAGTGGCATTGAAGGTAAAGTATTTTCAATTGAAATGCATCATCGACCCATTGCTGTTGCACACGCAGGTGATAACATTGGTATTAATATGAAAGGACTGGATAAAACTAATATGCCTTCGTCGGGTGATATTATGGTTCTCAAAAATGATCAACACAGTAAAAACAACGAAGCTCTTTCTGTTAAATCCTTCCGGGCAATGGTATATGTACAGGATCATCCAGGTGAATTAAAAGCAGGAGATGCTAATGGACGAGGTGGATTTACACCGTCAATTCACGTGCGAACAAGTAAAGCACCGTGTCGACTAGCAAAAATCCATTGGAAACAGGGAAAAGCAACTGGTGGTGTAAAACTTGATAATCCACTCTTTATTAAAGCTGGTGAACAGGCCGAAGTATCATTTGAACCACGAACGCCATTCTTTGTAGATAAGTTTGATGACTGTCGTGGTCTAGGTCGCATTGCTGGTATGGATTCAAACACCCTTGTCGTTCTTGGAAAGGTATTGGATGTTGAATATAATTAAAAACGATACTATATTAGTTTTACAAATACAAACCAATAAATACAAACAAACAAACCAATAAACCAACAAATCAACCAAATACCATGGCAGTTGGATATATAGGTACTGAAATGGAACGCGAAATCCTTCATCCTAACCACCTGGTTTTTGAAGGGGTTCACTGGACGACACTGGCATCAAAGTCATCGTCCCTCTGGGGATTCATGCTCGATCCTGCTGGTAATCTGGTAGATGTGATTAACATAATGGGAGGTATAATTGTTGATACAACAAACCCCCAAACTGTAAAGGATTTCGTGTCAACTGTTCGCCATGGTAATTCTGAATCCTACCTGGCACGTGCTCTTAAAACCGGAGCAAAATATGAGTTTTTGCCCATCGTCGAGGACAAGGAGACCTTGTAAAAGATACCATCTTGTATGGGAATTATAATAAACTAGAAATAATTTAATATACAAAAAAAGGATAAAATAAATAATAATTAATATTAATTATTATATATATGTCAATTCTTGAATATTTCAAAATGTCAAATAATGAATTAGAACACTCAGATTATAAACCAATTGATAAAACAATTCGTGTGTATACGGATGGTTCATGTATTCATAATGGTAAGCCTTATGCAAAAGCCGGAATTGGTGTATTTTTTGGTGTAAATGATCCCCGAAATGTAAGTGAACGAATTGAAGGTAAGCAGTCAAATAACACAGCCGAATTAAAAGCAATTATTAAAGCAATTCACATACTTGATACAGATATTTCATTGGGTCATAAAATTATTATTTATAGTGATTCAGAGTATTCAATTAAATGTGCAACGACTTATGGTAGAAAAATGCACAATTTAAATTGGAAAAAACCAATTCCAAATAGAGATCTAGTTAAGCGACTGTATAAATTATATAATAAATATACAAATGTAAAATTGAAACATATCCGAGCACATACAGGTAAACAAGATAAACATTCAATTGGAAATGATTGGGCAGATAGATTAGCAAATGGTTGTATGCAAGTTGAACCAAAACAATATACTAATATCAAACTTAATAAACAGAAGGTTAAAAACAATAGTAAGGGAGACAAAGGAGCGAGAATATATTTAAATGTTCCGTATAAAGAAAAAGACATTGTTAAAAAACATGGAGGTAAGTGGGACAGTGAAACTAAAAAGTGGTATATTATGGATAGTCTTGGGGAACTCGATAAATATTTTATTATGGAAAAATGGGGTAAGTAACTATATTATAAAGTAAAAGTCAAATTAGGTTGACTTATATTGAGAAAGTACTCCATTTAATTCTTGAATAAGAAGTACTTGATTATGTAAGAAATCACGGGGTTTCTCTTTATCTAGATCAAAATATTGTTTAATAAGACTATCTATCCTTTTTTCATAATTGATTTCATCTTCTTCACTTGAAATAGACGGACCATTTTCAAAACGCCCAATCTGGTTATCTTGTGGTGCAAGAGAAGACATTGTTAGTATATAATTAATAACGTAGTATTAATATATTTATTTCATTTTTAAAATTGAATAATTTTAACATAATAATCATTCAATCGTTATCAAATACAGATGCTTAGCATATGTTTTGGTTCCAGAATCAATGATAATCTTATACGATATCTACATATTAGAGAAGATAAGTTCTATTTGAATTGCTTTCCTTACCGTGATACATATTTAGTAAAAGATTACAAGAAAATTGAAGTGTATATTTACAACGATTACATTGCGAACGCAGATATTATCATAGATAAGCATTTTGCGGTAGATATTATTAGGAAGTTTATTTGTCACGAACCGACGTTCGAGTTCGTAAATGAACAATTAATCGACTTCTTTAAAAGCAATTATAGTACTGTTAAGATATTACAGAAGCTCTATAATATAATTAGGAAGTATCCAATTAATATTCGTCAAAATTACATTATATTTAGTAGTGGTATTTTAACGATTTATGGATTACGTCGATTTAATGATATTGATTTGTATATTCGTGGAGATCATATTACAAATAAGAAGCTATTAGCCAAAATGGTTAGAGAGCTTGAAAGTTTGAAAGGTGTTCGCATGGATATAACAATTGATGGTACAGACAAATATAAAAAATATTGGGATGAATGGAAACAAACTTGGTGTAGATTAGCAGGAATTAAAAACTTTGATTGTATCTTAGATAATCCAAATAATTGTATATACTTTTTTGGATTACGGTTTATGTCATTAGATATTGATATTGTACGACGACGGAAAAGAAATAGAATTAATGGTATTGTAGATCTGATAATGATTAAACAAAAGTTACGACCTACTTTACAATTGTGGCCACTACCACAATATTTTCATCAGTTTAGTGCAGAGAAATTGAAGTTTAATGATATAATATATTCCGAAAAAATTATTGATAGTGGAGAGGAGAAATACATCCAATATCGAGAAGTTGATCGATTAAAAGTTACACGATTAATTAAAAAAAGATTAAAAATTAGATATAAAAAAGATTTATTATTATCAGAAATTGATACTATTTTACAAAATAAAATAAAAATAAAAATAAAAATAAAATAATGATTAAATATATAACATCTATGTTATTTGAAACAATTATAACCAGAATAAAAAATATCAACACCTTTATAGAATTATCTGAATATATAACATCAGATGTTTTATACAAACAAGTTGATACATTTTTAAAAAGTATAAACTCTCAGGTCAATCCGAAAAATATTTTAACAAGTTTTTTATTGAAATATGAAATTGATAATGATTTATATCAACCTTATAATGATTCTGATAATATTCTTAATATCACAGAAGAGATTGCTAAACTACATGCGGCATTAGTAGGTAATATACCACCACACGTATTATGTGAAATTATAATAAACTTTGTTCAAAAATTTAAAATATGGAAAGAGATTGATAAAAAACATATTATAACTAATTTAAAAAGAGATTATATGATACTTAAAATAAAATATGAAAAGGAGGATAATACAAGTATTCGAGAAAGTATGTTGTTATTAATTAACAATTATAAAAATAAATTATTAAAGTTAGTAACCGAAGAAGAGTTTAATGAAATCGAACAAGATTGTGTAAATAAAAGTAGTCCTCGATCACTTAAAACTTTTATGAAAAATTCATATCATAAGTATTTAACTGATAATTTGAAAGAAAATAATATAGAGGTAGTAACACAAAACTTAACTGAATTGCGTGAATATATTTTATTGTGTACCCAAGATAAAACACTACTAGAAGAGATGGTTGATATATTATATATTGAATATTTAAGTGACGAAGAATTATTTAAATTTCTATATAACTATTGTAATTTTTTACTACGATTAACAGCTGTTCCTGCGGACATTAAATTAATCAAATCTGTTAAAAAAACACTTGATAATAACGTATCATTAGATACTGAAATGTATAAATTTATACCAGAGGTTTTAAATCTATTATTCGAATTAATGGATGTACTTATTATGGAAAAAAATGATTATTAATTAGATTTAGAATTAAATAATTAAATATGACAAAAACATATTTAATTATCGTGGAATCACCTGCAAAATGTAAAAAAATTGCTTCATATTTACATAATTATAAAAATAACAAATATATTGTAAAAGCCTCGGTTGGACATATTCGCGAATTAGCAAAAAAAAATATGGGAATTGACTTTGCTGATAATTTTAAACCAATCTATCAAGTATCTAGTAACAAAAGAAAAGTTGTAGCCGATTTAAAAAAATATTTAAAAACGGCGGACGAGGTTATTATTGCATCAGATGAAGATCGAGAAGGTGAAGCAATTGGTTGGCATATTTGTCAAGTATTAAAATTAGATGTAACTAAAACAAAAAGAATTACATTTAATGAAATTACAAAAAAAAGTATATGTACAGCAATTGATAATCCCCATACATTAAATATGAATCTTGTTCATGCCCAACAATGTCGAGTTGTATTAGATAAATTAGTTGGCTATATGCTTTCTCCGGTATTATGGAAAAATATTAAATATAAAGGAAAATTATCAGCTGGTAGAGTTCAGTCAATTATTTTAAAATTAATAATTGATAAAGATAACGAGATTAAAAAACACACCTCTGAAAATTATTATCAGACACTTGGTACATTTAATAAAAAAATTAGCGGTGAATTGAATAAAAATCTTAATAAAAAAATTATCAATGAGTTTTTAAATAACTGTATCCGAGCTGATTTTATTTGTAAAAATATTACTGAGACTGAACGGATTAGTAAACCTCCTCCTCCATTTCATACAAGTTCTTTACAACAAGCTGGAATTAGTTCTTTAAAAACAAGTAGTTCAAATATTATGAGAATGGCTCAAAAATTATATGAAAAGGGTTTAATTACATATCATCGAACAGATTCAACTGATTTATCACAATATATATTAGATCAAATTAAGGATTATGTAAAAGAAACATATTCAGTCAAGTATTATAAAGCCAGACACTATAAAAAGAAAATACATAACTCACAAGAAGCACATGAAGCAATTCGTCCCACTACTATTAATGTATTAAAACCAGATGATTTAGATGATTTAACTTTAAAATTATATGAATTAATTTGGAAACGAACTGTTGCAAGTCAAATGAGTGCGGCAATTTATTTCGTTCAGATGTTTGATATCAGTATTAGTAATCGAACTGAGATTTTTAAAGTTAAAAAAGAATTATTAAAGTTTAATGGATTTCTAAAATTATATAATAAAGAAAATGAAGATATTAAAAAAAAATATAAAATTAAAGAGAATGAACTATTAAAATATAAGAAAATCAATTGTGATCAAAAGTTTAAAAATCCACCACCTCGTTATTCAGAAGGAACAATTATAAGAAAATTAGGGAAACTCGGAATTGGTCGACCATCAACATATTCATATGTAATTGGTGTTATTGTAACCCGTAAATATGCCAAAATTGGAAACACAGTAGGTGAAAAAGTAGATGTTATCAATCATACATTACGGAATGATATAATTACACAAACAAAGAGTAAATTTAAATATTCAACTGAGAATAAAAAGTTTATACCAACTGCAATAGGAAAAGAAGTCTGTGATTTTTTAGTAAAACATTTTAATACAATTATGGATATTAATTTCACAGCTGATATGGAAAATAAATTAAATCTAATTACAACAGGAGATAATAATTACGTACAAGTGATTGATAATTATTATAAAAATATTAAAAATCGAATGGATAAAATCGCTTTGGGATAAAATCGCTTTGGGATAAAATCGCT
>TARA_B110000211_G_scaffold224885_1_pt1 | contig 13096 bp, 14 predicted proteins | sample TARA_B110000211 | Tara Oceans TARA_B110000211 (sample SAMEA4397516) | marine metagenome | biome: Polar Biome; feature: [DCM] deep chlorophyll maximum layer (ENVO:01000326); material: water (ENVO:00002006), including particulate matter (ENVO:01000060) such as... | depth 30 m
GTGAGATTGAATTCCACATGGTCAATAAGGTCGCCTTTTTCAATGGGCACGCCCCGGCGTAATCGAAATGCGGCGCCAAGCTCTGAAATATCACTGATTTTGCCGCGATATTTCTTACCTTCTTTCATGATGCTGGCTTCAGCGCGACTGGCTGCGCCGAGCTCTAACCGGAACTGGGCGCGTTGCTGCTCGTAGGTCATCTCATCAGGAATAGAGCATTCATAGAGTGTTGAGCCGTCAACGACCTTGATTGCTAGCACCCGCGTTTTGAAGACGATGGGGGTGCCCATTATCGATCCGGTCACCGAGACGGTGTCACTCACGCGAATGGGATTCCGGTATTCAGACATCACCTCGTCGAGTTGGATAACATGGCGGTTAATGTCAACACCAATGAGTAAGCTTGAAAAATTGTCGGCGTAACGCGCGATCTTGAGGCTAATGGATGTTCTGGACCGGCTCAGCCTAAGCAGTAGCTGAATTTTGCGATCTTCGCGCTTGATCTCTTGTTGCTCGACGCCAATTTTTTCGAGCTGCGCCACCAGTTTACTTTGATGCGCAAGGGTGTTTTTGATGAGTTCGCCCGAGACCCGAATGAGTCGCGTTTTTTCTAGGGCGCGAGCGCTGGCGGTTCGTTTGCCGGCATTAATGCTAAGTAGGCCCTGCTCGCCGAAGTGCGCAAGCGGGCCCAGCCTCACAAGCTCTTGTTCGGTGTCACGATCTTTATCGGTAAAGATCAGGATCTTACCGGTCACAACAAAATACATCGCGTCGGCATCGTCTCCTTCCATAAACAGGACATCATTTTCTTCGTAATCAACATATTCGCCAGCAGCACCAATCACTTCAGCATCTGAAGGCGGCAGCTCCTTAACGAAGGACGAGTCTTGCAAATGCTGCTCGAAGAAATCTCTTGGGCGTAAAGCAATCATGATGTGTGTTACTACTGCCTCTTCTATGTACGTGGGCGCGTAAGTCGGTCTATAAGTTGCTGCGACGTTATTCACGGCCCTTTCCCCTATTAATCACGGTACATGATTTATTGAATTTAGGGCCGGGAAATTATAACGGAAATTCTCCCCTGAAGGGAGCCTCCGGCAGCCCCTCGTAGCCCAATCCAGTTACTTCAAAAACAAGACCCGATTTTGGGTGCGTGTCCTTTCGATTTCCCGAGTTGCTAATGGAGGTCACATAGAGGGCGTCCAAGTGTGCGCCTCCGAATATGACCGAACTTGGTAAGGGTATCGGCAGATCGACGGTAAGCTTTAGCTCGCCTTCTGGGCTGATGCAGCCAATTTTCCCAGAGCCAATCAACGCGGTCCAGATATTCCCGGCGGCATCAACGGTCGCGCCGTCGCAAGCGGTGCCCATTGCCTTGGCGTTAAAAAAAGGGCGGGGTTTGCTTAAAGGTCGCTCAGGATGGTAGTCGAATTGCTGCATCACGCCCCGGCCGTCACTAAAGTAGAGCGTATCGCCATTGGGCGAAAAGCAGGGACCATTGCCAACAATGACATCCTTGAGTAGGCGCTCCACGTCGCCATTATGCCGTAAGCGGTAAAGTGCACCCCAGCCCTTAGACCGGTCGGAAATGGCCATCGACGCGAACAGGAATTGACCCACTCGATCGGTCTTGCCATCGTTGAGTCGGGTTTCGGCAAGCCCCGGTTCGGGGTCATGGATCAGCTGTAATGCTTGCGTTCTTAAATTAAAGCGGTGCAGTCCGGTTTGCAGAGCAACTAGAATTTGGTGTTCATCCACGACGGCGAGGCTGCCAATCATGCAGGGCAGTTGCCAGACTTCAATAGCGCCGGTGGCCTCTCGACAAAAGATCTTGCCCAAATAAGAGTCAACCCAAAACAATCGTTGATGCTCAGCATCCCAAAGGGGGCCTTCGCCCAGGGCGCAAGGCTCAGTGGTTATGAGGTGAATCTCGATCATGGTTTTTCCAAACGAATTGGCTAAGTGTATGCTGAGGAAAATATGGCCTCAAGGAGCAACAATGCAACGTACCACTGATATTCTGCCAGAGATACAAACCGAAATGGTCGCAGCCAATGGTCTTAATTTTGAAGTCGACATGGTCGGTGAGGGTGATCACCTGATCATTTGCTTGCACGGCTTTCCGGAACACAGCGTTTCCTGGCGGTTTCAACTGCCTTATTTGGCGCGGCTAGGGTATCGGGTGTGGGCGCCAAATTTAAGAGGCTATGGCAACTCATCCGCGCCGAGTGGTATTGGGGCCTACAGTCTCGAAAATTTGATGGATGACGTGGCGGGCTTGATCGATGCGGCGGGCTGCTCGGAGGTGACGCTCATTGCGCACGATTGGGGCGCTGTGATTGCTTGGCACTTCGCCATGCACCGAATTCGTGTGATTGATCGGTTGGTGATTTGTAATGTCCCGCATCCGGGGCCTGCCGCCGCTGCGATGAGTTGGGCGCAGCTTAAAAAGTCCTGGTACATCTTGTTCTTTCAATTGCCCGGGTTGCCGGAGCGCATGTTGTTAAACAGTACAGGGATGGGCGCCATGATCCAATCAACGGCAGCCGCGCCTGAAAACTTCTCTGAGGCCGTGGTGGCACTGTATGACGAGAATGCGGGCCGCAAAGACAATGTGACCGCCATGATCAACTACTATCGCGGCCTGGTCCGAGGGGGCGGGATGCGTCGACAAAAACGGTTGGGTTTACCGATTATTGATGTGCCAACCTTAATGTTGTGGGGGGAGGACGATATGGCGTTATCGATCGAGACAACCTATGGCACCGAAAACTATGTCCAAGATCTGACCTTGCGCTACCTAGCCGGAATCTCTCATTGGGTTCAGCAGGACGCACCCGAGGCCGTTAACGCCATGTTGGGCGCGTTTCTAGCCGGCGAGCCGGTTCCTGAATATCAAACGCTTGTCAGTGCTGCGCCCAACAACGTTGTCGAGCCATCCTGAATTAGGGCAGGTTGCGTCCGGCATCTCAGCCCTGGATTAAAGGGATGAGGGATGCAGGGGGCAGGGAAAGCCCGCCTGAGCGGTCAATCTGGCAGTGCCCCGAGCGGCGCGCGTCCGAGTGCTTGATTGAATAGGGCTTTGAGGGTGCCGTCGGTGGTTACAGTCTGTAGCCAGGCATCCACGTGCTGCTTGAAGACTGCATCCTTGGGCAGCCAAATGGCTTTTTCTTGATGGGTTAGCAGTTCACCCGGCAGCAAGGCGCATAAATCGCGGTGCTGACGGGTTTTCAAAGTCACCTCAATGGCATCGGTAAACATCACATCCGCGCGCCCAGCAAGAAGCTCATGGAAGATCAGCCGGTTGTCGCCGAACGCAATTAACTGGGCTTGCTGCAAGTGTTGTCGAGCAAACCGTTCATTGGTGCCGCCGGGGTTGAACACGGCTCGGGTTTGGGGTTGGTCAATGGTCTCAAAACGCTTGAACTTCTCTTGATCTTGGCAGCGCCCGATCGGCGTTTTACCGCCAACATGATACGGGGCAGAAAATAGGCCCAGCGCGGCCCGGCTGGGGGTGATCGAGACGCCGCTGATTGCAAGGTCAAAAGCATGCTCTGTGAAATCCGCGGTGAGGGTTGGCCAGCTGGTTTGTACGAACACCACGTCAACCCCCAGGTGGTCGCCGAGATTGTTGGCCAAGGTGATGTCAATACCGCTCGGTTGCGCCAGTGTTCCGCTTGAGAACGGCGGGTAATCCAAGGTGGTGCCCACGTGCAGCACGCCGGCTGCCTGAATCCGCTGAAGTTCGTCCTCAACCAAAGCAAGGTTGCGTAATTCATCGAATAATTGGTGTTGTAGTGCCTCGGGTAGCCCTTCGGTTTGGGTTAGGTGCAAAAACTGTTGCCGCGCTTCGCTGTCAACGGGGGTCGTTAACGCCGTCATGATTTGGTCGCCCAGGCTTAGCAGTTTAGGTCGAATCACCTCGGTTAAGCTGGGCGGGTTGGGCGCCGGCGCGTTGTCTTGCCATTGATCAAACCAGTATTGCTGAATGGTTTTTGCGGCGGTAATTTGGGTTGTAAAAAACTGTCGGGTTGGCCCCGCTGGTAAGCCAATGGCCAGCCCCGCGCGTTGTGCGTTCGCAATGACGATGGCCTCTCGGGGTAGATCCTCAATGGCGCGTTGATGGATAAATTTATAATGTGCAACAGCCTTCATGTGCCCCAATCGCGCGCCAATTGCGCTAAAAAGCCCGTCGCTGGCGCCCGCGGTAAGCGGCTGCAGCAACGCAATAAGGAGGATCAAGGCAGTGGTGAAAGGGGTTTGCATGAGGCGATGGTAACATCGTTTGTTGCATGTTACCGTCCGGTTGAACAGTTTGGAGCCAACTATGAGTGATGTCGTTTTATATGAGCAGAGCGGGGCGATTGTGACCCTGACGTTGAACAAACACGAAACCCGAAATGCCATTTCGGAAGATGTCATGGTGAACGCCATTGTTGCCGCTTGCGATCGAATCAATGCCGATATGAGCGTGCGCGTTGTCATTCTGACGGGCGCCGGCTCTGCCTTCAGCAGTGGTGGAAACGTTAAGGATATGAAAGACAAGGTCGGGATGTTTGGGGGTACTGCCGCTGAAATTCGCGATGGTTATCGTCAGGGTATTCAGCGCATTCCTTTGGCGATTGATGCCCTGGAAGTGCCCATTATTGCTGCGGTCAATGGTGCGGCGATCGGGGCGGGATGCGATTTGGCGATGATGTGCGATTTGCGGGTTGCCTCTGAGAAGGCCATTTTTGCAGAGAGTTTTGTCAAGGTCGGGTTGATTCCTGGCGATGGCGGGGCGTGGTTTTTACCGAGGGTCATCGGGCAAGCCAGAGCGAATGAGATGTCCTTTACGGGCGAGCCCGTGAATGCCCAGACAGCACTGTCTTGGGGGATGGTCTCAAGCGTTGTCGCACCGGAGGACTTGATGGCGGCCGCGCAGACATTGGCCGAGCGGGTTGCGGCGAATCCCCCTCATGCGCTGCGCATGACGAAAAGGTTACTCAAAGAATCTCGCAAAGCGGATTTGCCGAGCATTCTCGAGATGTCCGCGGGTCTGCAGGCCTTGGCGCACCAGATGGAGGATCATGTCGAGGCGGTGGATGCGATTCTTGAAAAACGAGTCCCCGAGTTCAAAGGCAAGTAGTCGGTTTTTCTAGGCAGCCGTTTTGAGGCGTTGTTCAAAGCGGCGCCTCGATTTAATGCGCAACAGGGGGCTTTAAAGCGCGTCGGTGCCTGCGTCTATCAGGCAGGGCATTTTGAACTCGGTTGGGTCTAAACCGAGGTTCTAGAACGTAATGGCTGCAGACAACAACGGCTGAAGACAACGAAAGAGAAAAAGAAGAAGAAGAAAAGGAAAAGAAAAAGGAAAAGGAAAAGGAAAAGACAAAGAAAGCTTGTGCCTTGGCATTTGCCGCGGGCAACGGTGGAACCCAGTGCGCATCGAATCAACCAGCGCGCCTTGGCGCTTACAAATCCAACCGGCGACTAAGATCGCGCGCCTCTGGCGCCGAATATTCGAGCAAAGACCGCAATTTATCGTTGCTCTTTAGCCGAGACGTCTTGTTGCCTTGATTGAATCCTCTCACCGAGATGCTCACAATGCTGGCGCCGCGCCGCTCGACCAATCGGATGCGGCTTTTGAGTTGGCCGCCGGTTTCAACCCAGTCGTCGATCACCAAGATCCGATCGCCCGGGGTCAATGAGCGCTTTGTTAACTTCGAAGGCTTTTTTTGCCGATATAGTCGGTAAAGCCCTGCCGAGCAATGGTGCGCAAAATGTTCGGTAACTTGCCAGATTGTCGAATCAAAACCAAACCTTTGCGCAGTGCCGTCGCAGCGGCCGATCCGAAGACAACCCCCAAAGATTCTGGGCACGCAATTTTGTTGAAGTTGTCATGGCGAAACGGTTTGACCAAGTCCAGCAATAACGCCCTGAACACGCGTGGATCCCGAAACAGGGTCGTGAAATCGAGTTTCATGGGCGCTTTGAAGTCGATGTGTTTAAGGTATTACTCTGGATTCATCGGAAGGGCACTTGGTTGGGGCGGGTATCTTCGATCATAGCCTAGATGGCATCACGTCACGTGAAGGGTTACGGGTTGTTGCGCCGTGATCGGTTTAGCCTTGGAGCCCGCGCTCTGGGAAATCGCAAAATACCGCATCGACCTTCAGTGCTCGCATAGCGGCAAGGTCCGCGGGCTCGTTCACCGTATAAACCGCGACCTTTAGCCCGGCCTGCTGGGCGGCTGTAATCCGGTCCTCAGTTGCGGCTTTCAAGGCAATATTCATCCACTGACCACCCATCGCAAGGCTGCGCTCGACCATGTCTGGGACGGGGCGGCCCCACAGCACACCTCGCGCAAAGATGGGGTCAGCGCGCTGCAGTTCCGCATGATCGAACGCGCTCAAGAGAAATTGATCTGCGCGCCAACGGCCAGTTTGGCAGGCTTTGCGAAGCAGTTGTGAGGTTGGCTCAGCGGTCCCAGGGCCTTTGAGTTCGACGTTGATGCCAACTTTGCCATCAAGCAGGGTTAGGACCTCGGATAAGAGGGGGACCTGCTCGTCATTGCCTGCGTCCAATCGCCGCACAGCCGCTAAACCGGCAGCGGCGAGGCTGCCGCTGCCATTGGTTGTGCGATCGAGCTGTTCGTCATGGATCACCAAGAGTTCACCCTCAAGCTGGTGCACATCAAGTTCTACCCAGGGGCAACCCAGCGCTGCTGCATGCTGAAATGCCGAGAGGGTGTTTTCAGGGTAATTGCCGCTGGCGCCACGGTGGCCAATGATGATCATGGAATATCCTTCAGCGTCTTCGATGCAGCGCTTGTAAAGCGGCGTTAAATTCGCCCAAGGCCACTGCATGGGCTACAATAAGGCGGGTTTACAGGCGGCTACTATGTCATACCAGGTTCTTGCAAGAAAGTATCGACCAGGCCATTTCAAGGCGATGGAAGGCCAAGGGCATGTGCTCCAAGCACTGATCAATGCCTTGGACCAAAACCGGTTGCACCATGCCTATTTGTTTACTGGAACGCGAGGTGTGGGTAAAACCACCATCGCCAGAATTTTTGCTAAATGTTTAAATTGCGAGCAGGGCGTCACGTCTGAGCCCTGCGGCACCTGTTCCTCTTGTGTCGAGATCAGTGAGGGTCGCAGTGTTGATCTGATCGAAGTCGATGCGGCGTCTCGCACAGGGGTCGACGACATGCGGGATCTGCTCGATAACGTGCAGTACCTGCCCACCGCGTCGCGCTTCAAAGTCTATTTAATCGATGAAGTTCATATGCTGTCTAAGAGCAGCTTCAATGCCATGTTGAAGACGCTTGAGGAGCCGCCAGAACACGTTAAGTTTTTGTTCGCAACGACAGACCCCAAGAAACTGCCGGTCACAGTCTTGTCGCGGTGCTTGCAGTTCAATTTGAAGAACATGACCCCAGAGCGCGTCGTCAATCATTTGAAATTGGTGTTAGCTGAAGAGGGCATCGAGGCCGACGATAGTGCGCTGTGGCAGTTGGGACGTGCCGCCGATGGCAGTATGCGCGATGCATTGAGCTTGACAGACCAGGCCATTGCGTTTGGTTCCGGCAAGTTGATTGGCGCTGAAGTGGCCACGATGCTGGGTACCGTTGATCGCCAAGAGGTTTACCACCTTATCGATGCGGTCACGGCAGGCGATGGTGCACGGGTTTATCAGGTGATTGATCAAGTTGCCGAGTTTGCGCCCGATTTTTCGGCGTTGCTCGATGAGGTGCTGACGGTGCTGCACAAGGTTGCGGTTTTTCAAGTGGTCCCCGAAGGCGTCGATAATAGTTTTGGCGACCGTGAAAAAATAGGACAGTTAGCGACCAGTATGTCCCCCGAACAGGTTCAGTTATTTTATCAGATTGCGTTGGTGGGTAAGCGCGATCTGAACCTTGCGCCAGATATCAAGATGGGCTTCGAGATGACCCTGATCCGGATGCTGGCGTTTGAATTAGAAGAGGACTCGCCGCCGGGTGCAACGGTGGCAGTCCCAAAGCCGCCGGCTGCTGATCGCAGCATCCCCAAGCCGGTTGCAAGCTCGCCCTTGGCAGGACTTCGAGACGCGCTCGTCAGTGGTCAGAGCCCGCGCGACGTGCAACCAAGGCAGCCCGCGGCAGTACTGCCCAGCGCGGCAAGCGCAACGGTCGCGGCGGTGACAGCAAGCCCGGTGCCGCAAGCGCGCAGTGCCGTGCAGCCTGTGCCCGCAATCGAGGACGACGGTAAAGGGCGCCAGTCAGGAGATGGGCTGCCGCTTGCGAGCCCTGCCGTCGGCAGTGCGCCGGATGCGCAAGCGCGTCGTGCCACGCCGCCGACCGACAAACCCCTTCGGGCTGTGTCGGATGAACCATCCATTCATTCTGACGAAAACGCGCCTGGGCAAAATCAATCCAGTGCTGTTGAGGCAAGGCAGCCGCCCAAACCGAGCAACGTGATTGAGTTGGCGGGTGAGGCCGTCGACGCAAAGGCCGCAAGTCCCACAACGGCGGATCAGCGTCAGCGGGATGACCGTTGGTGCACGCTGTTAACCCAAACGAATTTAGGGGGCATTGCGTATGCAATGGCCAGCAACTGTATTTTAACCAACGAATCGGAAGATGTGTTCCAGCTCAGTCTTGATCCGGCTCACTCGAGTTTGTTTAACGAAGGGCAAATTGCCCGATTATCGGAACTCCTCGGCGGCGTACTTGGGCGAAAGACCGACGTGTTGGTGACCATTGCGCTGGCTGACGGCAAGACGCCAGCGGCGCTGCTCAACGCCGCCCGAGCCGCGGCGTTGCTCGCCGCGGAAGAAGAGGTCACGTCAGACCCGGGTGTGCAGCACCTGATTGCAGGGTTCGATGCGAAGATTGTTGAGGGCAGTATTATGCCCAAAACCGCCAAAGGAGAAGGCTCAACATGTTAAAAGATGGAATGGACGGCTTGATGAAACAGGCCCAAGAGATGCAAGGCAAGTTCCAAGCCATGCAAGACAAGATGTCATCGATGGAAGTTCAGGGCGAATCGGGCGCGGGAATGGTCACGGTGCTCATGACCGGCCGCTATGATGTTAAGCGGGTGCACATTGATGCCGCCGTCCTAACGGAAGAAAAAACATTGCTGGAAGACTTGCTCGCGGCGGCCGTTAATGACGCGGTCCGGAAAGTTGAGGCCCAGCAAAAAGAATCGATGTCGAGCTTGACCGGTGGGATGCCTTTGCCGCCAGGCTTTAAGTTTCCTTTTGGCGCCTAGGTTATGACGCGAAAGGCGGGAAAGCTGCTATGAATGATGCTCTGATCGAACAATTGATTGATGCCTTTCGGTGCTTGCCGGGGGTCGGACGAAAGTCTGCCCAGCGCATGGTGTGGCATCTGCTTGAACGGGACCGGTCCGGCGGTGAAGCCCTTTCAAAGGTTTTGCATGAAACCTTAACCCGGGTGGGCGCGTGCCTGAGTTGTCGGAACTTCTGTGAAACGCAAACCTGCCGAATTTGTACCGACCCGAAACGAGATAAAGCGCTACTCTGCGTCGTTGAAAGCCCAGCGGATGTGATGGCGCTCGAACAATCTGGCAGCTTTCGCGGGCATTACTTCCTCACTAAAGGTAACCTGTCGCCGATCGATGGCATTGGCCCGAAGGAGATTGGTGCAGAGGCGTTGGTCGCCCGTTGCCAATCCGATGTGCAAGAAGTCGTGATCGCGCTGGATTCAACGGTCGAGGGTGAGGCCACCAGTCATTATCTATCCGATCGATTGCGCCCCCTTGGGGTGGTCGTGAGCCGAATCGCCCATGGCATTCCGATGGGCGGTGAACTTGAATTTGTGGATGGTGGTACTTTGGCGCACGCAATGCTGGGACGAAAACCGATCTAATGAACTATCACTATATTGACGATGATGCAGGGCTTGAGACTTTGCTAAAGGCCTGTGCATCGGCGCCCGTAATCGCCCTCGACACGGAATTTGCGAGGTTTAATACCTACTATCCCATGATCGGCCTGCTTCAGATCGGGCTGGGTCACGACAATTACCTGCTCGACCCATTGCCGATTACAGATCTCAGTGGTCTGCAGGCGCTCATGAAGTGCCCGGATACGTTGAAAGTGGTTCATTCGGGTTCCGAGGATATGGAAGTCTTCCAGTACTGGCTCGACTGCGTGCCGTCCCCGGTATTTGATACTCAGATCGCAGCCGCCATGCTGGGCGTGGGTTATGCCTTAAGTTATCAAAAGTTGGTAGCGCATTTTCTGAGCATTGACATCCCCAAAGGTGAAACGCGATCGGATTGGTTGGCCAGGCCCTTGCGTCAATCGCAGTTGGATTATGCCGCGCAAGACGTCATTCATTTGTTCGAGATTTACCCAATGCTGGCTGCGTCGCTTGCAGAGCAAGGGCGCAGTGCTTGGGTTTTGTCGGAGTCCGCCAAGTTAACGCAAGACCTGCCGACTAAAATTGATCCCGAGCAGGCGTATCTAAAGCTGAAGGGCATCTCGTCGTTAAATTCTCGGCAACTGCAGTATCTGCGGTCGTTTTGCGCCTTTCGTGAGCGCGAGGCCCAGACCCGGAATGTACCCCGAAATCGGGTCCTTGATAATGACGAATTGATTGCGCTGGCGTTGAATGAAGTGCAAGGCGTCGCTGATATGAAAGGCGTCGATTGGATCGACAGACGTGCGGTCAGTCGGCATGGCGACGCGCTCGCCGCACTCGGTGCGGCCGCGAGCGAGGTGCCGACTGCTGAGCTGCCGGCGCGGTTGATGAACGACACAACGCCGGTGAATAAAAACAAATTAGATCGTTTGCGCCGCGTCGTCGCAGATCAGGCAAAACAGTTTGGGATCTCACCTGAACTGCTGAGCCGGCGCCGGGATCTGGAAGCCATTATAAAATCCGACAATCAGGGGCAGGCGACATTGCCCGAGCACCTGTTGGGCTGGCGTGAAGCGGTGGTGGGCGCGCCTTTGTTGGCGGCGATAGGACAATCATGAAAGTCACGGTGTATAAAGCCTCAAGCCGAGAATACCTATACGTGTATGTTGCTGAAGCGGTTGGGCTCGATAAAGTGCCGGCGGGATTACTCACGCAGTTTGGGGAGCCCACATTGGTCATGACCCTTGATTTGGCCGCGGGTCAACAATTGGCCCGAGTTCGATCCGACGAGGTGATGGCAGCGGTTGAAGACAAAGGGTATTACCTGCAGATGCCACCGGTTGTTGGGCAATGAATTTCTGGGAAACCAAAAAGCTCAACGAGATGGATCGCGCAGAGTGGGAGTCTTTGTGCGATGGCTGCGCACGGTGTTGTTTGCACAAGCTTGAGGATGAAGACACCGAGGAGGTATTTTATACCGACGTGGTCTGTCGCTACTTAGACCAGGATGCGTGTCGGTGTACGGAATATCAAGATCGAAACCGCTTGGTACCGAATTGTGTTTGGCTCACACCGGACGATGTTGAAGCCTTTCATTGGTTGCCCACAACCTGCGCCTATCGGTTGGTGGCAGAGGGTAAGCCGTTGAATGACTGGCATCCATTGATTTCAGGACGCGCGGAATCGGTTCAAGAGGCTGGTATTGCGGTTACAGGCCGCTGCGTTTCTGAGGAGTTTGTGCACGAAGAGGAGCTCGAAGATCGCATTATCCGCTGGGTGCAGCAGTGATGATGGGCAGTCTTGAGTATTTTGTTGTCTGGGCGGTTTATCTTGGTTTTGGGGTGCTGTTTATGGCCCAGTTATTTGCTCTGACGGCTGCGCGGTCGTATTTCACCAAGGTCATGATTCGGGGCCATTTTATGGTGTTGGCCTTTACCCCGGCAGAAATTGCGGAATTTCCAGGGCATTACGCACCCGCCGTGCTAACGCTTGCCATGGACGTGTTGTTGAAGGGTGCTGCCACAACGTTTGCAGGCGGGTTCATACTGCTGGTGGCTTATCTGGCCATGTTGGCCAGTACGGGTGTTTATGGGTTGGTTGGTCGTCGTCAAAATCGGGTTGCATCTGAGTCTGCGGCGCATTAGGACGGTTATAAATCGCGGCTTTGGCCGAGGCTTGCTATGCTCGCGCAGTCAAATTAAAGTACTGGGCGAGTAAAAATTAATATTGATCAGGATGTAAGGGACGTTATGAAATTTTCAAGTACCAAAACCTATATCGCCACCGATGAACTTCAGATGGCGGTTAACGCTGCGGTCACACTTGAGCGACCGCTTCTGATTAAGGGGGAGCCTGGCACCGGTAAAACGATGCTCGCAGAAGAAATTGCGGAATCTCTAGGCTTGCCGATTATTGCCTGGAATATCAAATCAACCACTAAGGCCCAGCAAGGGTTGTATGAGTACGATGCGGTCTCACGGTTGCGTGATTCCCAGTTGGGTGATGACCGGGTACACGACATTAAAAACTATATCGAGAAAGGCAAGTTATGGGAGGCCTTCGACGCTGAGCATAAAGTTGTACTGCTAATCGATGAAATTGACAAAGCGGATATTGAGTTTCCGAACGATCTTTTGCAGGAACTCGATAAAATGGAGTTCTATGTCTACGAAACGGGCGAGATGGTGAAAGCCAAGGTGCGCCCGATTGTTGTCATTACCTCGAACAATGAAAAGGAATTGCCCGATGCCTTTCTTAGGCGTTGTTTCTTCCATTACATCCAGTTCCCAGATCGCGAAACCATGCAACAGATCGTGGATGTGCATTACCCAAGCATCAAGCAGGACCTGGTGAAGGAAGCGCTGGAGATTTTCTTTGATGTTCGAAAAGTACCGGGCCTGAAGAAAAAGCCCTCTACGTCTGAATTGATTGATTGGTTGAAATTGCTGATGGCGGATGATATTCCGGAAGAAATCTTAACCAACCGCGACACCACCAAAGCGATTCCGCCACTTTATGGCGCCTTGGTTAAAAACGAGCAGGACGTGCAGTTGCTAGAACGATTGGCGTTTATGAACCGACGTCAGTCGGGTGGTAATAGCTCTGGCGGTCAAGGCTAGCGCAACGCCAACTCCGGGCGTTTAAAGCCGCGAGGCTCGGGTTGTGACCCGGCGCATGGGTCCGTAAAGCAGGCCCAGAAAGCAGCCTCATGACAAGACCATGAGGCATTGCCCATGAGTCAGTGGT
>TARA_B110000211_G_scaffold232724_1_pt1 | contig 13067 bp, 10 predicted proteins | sample TARA_B110000211 | Tara Oceans TARA_B110000211 (sample SAMEA4397516) | marine metagenome | biome: Polar Biome; feature: [DCM] deep chlorophyll maximum layer (ENVO:01000326); material: water (ENVO:00002006), including particulate matter (ENVO:01000060) such as... | depth 30 m
AGCTTCTAAAAGTCCTTCTTTGAACCTATCTTGTTTGAAGGCTGCACGCATCTCGTCTTTTATGTTTTCCCAGAAATCCGCTGGCACTAGCTCGTTAATACCCGCATCTCCTATGATAGCAAAAGTTTTATCCTCTACTGCCATATAAATAAGCACCCCATTCCTTTTTTCGGTAGCGTGCATCTCCAATTCCTCAAAAATCCATGACGTATGGTCTAGAATTTTCTCATCACATGTATTTTCTAAATGCACACGAATTTCTCCTGAAGTTACTTTTTCAGCTTCGCTGATCGCGTTTTCTATTTCCGCTCTCTCCTCTTGAGTAAAAAACTCTCTAGCGCTCATGTTTAATCCTCGAAGTTTACTTCTGGGGCATCCTGAGTTTCAGGGTCTGCAGTAAAGGACTCTCGCTTCGGGAAATCATCTTCTTCTGCCAACATACCTAATGCTTTAGAACGGAAGAAACCTCTCACATGAGAATTATAGTCTTTTACCGATCCATTATAATTCTCTCTGGCTATAGCCACTCTATTCTCTGTCCCTTCCAGCTGAGTCTGTAGCATTTTGAAATTATCTGTAGACTTAATCTCTGGGTAGTTTTCCATAAGAAAGTTTCTTCCTCTGCCCATGGCACCTATTATAGGAATTATTTGAGTTGGAGTTTCTGCTTGCTGAATCCCCTCAGTTATTTTATCTGTAAACTGCTCTGGAGAATAAACGCCTGGAACTATGCCCGCTCTGGCTTCTGTTACTCTTATCAGAATTTCTTTCTCATTGTCTGCCGCGCCTTTTACCGTAGCTACCAACTGTGGTATAAGGTCTGCTCTCCGCTGATACTGCGCTTGCACATCTGCCCACTCTTGGTCTACCGTTTCTTGTCTAACGACTGCTCCATCATAAATACTGGCACCCCAGAGGTAAAAGATTAAAAAGAGGAGAAGAACTACGCCTCCAAGGCCTAGTAAAGGAAGAAATTTTTTCATTATTGGGTTTTAAAAGTAAAGGCGTTGCAATAGAGGAATTAACCCTCATTGCAACGCCTTAAAGATATCTATAAATTACTTTATCGTTACTTTATCATTTCTACAGACCTAGAAACGAAATCTGTAAGATCTTCTCCTTTCAGTAATCCCTGAGCCAGAAGAGCTAAATCCACAGTCTGCTTGATAAGCCCAGATCGTGCAGCGTCATCCTTTTCATCCAGGATTTTACTTACTAGCGGGTGATTTCCGTTTACTACCAAGTTATAGGTATCTGGAAGAGAACCGAACATTTGCATTCCACCGCCACCGGTCATTTGCTGTTCTTTCATTCTTCTCATAAACTCACTTTGAGTAATAATCATAGGAGAATCTGTAGCCGACATACTCTCTATCTGCACTACCAATTTCCCTTTATCCACCTCACCTTCTATCATAGGCTTAAGTGACTCTATCTGCTCAGCAGAAAGTATCGAAGGCTGCTCTTCATCCTTCTGGATAAGCTTATCTATCGTGTCTGCATCTACTCTTGAGAACTGTACATCTGTATGCTTGCTCTCTAGCTTGCTCATTAAGTGACTTACTAGCGGCCCTTCGAAATCCAATACTTCATACCCTTTGTCTGTAGCTCTTTTCACGAATGAATGCTGCTCTTTAGGGTTGGTAGTATAAAGAAGAATGGTTTTTCCGTCTTTGTTCTTTTGAGTCTCTTTTACTTTCTCGAAGTACTCTTCGAAAGTATGGTAAGCTGCAGCTGTAGTCTTATACATAGCGAATTTCTCAGCTTTATCATAAAACTTATCGTCAGTTAACATTCCGTACTCGATGAATACTTTTACATCATCCCATTTTTCTTCGAAGTCTTTTCTGTCATCCTTAAACATAGAAGCCAACTTGTCAGCTACTTTCTTAGTGATGTGAGAAGATATCTTTTTCACATTTCCATCTGCCTGTAAATAAGACCTAGAAACGTTTAACGGAATATCTGGAGAATCTATAACCCCATGAAGAAGTGTAAGAAATTCTGGAACTATGTTTTCTACATTATCAGTAATAAATACTTGGTTACTGTATAGATTAATCTTGTTCTTCTGAACCTCTACGTTATTCTTAAGTTTAGGGAAATAAAGAATACCAGTTAAGTTAAACGGATAATCTACATTCAGGTGAATCTGAAACAACGGATCTTCGAATTCCATAGGATACAGCTCTCTGTAGAATGAAGTATAATCTTCATTTGAAAGATCTGCAGGCGCTTTAGTCCACGCTGGAGTAGGATTGTTGATTATATTTTCTACCTCTTCAGATATCTGCTTTACTTTATCATTTTCATCTTTCTCTCCAGATGGATCATCTATCTGGTTCGTGTTCATTCCGAATTTAACCGGAATTGGAAGGAATTTACAGTACTTCGTTAAGATTCCAGAAATTCTTTGGTTTTCCAAAAACTCTAAAGAATCATCTGCTATATGCAGTACGATGTCTGTTCCCTTGGTCTTCTTAGTAGTTTCCTCCATAGTAAAGTTAGGAGAACCATCACATACCCATCTCACAGGTGTACTGTTTGGCTTCTGACTTTTAGAAATAATTTCTACTTCCTTAGCTACCATAAATGCCGAGTAAAAACCTAAACCGAAATGTCCGATAATAGAGTTTTTAGCATCTTCGTCTTTGTACTTGTTCACGAACTCTTCTGCTCCAGAGAATGCTATCTGATTGATGTATTTATCTACTTCATCTGCATCCATCCCTATACCATTATCTCTAATAGTAAGTGTTTTAGCCTTTTCATCTAAAATCACTTCGACTTTAAGTTTGTCTAGGTCTGTCTTCATCTCTCCTATCGAACTCAGCGTTTTCATTTTCTGAGTCGCATCTACTGCGTTAGAGACTAATTCTCTTAAGAATATCTCGTGGTCAGAGTAAAGAAACTGTTTGATAATCGGAAATATATTTTCCGTTGACACATTAATGTTACCTTCTTTTATCATGTTGAAATAATATTGTTCTGTTTAAACTGAAAAAGCAGTAGTCAATTTAAATGCCATTAGAGATAGTCTGACAAATTGCCGTTTTATTTACGTTTTATGCGTTGCAATGTCCGTTTTCATTGTAAAATTGTCAGACTATGACAAAAAAGGAAGCCCGAAAGAAGTACAGAGACATAAGAGATTTACTTTCTGAAGATTTAATAGAGTTGGCTTCGCATTCTATTTGCGAGCAACTTTCTGAAATAAACTTAGCAGATAAAACAGTCCACGTATTTCTTCCTATAAAAAGATTGAAGGAAATAGACCTGTGGGAGTTCATTAATCATTGCTACGCAGAGAAGGTGACTGTGTGTACCTCAGTTTCCAACTTCGATAATCACAGCATGAAAACCATTCTGCTTACTCCAGAAACGGAATTAAAAGAAAATGAATGGGGAATTCCTGAGCCTACAAATGGAAAGGAACTCTCAGCTAAAGACATCGATTTAGTAATCGTCCCTCTACTTTATGCAGATGAGGCCGGAAACCGAGTGGGTTATGGCAAAGGTTTTTATGATCGTTTTCTAGCTGAATGCAGAGCAGATGTAAAGAAAATAGGTGTGAATTACTTCGCCCCTAAAGAGTCAATAGAAGACACTGAGTTCACGGATCAAAAGATGGATGTTTTGTTGTTTGCTAAGTAATAGAGTCTTCGATCAATTATTAAAATTGTCCCTCAGCATAGCTCCACAATTATTAAGATTAACAAAAATCGTTACCGCCTTTAATAATTAGACTAGTTATTACACTTTTTCAACGATTAAAGACTATAGCTCTCCTGAAAACCATCCAAAGCTAGTTTAGCTCCCACCTGTTTAAACTTTCATTTCGGGTATTTAACTAGAATAATATGAGATAATAAAAGAAACTGTGTATCGACTTCACAGACCTGCACAAATAATCGTGAACTATCTCTTCTCGAGAAAAGAATTATTCACCTTTAAATTCAGGCTTTCTTTTTTCAAGAAATGCCGCTACTCCTTCCTTGTAATCAAGCGTTTCTCCTGCGAGTGTCTGCAACTTATCTTCCAAAGCCAACTGTTCTGTGAGCGTGTTAGTCATAGATTGGTTCAAAGCTCTTTTAGTATATCCTAAACCTTTGGTAGGCATCTTAGATAATTTTATGGCTATCGCTTTAGAACTTTCTTCAAATGTCTCATCCGGAAAATAAGTGTAAATCATTCCTAGCTTTTCTGCCTCATTGGCCGAGATTTTATCACCTAACATCATTAATGCAGAGGCTTTCTGAAACCCTATTAATCTGGGCAGAAAGAATGTTCCTGCACTATCTGGAATTAGACCTATCTTGCTAAAGGCCTGAATAAAGTTAGCAGATTCTGCAGCGACACAGACATCACCAGCCAGCGCTATATTGGCACCTGCTCCTGCTGCTACGCCATTTACTGCAGTAACCACCGGTTTCTCTATGTTTCTAATCTTTTCTACTATCGGGTTATAGTGCTGGCTTACTATTTCTGATAATTCAGGGCCATTTGGATCAGTAATCTCCTGTAAATCCTGACCAGCACAGAATGCCTTTCCATTTCCTGTGATATAAATAGCTCTTATCTCATCATTGGCTGCACAATGGTCTAATAAATCCTGAAACCTCAAGGCCATAGGCTTATTAAAACTATTAAAAACTGCTGGTCTATTAAGTGTAATATAAGCTACGTTAGATTCTACTTCGAAATTTATACTTTCCATGTGGCTAAATTAGAGTGAATTCCCACTTATAGAAAAACTAAGGGCATGAATTATCAGTAAATTATCGATAAACATGGGCCAAGTCCAATTTCTTAGGAGGATAAGGAGAAAGTGGCTAAGTATTTAATTTATTTGGTGGTGAATGAGTCATTGCAACTGTAAATTATGGATTCTATGCTATGGCTGTTTGAAGTCCTAAATTAAACGGCAAAAGTAATTCTAAGAAAGAAATGATCTTAGGGGCAAGGTTTACTTTAGTAATACTTTGAAACAATGATTTAATTCCTATTCCATAACATCGGAAAAACTTGCTCGATAGTGCTTAAAACCTTAGTTAAAAAAAACACGTCTGTACCAATTTAACTAACTAAAGCCAAAATTTCTAAATTAATAACGTTTTTCAGTACCTCATAAAACTCAAGAAATTCATTCCAATTTTCTTTAGGGACATATCCGCTTCATTAAGCCTAACTAGTAATGTTTAATTCTTAGCTTTGCGCGGCAATAAAATCATGAACGTACTTTCAGTAGAAAACCTCACCAAATCTTTTGGTGAAAGAATCATTTTCGAAGAGTTAAACTTTGGAATAGAGCAGGGACAAAAGATAGCTATAGTGGCTAAAAATGGGGCGGGTAAATCCACACTGCTTAATATTATCTTCGATGTAGAGGCTCCTGATTCGGGAACAGTCACTTTTAACAAATCTATTAGAACTGGTTACCTGAATCAAACGCACGGTTTAGATGAAACCAAAACGGTGATCCAGAATCTTATCCATGCCGACAATGATATGACTAGAGCTATCACCCAGTATGAAAATGCTATGGAGAGCGGAGATGAAGATCTATTGCAACGCGCTACTGACGCTATGGATCATGCCTCTGCTTGGGATTATGACGCTAAAATCAAACAGGTGCTTACCAGAATGAGTATCGTCAACCTTAATCAAGATGTAAAGGAGCTATCTGGTGGTCAGAAAAGAAGAATAGCTCTGGCTAAAATATTGGTAGAAGAGCCAGATTTCATAATTCTGGATGAGCCTACTAACCATTTGGATTTAGATATGATAGAATGGTTGGAAAAATGGCTTCAAAATACTAGCTTGACTATCCTAATGGTGACACACGATCGGTATTTTCTAGAGGTTATCTGTGATGAAATCTTAGAAATGGAGAACGAAAAAATGTATCGTTACAAAGGTAACTTCTCCTATTATCTAGAAAAAAAGGCAGAAAGGGAAGCATTGGAACAAACGGTAAAAGCAAAAGCTCAAAACTTATTCAAACGAGAGCTTGCTTGGGTTAGAAGCACACCTAAAGCCAGAACCACAAAGAGTAAATACAGAGAAGAGAAATTCACAGACATTAAGAAGGAAGCCCTAAAAAACTTGGATTCTGATGAAATGCAGTTGGAAATTCACACTACGCGTATGGGTGGGAAAATAGTGGAACTTCATAAAGTAAAAAAGGGATACGGTGACCTGGTTCTTGTTAACCAATTTAGCTATGTATTTAAGCACAGAGAAAGATTAGGACTGGCTGGAAAAAACGGATCAGGAAAATCTACTCTTCTAAACATGATTACTGGAAAAGACACCCCAGATTCAGGCAAAGTAATTATAGGTGACACGGTAAACTTTGGTTACTACTCTCAGACAGGGTTGAAGTTTAACGAGGAGATGAAGGTAATAGATGTAGTGAGAGAAGTGGCTGACCATATTCCTCTTACTAAAGGAAAAACCATTAGTGCGGAACAGCTTCTGGAACGTTTCCTTTTCCCTAGATCTATGCAGAGAAACTTCGTCTATAAACTTAGCGGTGGAGAAAAGAAAAGACTGCACCTACTAAGGGTTCTTATGGCTAACCCCAACTTCTTAATCTTAGATGAGCCTACGAATGATTTAGATATTTTCACCTTATCTATTCTAGAAGATTACCTTATGCAGTTCCCTGGAGTGCTATTAATAGTGAGTCATGACAGATACTTATTAGATAAACTAACCGAGCACACCTTAGTGATTAAAGATGGCGGTGAGATTCAAGATATTATAGGGAACTATACGGAATGGAGAACGGCTGATTTAGCGAAAGAGAAAAGAGAAAAATCAGAAGAAAGAAAAGCCGAAGCTAAAGCAAAGGTGGCTTCTGCCAATCAAATAGATAAGTCCAAAGTGAAACTTACGTTTAAGGAAAAATTTGAGCTTGACACTATAAATAAGGCTATTCCTCAGTTAGAAGCCAAGAAAAAAGAACTGAACGAAAAGCTCAATTCTGGAATTTCAGACCATGAAGAACTTATGAAAGTCTCTGCAGAAATGGGTGAAGTGTCTAATGAGTTAGATGACAAAGAAATGAGGTGGTTAGAGCTTAGTGAGCTTGAATAAAATCAGTTTTCAGTTTTAGCCTTCCTCCAAGTTTCACAGCGCACTTCGACATTGCAGATAGAGCCATTTCTGCTCATATTATAAGCAGCCACTTTGGCATCTTCTTCCAGCCGAACATTAGAACCACCACAGCCCTCATTTTTAAACAACACTTCCTGAGAATATGTATCTATAACCTCACACTTTTTGCACTGGTTAGGTATTACTATGGAGTTAAAAATATTACTACAGGAAGCTGTCAGTAGCGCCACTAAACTTAAAAAAAGTATTTTTTTCATCTTAAGCAAATTTATAACCAAGAACCGACTCATCCAAACAGCCAACCAAAAAGATTACTCCTCAGTAAATAAGCCACTCCTTTGGCTAGACTTTAAATTTCAAATGACTCACCAGGAATAAAAAAACAAAGCACTAATTGATTTGTATAAGCTTCTAGAAGTAGGTACATTAGTACTCATTTATAATTCAAAACACCCTCATGGAAATAGCAATAATCTTACTGCTAACAGTAATAGTTATATTTAGTATTGTAAACTATCTAGCCAAGCCTAAATCATCAGTCGAAACAGCAATTGAAGATAAAAAAAGAATATCAGAATTAGAAAAGGATTTAGCGACAAAAGAAACCGAAATAAAACACAAGCAACAAAACATTGAACTGGCCAATGCTAAAAACACTGCCTTTGAACAATTAAAGTCTGAAAACACTACACTTAGAGAAAAACTCTCGAATATAGAGAGAGAAAGAAATCAACTAAAAAATGAAACTATAACTCTTAAAAAAGAAGAAGAAAACAGAAATGAAACGCTAAGAAAATCTATTGAATCGACTAACACATTACAAGAAAGCTTAACCAAGGAAAAAGAGAGGCTTAATGACGAAAGGGTAAAAGAAACAGAAGTTAGGCTAGAAAAAATGAAACGAACTTGGGGTGAGCATGAAAAAGATGTTGAAAATCATCTACAACTTATTTGCCGAAACCATGTTATTAAATACATTAGTCAAGAAGATTTCCCACATCCAAGAAACAAGCCTGATAATTCCATAGAAATAATGGATCAATTGATTGTCTTTGATGCAAAGAGCCCTGCAAATGATGACTTGACCAATTTTCCTAAATACATCAAACTACAAACTGAAAACCTAAAAAAATATGCAAAGCATGATGATGTAAAAAAAGATTTGTTTTTAGTTATTCCTTCTAACACCCTGAAGGTCATCAATCAGTTCACCTATAATATTGGTGATTATAACGTATATATAGTTACCAAAGATGCTTTAGAACCAATAATCCTAAGCTTAAAAAAGATTGAAGAATACGAATTTGCCGACAAGCTAAGTCCTGAAGAAAGAGATAATGTCTGTAGAATTATTGGGAAATTTGCGCACACTACCAAAAGAAGGATACAAATTGACCAATTTTTTGCAGAGGAGTTTCTGGATACCCTCAACAAAGCAGGAACACAATTACCAAGAGATATTCTGGAGAGCGTTATTGAGTTTGAAAATGCTGAAAAGCTAAACCCACCAATGGAAAAACGAAAAAAACAGATTTTAACAAAAGATCTAAAAGCGAAATCAGAAGAGATCAAAAAGGAAATCGAACTCAGGAATATACCTGAGATTAATACTCAAATTGAGTTTAAAAAAGATAAAAACGCATGATTCTGAAGTAAAAAATATGTGCTTATTCATATGGCTGTTTTTATGATTAACCCGAAATTTCTCTAAAGCTTTTAAAAAGCTTAGAAGAAGAACCCTATTCAGAATTTAACATTAAAAATGTTGTTAGTCGTTTACTCCATGTATTCCTTAAATTTGCAGCATAATTAGCATAGAGAAAGAGAATGTTTAACAACCTACAAGACAAATTAGATAAAGCCTTTAAAGTCCTAAAAGGACATGGCCAAATCACCGAAATTAACGTAGCTGAGACGCTAAAAGAAGTAAGACGAGCATTATTAGATGCCGATGTTAACTTCAAAACAGCCAAAGACTTCACCAATAGATTAAAGGAAAAAGCTTTCGGAAGAGACGTACTCACTTCGCTTAAGCCTAGCCAATTAATGGTGAAAATAGCTCAGGAAGAATTGACTGCTCTTATGGGTGGAGAAACTGCAGAATTAGATTATTCTGGAAACCCTGGAATAATTCTCATGTCAGGTCTTCAAGGTTCTGGTAAAACCACTTTTTCGGGTAAACTAGCCAACTACTTAAAGACTCAAAAGGGGAAAAAACCGCTATTAGTCGCTTGTGATATATATAGACCAGCAGCCATTGACCAACTTCATGTACTAGGAGAAGCCATAGCAGTAGAGGTTTATTCCGAAAGAGAAAATAAAAATCCTGTTTCGATATCTACGAATGCCATAGCTCATGCGCGTAGCAATGGATTCAACGTAGTAATCATAGATACTGCTGGACGTTTAGCAGTAGATGAGCAGATGATGACTGAGATAGCAGATGTAAAAAATGCTATCAACCCAACTGAGACACTATTCGTAGTAGATTCTATGACAGGGCAAGATGCTGTAAATACTGCGGCTTCATTTAATGAAAGATTAAATTTTGATGGTGTAGTACTTACCAAATTAGATGGTGATACTAGAGGTGGTGCTGCTCTGTCAATTAAAAGTGTCGTGAATAAACCTATTAAGTTCATAGGTACTGGTGAGAAAATGGATGCTATAGACGTTTTCCACCCAAATAGAATGGCCGACAGAATCCTAGGAATGGGAGATGTCATTTCTTTAGTCGAGCGTGCTCAAATGCAGTTCGATGAGGAAGAAGCTAAAAAACTTGAAAAGAAAATCAGAAAAAATACATTTGATTTCAATGATTTTATAGGCCAGATTCAGCAAATTAAAAAAATGGGTAACATGAAGGACCTTCTAGGAATGATTCCTGGAATGGGGAAAGCCTTAAAAAATGTGGATATAGATGATGATGCGTTTAAAGGCATAGAATCTATAATTCAATCCATGACCAATGCGGAAAGAACTACTCCTGAGTTAATAGACGTGAGTAGAAAGAAAAGAATAGCTAGAGGAAGTGGAACATCAGTAGAGGATGTAAATAAGCTCTTAAAACAATTCCAAGAGACCAAGAAAATGATGAAGCTTATGTCTAACAAACAAAACATGAAAGGCCTTATGAAAAGTATGGGCGGAATGAAAAATTAAGGATGAGCATTAGAATAGACGGAAAAGCCACTGCTGCGCAAGTCAGAGCTGAGATTAAAGAAAAAGTAGACCACCTAAAATTAGGCGGATTTAAAACTCCGCACCTAGCTGCCGTTCTAGTAGGAAGTGACGGAGGAAGCAAGTCCTATGTTGGCGGTAAAATGAAGGCCTGTGAGGAGGTTGGATTTAAGAGTTCTTTAATTGAGAAAGACGAAAACACTTCAGAAGAAGAACTTCTTCAAATAGTTCGAAACCTAAACGAGGACTCAGATGTAGACGGCTATATAGTTCAACTCCCATTACCAAGACATATAAGCGAACAAAAAGTACTCGAAGCTATTTCACCTGATAAAGATGTCGATGGCTTTCACCCATTAAACATGGGGAAAATGTTAGCAGGCTTGGATTGCTTTAAACCAGCTACACCTTTTGGTATTTTAGAATTGCTACGCAGATATGAGATAGAAACTTCAGGCAAGCACTGTGTGGTTATAGGAAGAAGTCATATTGTAGGAACTCCATTAAGCATCATGCTTTCTAGAAATTCTTACCCTGGAAACTGCACCGTTACCTTAACGCATAGCAGGACTAAAAATCTTTCGACGCATACTAAAATGGCGGACATACTAATAGTAGCATTGGGCCAACCAGGATTTGTCACAGATGACATGGTGAAATCGGGCGCTGTTATTATAGATGTTGGCACCACTAGGGTTGAGGATGCTTCTAGAGAAAGAGGCTGGAGATTAAGCGGAGATGTAGACTATAAAAACGTTAAAGAAAAAGCAAGTTACATCACACCAGTTCCAGGAGGTGTAGGTCCTATGACTATAGCCTCATTAATGACTAATACACTACAAGCAGCTAAGGGAAAAAGACCATAGAATATTTATGAATGATGAATTCTATATGCAGCGCTGCCTAGAATTGGCAGGAAAAGGTTTGGGAAACACTTCTCCTAACCCTTTGGTAGGTGCCGTAATAGTTCATAATAAAAAGATTATAGGTGAAGGGTACCATCAGAAATACGGTGGGCCACATGCTGAAGTAAACGCTATAAATTCAGTAGAAGATAAATCACTTTTAAAGGAGTCTAAAATATATGTATCCTTAGAACCCTGCTCCCACTTTGGAAAAACCCCTCCATGCGCTAACCTCATAATAAAATCTAAAATCTCAGAAGTGATCATTTGCAATAAAGACCCTCATGAGAAAGTCGCAGGAAAAGGAATTGAGTTTTTAGAAAATAATGGCGTAAAAGTCTCCTACGGAACTTTAGAAAAAGAAGGAGAATGGCTAAATAGAAGGTTTTTTAAATTCCACCGAACTCAACTTCCTTATGTGATTTTAAAATGGGCCCAAACCCAAAATGGTTTTATGGATAAAACCAGAGTTGAAAATGATAAAGGTGTCAATTGGATTACTCAACCTGAAACAAAAACGATAGTGCATCAGTGGCGTGCTCAAGAAGACGCCATACTCGTAGGAGCTAATACGGTTATAAATGACTCGCCTGCACTAGACGTTAGACATGCCTCTGGAAAAAACCCATTGCGCCTAGTGATAGATCCAAATAATAAAATTCCAGACAATCACGAATTTTGGAATTTAAAAACTCCATCTGTAGTATTCTCTAAAGTAGAGCGGGTCATCAACGCACAGACTGAATTCTGCTTGCTTAACGATAATGAAGACATCTCAAATCAAGTTTTGAAATTCTTAGCGAGTAGAAATATTCTCTCTGTTATCATCGAAGGAGGTAAATCAACCTTAGAATCATTCATAAACCAAAAGTTATGGGATGAAGCTAGAATATTAACAGGAAAGAATGACTGGCCTAAGGGACTGATAAGTCCTCAAGTTTCAGGATATGAAACTGAGGAGTTCAATCTTAATACTGACCAAATAAGAATAATAACACGCGAAATTAGAATATGATATATTTAATCCTAAGCCTTCTTTCTAGCAGCGCTATATTTCTTTTATTCAAAACGTTTACTCGATACAATGTAAACACACTACAAGCTATAGTACTCAATTACTTCACTGCCACGGTTTTAGGGTTAGCTCTTGTTTCAGGTGAGTTAAGCGGTGGAGAAATCAGTTACAGTCCCCTTATAAGAAATGGAGCTCTATTAGGATTCTTATTTATTGGTTTATTCTACCTTATGGCTAAGATATCACAAGACATGGGAGCTGGGATAAGCAGTGTAGCTACCAAGCTGTCTTTAGTTATCCCTGCTATATTTTTTATGTTTTTTGACAATTCCGATTCATTTTCATGGCTAAAAATAACAGCTCTTCTCGTGGCTATTCCGGGAATATACTTCACAGTATACTCCAAAGGTTCTGGAAAATTCAGTTTACTACTTCCATTGATTCTTTTCTTAGGGTCAGGCTTTCTTGATATTGTCTTAGCATACACTGACCAGCACTATGCTCACTCAAATTCCGATAAAATATTACTTACTTTTCTACCATTCATGGTAGCTGGCACTACTGGTATCTCTATTCTAATAGGAAGTAAAAAGAACAACTTAAAATTCACAAGGCCTACCGTTATAGCCGGAGTAGTTCTAGGCCTAATAAACTTCGCTTCTATTTTCTTTTTACTAAAAACATTTGACAGTATTTCTCTAGCCAAAAGCCAAATAATTCCCATTAATAATTTGGGTATTGTAATTATAAGCTCCATAACTGCTTTCATCTTATTAAAAGAAAGATTAAGCTCGATAAATGTGATCGGTTTAACCATCTCAGGTTCAGCAATATTAATTCTGCTT
>TARA_B110000211_G_scaffold176780_1_pt1 | contig 13064 bp, 16 predicted proteins | sample TARA_B110000211 | Tara Oceans TARA_B110000211 (sample SAMEA4397516) | marine metagenome | biome: Polar Biome; feature: [DCM] deep chlorophyll maximum layer (ENVO:01000326); material: water (ENVO:00002006), including particulate matter (ENVO:01000060) such as... | depth 30 m
CATGTGGTAAGATTTTCTAACTGTAGTTAGTTTGTTTCTTACTTTACCTGGAGTTTCCCAGTTTGAAGCGTTACCTCTTGAGAAGTCAACTCCTACTGGTGCGTACATTTGTGCAAAAAGCGCTCCTGCAGAAATATCTGCTGCTGCGATTGTTGCTGTTGCCGCTGGGTTTACTAATTGCAAAGTATATTTCCAGTTAGAACCTATTGCTTCTGGTTCTTTCATAATACGTGCTTGAGTACCTGCTTGAGATACTAATACGTATGGAAATACAAAATGCTTGTCAGGAAATTCCAACTCAAAAGTTGATCCTCCTAATCCCACACTTGCTGTTATTGCTGGTGTTACCACTACTGGACGTGTTCTCAATCTGTGTGTCGCTACGCGATACTCATACTCCAAACGGTCAATAGATTTAACATTACCAACACCTTCTGTTAAGAAAGATAGTGGGAATCTTTTATCGTCTTTTCCTGCTAAATGAGTAATAATTGGGGACAGTTCAGTCGGTTTTGCCAACAATGCATTTGATAGACTGTTCATGTCTGTCATCTGCGAGTCATTGTAAAACGTCTTTTGGACGCTTATGTTTGTTCCGTTGTTTGCCATTTTCTAATTATTTTTAAAGTTATTTACAATTCAAGTTGCCTTGATAATTGTCATTATTATAGTGACAGATCTAAAGTATCTAAATCAAGTTTAGAATTTCTTCTAGATGATCTTCGAGTAGATTTAACTCTGTCTTCGTTCTTGCCAATACGTTCTCTCAACGTTTTAGCGTTTTGGGTTTTAGCTTTAGATGAAATTATTTCACTTAAATCAAAACCCGTGTACATCAAGTAATCAATAGCTAACTTTATTTCCATGTCAGCTTCTGAATGATCTACATCTCTTTGAGTATGCCCCTCCTTTGTAACTGGAGTAGATAAATAATCAAAGAATTTATTTTTATCTTTTTTTGGTACTGCTATTCCTGCAAACGAATCTGAATCTTCAATAGTTTCAGAAACATTAGACCAAAAATTGTCTAGCTCTTCTTTTCTTTCAGAAGTTTCTTGCCTTTGTTGAGTAATTAACTGATCTCTTTTTGAATCTTGATGCTTAGCTAATGCTCCACGAGCAGCTTCTGCTTTAGCATATAACTTACCTGTGTCTTCAAAATCATTTAACATCTCTTCAATAAAACCTTCATCATGACCTTTTAATTCTAAGTAGTCTCCTAATAAAGCTTTTTGACTTCTTGTATCATCTTCTTCAATACTAATTTGATGATAGTCAAGATTAGGATCATAAGCTTCCATAAAATTCTGAGATTGACCTCCAGCTAAAACATAATCTAAATGTTTTTTAACTAGTGGAAATGCTTCAAGAACTTCATCAATTCTTTCATCTGCCATTTCCGATGCAATATCAGTTGTCATATTTGCCAATCCTTCAGGAGTGTCATCATACTTTCCATCTTCTAAATCATATCCTAAATGATCTAAAACTTCTCCAACAATTGTTGATTGGCCATCTTCATCATCAACATAATCATCGTCTTCTTCTTCTGTGTCTTCTTCTTCTTCTTCTTCTTTATTTTCATCTGTTCCTAGAATATCTTCTAAAGGATCATCTGAATCTTCAGCTTCATCAGTAGTTTCTACTTCTTCTGTAAGAGGTTCTAATTCCTCTACTGGAACGGTGTCTATTCCGTCTCCTGCAATAACATCATCAAATGAGATGTCATCTAGTTGTATTTTTTCATTAGGGTCCATATATATATTGTTTGTTAGTTGGGTACAAATTTAGTAATTATATTGATATTTTTTATAGTTTTTAAAATTTTCAGTTTTGTATTATTATATAACACTTATCTCCTAGATTTTGATTTATATCCTCCTTTTTTAAATGTTTTCTTATATCCTTCGTAAAATCTTTTCTTTGATTCTGTTAAATCTGTTATTTTATTGTTCTTTCTATAGTGGTCATTGTAGTAATTAAACATATCTAATGTATCAGTAGTTTCTGGGATAGCTTCCGGAACTTTACCGTAAACCATTCTCATTGCATTTATAGCTGCTTTAGGATTGTCATTTCTTAACTCTTTTTTAAAATTTGCTTTGTTTGTAGGTAATCCTGCTCTTTTAAGTTTTTCAAAATATCTTAATTGAGTTTTACTATGGTTTACTTCATTACCATCTTTGTCTTTCTTTTTATCAAATAAATCATTTAACATTATTTCATCAATAGATGCTTGTGAATTAGTGTAAGTTCTTCCGTAAGCTTCTTTATTGTTCCCCATACTATTTTCCATAAAATTACTTACTTCTAATAGTTTTTTTGTTTTAGGTCTGTCAGATTCTTTTTCTAAAGATACTATCTCATCTATTTCTTTTTTTAAATATTCTCTGTTAGTTGGGTAATGGAATACAGGGCTAGACTCTATCATACCTCTTGGCTTTTCTCTATTAACATTCTTAACCCCACCTTTTTGATACCCAAAAAGTTTTTTAGTTCCTCTTTTTAGTAATTCTAAAGTACTAATTGTTTCTACTCCAGAACTATTTGCATTATATTGGTTTAGTTGAGCAACTTCAGTTGGAGTTAAACCTAAATCTGTTGATGATCCTAAATTTATATCTACAGGAATTCTAGATTTAACTTGGTCTCCTACACTATGTGCATTATCATATCCACGTCCATCATAGTTATCAGCAGTAGCATGTTTATATAATTCTGAAAATGTTGTTCCTGTTTTTAAACCTTTTTTATTTTGAGAGTAATTAAAGTCATAATTATCTTGAACATGTACATTACCATCTTTATCTATAGTGTAATTTGCATTACCTGTTAATGTATGTAACGCTTCTTTAGTAGTACCTGTCCCAGAAAATGGACTAAAATCGTTAAGTAGTGTTTTACTAATACCTCTTGCTTCTAGTAACTTTCTTGCTGCTTCTGAACTAGAAGCATTAGCAATTTCTGGATCATTACTGTATCCTCTATAATCTATTTTTCCACCTCTACCTTTATCAAGATTATCTCTTAACATAGTTTTATATGTACCTAACTCATCTGGACGAAGATCATCTTCAGTCACATCAAAATAACTTTCGTCTTCTCCTACAAGACCATATCCTTGTAATAAAGCATTACCTGCATATTGAGCATAAGTTTGTAAAGATTGACTTACACTTCTATTATTCATTTTACTATTTATACCTTTAAGTCTCTCCCAGACACTTACTTCTTTTGAATCAGTTCTAGATTTATATTTACTATAAGCTTCTTGTGTGTTATCTCCCCAAGCTCCATCAGCTCCAGCATCTCCTACATCAAATCCTTCTGAAATTAAAAGAGTTTGAAGTTCTTTGATGTCTGATCTATTTGTAGGTCTATCTGTACTATAGTTATTATTCTTTGGTGTATTCTTTCTTTTTATATATTTTTTCTTAGTCTTTTTTGTGATAACTTCTGTCGGTGCATCAACAGGTGCATCTTCAACAACAATTTCTTTTTTAGGAGCAGTAAAAGATCCGTCAGGAAGTGATGGTCCAATATTTTCTCCACCATCATCATATACTCCACCTTTTTTAAATTTAAAATTAGGATCTTTTTTAATAGCTGCATCATACTCAGCTTTAGACATTACTCCTGTTACATCAGAAACTTTAGATCCTTTAGGTCCTAATATAGAAACAATTTCTTGATTTTGAGGTCCAGCTACTTTCATGTTAGTGTAACTACCAGGTCTAATTTTTGCTAAAATATCATCTGTAGACTCTTCAGCTACTTGATGTATTTTACCTTCATGCCCTTGAAGTTTTACTACATAAGGATTATTACCCCCATATCTGTCAAATAAATTATTTTTACCAGTTAACCAGCTTTGATCTGTAGTAGCAGATATATGATCAAAATTAGTATTGTTTTGAATAGTACCTTGAATCCCTGATCTCCTACCTACAGTGCCCGTTGGAGGTATACTTGATCCATATTTAGCAGCTTGTACATTTCCCGTTGCATCAACTACTCTATACAAAGAATTATTTTTTGCTACATTTTTCATTCCTTTAAATGCAGCTCCCCCAGCAAATGGTGCGGCTATACCTGCCATTGAAAGACCTGCGTCAGTATAGTTTCCTCTAGCTGTAGAAATACCAGCACTAACTAAATCTCCTGCTTCTGATATAACTGGGATACCTGTCATACCTACTGCATCTGCTACAGTAACTGGATCAAACTCTGCAGCAAATTCTGTTGATTGTTTATCTCTAAGAGCTTTTTCTTCTACAGGAATATTATCTATTCTTTCTGTTTCTTTTTTAACTTGAGTTGAAACACTTTGATTAGGGTTAGGAAAAAATCCACCATCTTCATATTGTGAAGGAGTTTCTATAACTGTACCTTCTTCTTCCCCCATATTTAAATCTTTAACTCCTGGAGGAACTTTATCATAACTTCTAACTAAATTACCTTCTTTATCATACTTACGGACATCTATATCAAAGTCCATTCCTTCAGTGTTAAAATTTTCAGTAGATTCTGGGAAAGACATAGCAGTATTACCATCTGATTCTCTTAACCCTTGTTCTTGTTGTTTGTCTGTAGATGCAGTTTGTCCTTTTTTAATATGACCTTCGTCTATTAATTTAAATACAGGACCCTTATAACCTGAAGTTATAGCCTCTTTTATTATTTGCATTTGTTCTTCTGGTGTAAGCATTATTTACCAGGAGGTTTAGTTGCTTTAGTTTTAGCTATTCTTTCTTTAGATCTAGTTTCTTCTCTTTTAATATTTGCAGTGTTTCTATTAGTGTCAGCTTTATCTCTATGATCTTGAGCTTTAATTTCAACTTCTCTATCTCTAATATCTAACTCTCTCATACCTTTAGCTAAATTTAATTGAGCATTAGTATCATTATCTCTTGCGTGTATCATAGCAACTTTAATCTGAACTTCTCTATCTTTTTCTTTGTTCATATTTGCATCTTCAGCTTCTTTAGCTTGCTGCTCAAGTGCTGCTTGTTGTTGAGCTTGTTGAGCTTCAGCTTGTTTAGCTTCTAATGCTGCCATTTCTTTTTCAGCTAATTTAATCTTATGTTTAATTTGAGTAAAACTATCTGCATCAAACATTTCAGCTACAGTTGATGCTGGTGTTCCATTTTGAATCATTGATTGAGATAATTGTTTAATAGCTTCTAGTTTATCTTGTTCTCTACCAGAATCTGATAAAAATATACCATAGTTAGATTCCATATGACTCATACTTTCTAAATCTAAAAAATCTGCTGTACCATCAGGCATAACATACATAGTTTTCTTTCCAGTTATCCATGCTTCTTTTGAGTAATCAAGTAAAGACTGTAAATCTCTTTGTTCTAATCTATTAAATTTACGAAATAGATCTTCAGTAATATGAGATGATTGTACAATAGCTTGTTGTGAAGTTGCTTTACCTTCATAACTACCTACTTGTCCTTGTCTTTGTCTATTTACTCCAGATAGTTTTTCCCATTCTTGCATTATAGATTCTAACAAAGTAATGTATTGTTCTATTGTTTTAATAGACATATCCATAACAGATTGATGTTGTGGATTTAATTGCATACCTTCTTTATTGTAATCTACCCAAGCAATACCTGATCCTTCTACGTAATACATAAATTTATCCATATCCCATTTTTTAGGGATCATATTAATATCAAATGAAGCAACAATGTCTTTACTTTTAGCAATAGCAAGTTCTAATCTATATTTGTATATATTATAGTTTAATTGGTAAGGTATACCTAATTTTACTAAAGATATATTAGAAGCATTTAAGTTAGAGTACCTTATACCGTTAATTGGTAATTTACAAGTAGATAAATTATCTAAAGAATTTCTTTGATTAACAAGAGGATGTATTTTAAGATAAATTCTACCATCTACTCTTGTTCCTTCCCAAACTTCATTTACCCATTTCCATTCTAGCCTTGCTCCCATTTCTTTCATTTCTAATGGCATTTTAAAACCATCTTCTACTACTTGTTCTTCCATAGCTCCTGATTCAGGATCCGTATAAGATAAAAAGCCAACACGTTTTCTAGATTTCCAATAAACTTGTGCTACTTCTATTAATCTATTTCTATAAGCATTTGCATCTTTGTTCATAGCATTAGTATATAAAAAGTAAGAATCAGATTCTGAATGTCTTGGTTCTTCTAATTCAGTTACTTGTTGATCTGATAAATATTCATAATAAGTATCAATAACACTTGATGCGTGTACATACTTTTTAACTATTGCCCAATCTCCATCTTCTACAAAATCTAAATCTGGATCTAAATCAAAATCTACATCTATAGGATTTAATATTTCATAAAAAGGTTCATTGTTTAAAACACCTCTATGAGTATATACTTCTCCTGCTATTAAAAAATGAGCCCAAGCTTTTTGAAGTTTATCATGTATTTCTTGGCTATGCATTATATAATTTATAGCTTGCTGCCCTTTAATTGCCCTGTTGTCTACATAACTAGCTTCAAATTGATCTGCTATTTGTTTTGGTAGTTGTACTTCTTGCTCTTCTCCTTGATAATTTCCATTTTTAATTAACTCATTTGTAAATTGCTTTTGAAAACTTTGATAAATTAAATCGCTCTTTGCTTGCTCTTTAGTAGAGACAGCATCAGCGTTTTGTACTGTAACAGTGAAATTGAGAGGTCTTTTGGATTTTTCACCTAATAAAAGATCAACGATAGGTTTAATTATGGGATAATTACGTAGTTGAGAAGGGAAATTACTACGTGATTTACCGTAAGGTTTTAATACATAGTTATAATCCGCCTCATCAATTACACCGTTATAGTATTCATATAATGCTTGTAGAGATTCTTTTCTATTACTTCCAGAGCTACGTCCAGAATTTGAAAGATCTATGTATGCTTCTACACAGTCTTCTTTCCATTGTTTAGTCTTTTTTGACAAAGGCAGTTTTTGCCTTGGTATTTTATCATATCCCATAGTGGACAAATTTAGTTAAATTTACCATCGCTTTAACGTCGAAGATAAATATGGTTCCTTTTTTATAAATATAACACTAGTAATAGTTCCTTTCAAACCATTTATCAGCAGATCTATCTTCTAGTATATCTTTAACTTCTGCATTATATAATTCCCTAGTGTGATACATACCAATCATAAATGCCATAACCCTATCAAAGTTACCATGATGATTAAATTTAATTAACTCTGTTAATAATGCAGGGTCGTATATTTTATGCAAGTTTAATAATTTTTTACCGTTTTCATCTGTTCTTCTTACAGTATTTAACCAATCTCGTATATATATCTCACCTTGACGCTTTCTTGCCTCTGTCATATGCATACCATATTGTCTTTTTACTGTCTTACTTCTTAACTCTCTTTTATCTAACATTTCAAACTCTTCTTGAAGTTTATGCAATTTTCTATATCGTTTTGCAAATGCTATTACTTCACCTCGATCATTTTCAAATCCTATTTTACATCCATAGTAATCTGCTAGTAAAAATAAATTTCTATTGTAGTCATCTTGTGTTTTTGGTCTCCCTACATAAGATGCTACAATAAGATCATCTGGATGAGATATATTATTAGGTCTTTTAATTACATATGCCGCTCCTAATGAAGACGAGTCTGCAGATTGATTTTGTCCATATGGATCATGACAAATAACATACATATTTATAGGTACTTGTTGTTTTTGATTTCTATAAGGAGACTCATAAATAACTACAGCTCCTGTTGTGTCATCATCTTTTCTATGAGGGTATTTTAAAACTTGTTTTAAGTCACCATCTATTTTAAATTTAACTTCATTTTTAGAATTATAATATAATTTACCTACAGTACCTATAGCATGCAAATTATTAGCTTTTATATTATTATATTGTTCTTGTAATGATGCTATGTCAAATAAATTAGCTGTTACTTGTAATGTAGCTTCTTGTGGAGAAAAAGGATGCTCTGCTATATACTGATCTAACGATTTAGCATCAGCTGCTCCTTTTTTCTTTTCTCTCATTTGTTTTTCATATTCTACAGCATCATATGCTAAAGAATTACCTTGATCATCTATAAATCCATCTAAGTTTTTTTGTATAGGTATAAAATATCCGCATGTACTCCCCATAGCCCCTTCATCCCATATATTTGCATAGTCCATACAGTCATATGCTTCTGGATTATAAAATATTTCTTCCATTGCTTCAAAATCAGAACCTTCTGTACCACCTGTACCAAATGCTACCATTAATCCTAAAGTTTTACTACCTTGCCTCATTGTTGGCATTGTTACTTCCCATGCCTTGAGCAGTCCGGGGAATGAACCAGCTTCCTCAAAGAAAACTAATTCACCCGCCTTTCCCCTCACTTTGTCTGGGTTATCTTTTAATGACACACCCATTATTTGGGATTTCATTCCCATTTCTATTTCTAATCCATTAACTTTTTTCTTATACCCAGACATCTTATGCATCTCTCTATCTTTTAATCTAGGTTGAGCCCATGCAGTATGATCATCTATAAAAGATAAAAACTCCCAAGCTTTTGAGAGTAACCCATCACCAATTAAAAATTCTTTAGATGCCGCAAACACAAAGTTTTTACTATTCTTTACAAAAAAGTAATTACGTGCAAGCATAGAACCTGCTTTATAAGAATATCCTTTTCTTCTAGCTTTTAATACAATCATGTGTCTATTTCTACCCCTAGCTTTATCTATTTCATGGAAATATTCAAAATCTCCATCATAAAAACTTGGAAAACTACGCTCACGCCTAGATTGTACAGTCCCATCTGGTAACTCTTCATCTATTGCTCTATCAATAGGACAGTAGTTTAAATAAAAATAGTGAAATCCAGTCACAGTAATTTCACCGACTGTATGTCCATACATACATCGTCTACGTTCTTCATCCCAATGATCATAATAATCTTTTGTTCCTGGGAGAGATTCCGTAAATCTACCTTTTTTAATAAAGGTTACTGCTGCTTCTCTAACTCTATCGGTATCTTTAAACATTTATTTTTAATTTTAACTAATTCAGCACATTTTTCATATTCTTCTGTGCTTGTAAAATACTCTATAACAACATCTATCACATCTTCAGTTCTACCATCCTCATGTACTGGGTCAAACGGTAAAGGTAAACTATCTATTCTACCTTCTTCTAAATCATAATATATGTCATCTAAAGTCTTTTTTTTAGTTATAATAAAATAAGCGTTTCTCATTGCCCGATTATAAAGCTCTATGTCTTCTAAAAAATCCATTACATACTATATTTATTTACTTCAATACCACCTCTATTTGTATTAGCGGCTTGTTCTTCTTTTCTAACTATTTCTTCTAGTCGTGATAGTCCATCTACCACTTTACCCATGTTTGATAAGTTAGCTATCAAATCTTTTGCATGAAATATAGGTTTACCATTGTCATCCATTAAATGTAAATCTATATCTCTAAAATATTTTTCTAATTTTACTATTGATGTTCTTGCTGCTAATAATAGTCTTACAGCAGAAGTTTCTATTAACTTATCATATTTATCACAAGCAGTTAATACTTTAGCAGACGGTTTCCATTTACTTTTATCTTTAAACAAACTATCTTTAACTTCTATAATACGTTGATCCCATTCATATACAGAAAAAGGAGATTTATTGTCTACCATAAAGTATACAAAAGATAATTCAGTAGAAGACAATTCTTTAAACTCTAAAATAGTTAAGGCATACGCACTTGGAACGACATTACTATCATGAATATATAATAAGTCATTAATCATCTTTTTTATTTTTATTTACGTAATTTAATCTTTTTGGATTTACAGAAAATTTACCAAAATATGGTAATCTTACTGTTTCAAATTTTCCTTCTTTCATTATTTTTTCTAAATATTTAAATTGATGTCCTACCATTCTTTCAACTTTACTCAAAGATATGTTATATTTATTAGCTAAATAATATATTATTAATTTTTTATTCTTGGACATTTGGCCATTTATTCTTTGGACAATCTGCTGTCTTCCATTTAGCTTTGTGCTCTAGTAAACAACCACAAGCGTTACATCGCATTGATTGTTTTTTTAAAAATTCACATGAACTACAAACATCTAATCTTTCAGCATATTGCAAAGGAGAAACACTTGGTGCTCCTTCTTTTATCCATTTACCTAACTCTTTAGTGAACGACTTGACCATCCGAAACATACTCGGTGGTGTCTGATTTTGGTTCTCCATAATCGTCTATTTTTATTGTTAATAATTTTCCTTCAGTATCTTGTATAATTAAAATTTCATAGTCTTCTATAGAAAAATAACTTATTACTAATTCTGAAAAAAACATTATTTTTTAATAGTTATTTCTACTACATCTGTATCTGGATTTAAGAAAGGATTAAGAGAATAGTTATTATTAACAACTTTCATAGCTCCTTTATCTTTAAATCTTTTAATGTAATTGTTTAAAGTATTATAATCTTTAATCTTAATAGTTTCAGCTACAGATTTTTTATTTATTACACTACACATATTTATATCCTTATTAAGTATGTTAACATCTATAAATGCAGATAGAATAGATAATTCTTTATCTGTTAAATTAAATATACCGTTCCATAATTGTATATACTTATAAGTAGTGTTAATACTAACTGTTATTTTTCTTTTTTTCATAGTTTTGTTCTAATAGGTTTAATAAATCTTTATCACCGTACATAGTTCTAGCAGATTTAAACTTTTCATACTCTTCAGGTTTAAATATCATTTTAACTTCTGATACAAATCCTTCTTTGTCTTTTCTAATAGTCCATCTTCTACCTCTTACAGTTTTGTTGTTTCTAAGTGTTGTTCTTAAGCTCATATTATAATTTTTGTCCAGAGTCATTCCTTTTTATTGTAGGGAATCCTTCATGCTCTTTAGTTAATACTTCTTTCATATATTTATCTTTCTCACAAGAGCATAATGCTTCTTTAACTACCCACTTATCGTTTCTATGCACTGTAGTAGATTTGTTTAACTCTCTTGTTGCTCCACATCCTTCACATTTATACATCATAATGTAAATTTTTTAAGAATTATGTATGTGCCTGTTCTCAAACATAAATAATCCTTTTCTGTCGTATATACTCTACGTCTACATTCTTTATTGTGAAAACCTAGGTAATGCAAAAACTTAAACTTCCTTAATATCTTTTTTATCATTTTTCATTTCTATTTTTGCATACGTACCTTCTATTACTATCTTAGAAGTCTGCGATTGTTTATTAAATTCTTCTACATACTTGTCAATATTTTCTCTACTACAGAGAAAAGATAGGAATACCTGCAGCTCTTTAGCAGCTGTAGCTAATCCTTCTTCTCTTTGCTTGTAAAGTGATTCGTGATTTATAAGTTCATGATAATCTTCTAAAGAAATACTGACCGTACCTTTTACCACTTACCTAATATTTGATGTTCTGAAATAACTATATAGTATGTACCATCAATCTCTGTTCTTGCAGCTTCTGATCTAGGATCTACCATAACGGTATCACCTAATTCTACAAATTGACAATGAGGTCCTACAGCTAATGCTTTTAAGACGTTAGATCTTCTAGCATTTTCTTTTGCAGTTGTTTCATCTAGTATAATTCCTGATTCTGTTTCTTTAACGATTGGGTCCGGTAGGACAATCCAGCTTCCACTTGGCTTAAATTTCATAATTTATAGTTTTATATATTTGTTTGGGACAAAGATATAAAATATTTTTTTACAATACCAAATGTTTTTACATATTTTTAAAAAGGACACAGTTATCCCCCTTAGATATTCTTTTTCAAACATGGATTTCACTCTAGCAGTGCTTCTCTTACGTAAAGTAGAGACCAAAGGATAATAAAACTGATGTTAATTCACCGCACATACCTGTGTGCATTCTATCCTAACTAGAGCTTATACGCTCGTTCTTTTCTAATTACCGGAGAAAACTCTATCCCTATTTAGGACTACAATCCGATGTCTTTTCCCTTTTTTGGTTACCAAGGGATGAATAATATTAGAACGCAAAGATATGAAAAGTTCATTATAAAAAACAAAATAGATAAAAAATTTTTTTGTAGGGAATCTGTGAACGTGTGAACCTCCTGTGATAGACACCCCGGCTAGTGTTGGGGACTTAGGGTACCCCCCACAAATAATATTAATATCCTAATCAAATACATTTAATTATGATAATAGAACAAGGAACAACTGTGAAACTTAGCAAAGCTAAGAGTCACATAGTAAGACAATCATCACAACTTAACCTAACCAAAGGTCAGGAAAGTTATGATAGTACTACTCAATTAGTTAAGACCGAGGGTCTTACTAATGAACAGATACAAGTAGTAACAAGACTATTGACTGAAGGCAAGCTTCAGTTCAACAGTGTGTTACAATCATAAAGATAAGGGGAGAAATCCCCTTTCTTTTCTTTTATATAGGTGGGGATTGACAACTGTTGTTGATCAATTCAGTGGGTGGGGTGGTAAACTACAGTGTGCTTGTCAATACGCGTACCACATCACATACACCACTTTATACCACAATCTAACACTATATCAAATCAACAAGATATAATAGTATAACATAAGTGCAACTTATAACAATCACGAACAGTAGTCTAGACTGCTTAGTAGTTAACTTAATCAGAGCAAGAGATTACAGTTGCATTTAACATAAAGAAAGGTACACCAAGTTGGTTTCAGGTAGCGCCTGAGTAATTACTATTCCAAGCCTTTCTCTTTTAACCTAAACATTAACTAACATAAATAAATATAAAGACATGCATAGATTATTAGAAATAATTGAATTACAAGGAACAGTAACTTATCTTAAGGCATTTATTATACCAAATTTAAAAGATAGATTGACAACTTATACAGATAGAGATGTAAAACAAAGAAAAAAGATTACTGACTTAGAAAATAAATTAGTAGCAATAGAAAGAATAGCTCGTATTAACGCTAGTTACAGATAACAATCAATTAAACATTAACTAAAAGAATAGCTTCATAGATGGTGCACATCTAC
>TARA_B110000211_G_C14092839_1_pt1 | contig 13059 bp, 17 predicted proteins | sample TARA_B110000211 | Tara Oceans TARA_B110000211 (sample SAMEA4397516) | marine metagenome | biome: Polar Biome; feature: [DCM] deep chlorophyll maximum layer (ENVO:01000326); material: water (ENVO:00002006), including particulate matter (ENVO:01000060) such as... | depth 30 m
TACTCGAGAAAGAAGTCTAGGGTGTAGTTTATCGATCGCTTACGATTATAGTATTAACTGAACTCAGTGATTGGCACTATTTTGATGACGATAACAATTACAGACAGTTCAAGGCTCTTGTTAAGGAAAGGTATAGTGAGGCGTACGCTAAAACTCTGTTCACTATCCTGAGTCAGCTATATTTGGTAGGTTTGCTGGATAGAGTGATCGAATCACCAGAAAGCATAGCCAAAAAATCTGTACGCAGATCCAAGCAATCTATTTGCATACCCGAGCGTTACGCTGCACAACTTTATCAATTGGCTTGGGATGTAGTGGATCGCTATTATCCGTATCGACATGAGATTAGTGATGTCTTTTCTGACTTTCATTCGGCACGAGATAAATGGATTAGTGAAGGCCGTACCCCTACCAAGTTTACAGCGTCAAGTCTTGCTGCAAAGTTTTCTGCGTTTGAACTGTCTAGCGGTGAAGTAATTCATGTTAATTGCAATGGAACCATTGTCAGTAAAATTTCCATCGCCTGTAAAATATTGTCCTGTGGATTTACAGGCGCAAGGGATAGCGAGGTCAATACATTTGAAGCTAATAGCTTCGAAGTGATCGAAGACTCTGGTATTGAATTTGGATTGGTTCATGGAAAGACAAGTAAAACTAGGGGGGGAAAGCCAGAACGTGCGTCTTGGGTCACTCACCCTGAATTAAAACGAGTTTTAGATTTGGCTTATGATTCGACTGCATATTCTAGAATTCGATTAAAAGAAATATTTAAGTCGGACACTTTGAACCTAATACGCTCTGAAAGCCCATTTATATTAACTTCCACTTTAATTTCAGCTACTGCTCTAAGTGCCAAATCGATTACCTCTCAGTTAGAGGAATGGGCAATTAATAATGGATTAACTTTAACAGATGAAGATATAGGAGAATTTAACCTTCTGAACCCAGATAGGGTGGGAGAATGCTCAGTGGGAGGGTGGCTTAAGATGCATAAGCATGGATTTCGACGCACTTTCGCTGTATTCATGGTGAGAAACAGACTGGGTAGTATCTGGGCTCTTAAGAGGCAATACAAACACCTCAATAGTGTAATGACTCGTTGGTACACAAATGGAAGTAACATTGCAGAGGCCTATGATATTTCACTTTCTGAAGAGTTGCTCAGAGAGATTAATAAAGTAAATATCGAGGTCGCTACAGATACGTATTTCAGAATTATAAACGCACCTACACTCTCAGGGCTACAAGGCGAAAAGTTAGATCATGATAGAAAAGAAAAAGGGTTTGATGTTTCAAAAAATACGGTATTTATGGATCGTAATGAAGTTCATAATTACATTAAAGCAAGAAATATAAGCTATGTAGAGCACCCGACTGGGTATTGCTTCAATCCGACCTGTTCTCGTATTTGTAGCGGGGATCTATCTACACTCACATGTTCATTTGAAGTTACAACCACAGAAAAGGCTATGGCTAGGCTGCCGGTTAGGGACGACTACATTCGGCAGTATAACGAAAGAAATACCGGCGAATACTCACAAGTAGGTCTGCTGAATTTTTTAAAGTTAAAGATAGAAGCAATTGAAATTACTCTTATCAATCACAATATACCCCACACTACTTTTAATGGATCTTTAAAGGTACCTAGAGTGGTCGTGAGCAAAGCGGAGATGGCCTATGATTAAGCGTGAAGTAACCCTGCAGAGGCTAGAAGATGCTTTTGAACGACTCAAGCAGGGGAAGGCTATAAAGGTGAAGGTTGATGGGAAGATATCCATGAACAAAATAAACCATGAGGCAGGTCTATCTCATGGGGCTATAAATTACTATAAAGACTTTAAGGCGAAAGCTAGGGCTGAGCTAGAACTAATATCCTTAGAAGAATTGAAAGGTGGCGTAGTCAACTCACTACACGGCAATGAGAAAGCTATAGTGACGCTCAAAGAGTCACGAAAAAGGGAGAGAGAGCTAAAAAACAGATATTTAGCCGAATTAAAATCAAGCAAGACTTTATCAGACGAAATTGTAAGGAGGAATGTATCATTGGCTTTCAGGATTGTTGAACTTGAAGATCAATTAAATCAGATATCATCTAAGCAAATAATAAGTATATCTAAATAATGTATATTTTAGATATAAGCGGTCGTAATTTAAGTATATGGAAATTGGCACAGTATATAAGGATATAGTGAGAGTAAATCACTGTTCTAAATTAATACCGTCCAATGCTTTAATAGAAGTTCAGGAAGCCGATCGGATTCATATATAGCGGCAAGGAATATCTAATGACTAATACAATCAGTAAAGTGGCCAGTGAACTTGGGATTAATATCGAGACAGTTCGCTTCTATGAGCGACGAGGGTTGATTGATCAGCCAATAAAACCTGAAGTTGGTTATCGTCATTACCCCGATGACACAGTAAACCGTATTCGCTTTATTAAACGCTCGCAAGAACTGGGGTTTACACTGGATGAAATAGCTAACCTTCTCAGCTTGAATGACAAACCCTGCAGTCAGGTACAGGAGTTAGCCGAACAAAAACTCTCTGCTGTTAAAGAAAAAATGGCCGATCTGCAGCGCCTTGAAAAAGCGCTTAATGGGCTTCTGGTGCAATGTAATAACAATGAAGATGATAATCGTTGCCCTATTATCGAATCACTACAACCTTAACGACGTAAATCTTCCTTTCCAAAACCCCCGCTTGACTCCGTACATAGGTACGGCGATTACACTCATTCCATAAACTGAAATTAGTGGAGTGCATTGTGTCTCAAAAATATACTAATTTTCCCATTGTTGGTGGGGTACTGGTTAGAGTTTCTCTAGCCTCATCACTAAATATTAGGAATCTGATATGAATGAATTACTGAATTTACTGGCCCGTATTGGCGACAAAGCAGGCTCTTTTGGCGCGCTTATTTCTGCTGCGGGCTGTGCCTTTTGCTTTCCCGCTATTGCCAGCCTAGCAGGAGCACTGGGCTTAGGCTTTCTTGGACAATGGGAAGGGCTGTTTATTAATACGCTACTGCCTCTGTTTGCCTGGATAACCTTAGTCATCAATGCATTAGGCTGGTTCAATCACAAGCAGTGGAACCGCAGCCTATTGGGCATGCTAGGGCCAGTTCTGCTATTGCTGTCTCTATACCCATGGTTCCAATATGGCTGGAGTACTTATGTTACTTATTCAGCATTAGGGTTGATGGTTGCCATTTCCATCTGGGACATATTTTCGCCCGCAAACAAGCATTGTGATGACGGGGCCTGCAAGGTTTAGATGCATAAGCCAAAGCAGAAATAACGACGGATGAGCGTACAAAGGTAGCGAATATGATCGATCCAATTCAAAGGCTAGATGACTCAGCTGAAGAAACAGCTAAGCCCAATAACAGCAAACCTCTTCATGTGGCCATCATTGGTAGTGGTTCAGGGGCATTTGCTTGTGCTATTAAAGCCGCAGAAGCTGGTGCAAAAGTCACCCTTATTGAAGGGGCTAAAGTGATAGGCGGCTGCTGTGTGAATGTTGGCTGCGTGCCTTCAAAAATATTAATTCGTGCAGCGCAACTGGCTCAGCAACAGCGCAACAACCCTTTTACGGGTTTAGAGAATCATGAACCTAATGTAAGCCGAGCATTGTTAGCTCAACAACAAACCACAAGGGTTGAAGAGCTACGGGATGCGAAGTATCAAAATATCCTCGATTCAAACCCTGCACTGAGCCTAGTGAAAGGCTATGCCCGTTTCAAAGATTCTAACCGTTTAATAGTGAGTAAAAATGATGGCACAGAGGAAGAAATAACTGCAGATAAAATACTCATAGCTACAGGATCGTCGCCAGTCATTCCTCCGATAGAAGGTTTACGCGAAACACCTTATTGGACGTCAACGGAGGCCTTGTTTGCAGAGGAATTACCACAACACCTCATTGTGATTGGCTCATCCGTCATTGCCCTTGAAATCGCTCAAGCCTATCGTCGTTTAAGTAGTGAAGTAACCGTCTTGGCTCGACATACCTTGCTCTATAAAGAAGACCCGCTATTAGGAAAAACACTGACCGAATGTTTTGAAAAAGAAAACATTCGTATCCTTAATCATACTCAGGCCAATAGCGTATCTTTTGATGGGCAAGACTTTATTGTGCAAACAGATTCAGGCTCCCTCAGCAGTGATCGCTTATTGGTCTGTACGGGTCGTCGTGCCAATACCGATGCGCTGAATTTAGATACCATCGGTGTTAATACCACAAGTAATGGCGAAATAATGGTTAATGAATGTATGGAAAGCAATGTGGCGGGTATCTATGCTGCGGGGGACTGCTGCAATATGCCCCAATTTGTTTATGTAGCTGCCGCGGCGGGCAGTCGCGCCGGAATCAATATGACGGGGGGTAAAGCCAAGCTGGACTTATCCACTATGCCAGCCGTGATCTTTACCGACCCTCAAGTAGCGACCGTGGGTCTGAGTGAAGAGCAGGCTAAGTCACAGGGAATCAATACGATCAGCCGTGTATTGAGTATGGAAAATGTCCCCAGAGCATTGGCAAATTTTGAAACAGACGGATTTATTAAGCTGGTAGCGGAAGCAGAATCAAACCGGATTATTGGTGCGCAATTACTTGCCCATGAAGCGGGAGAGATGATTCAAAGCGCTGTGTTAGCCATTCATAGTGGAATGACAGTGACAGATCTAGCCGACCAATTATTCCCTTATCTTACAATGGTGGAAGGCTTAAAACTGTGTGCTCAGACGTTTAACAAGAATATAAAGGAACTATCCTGTTGTGCTGGGTAAAGGCTAAAAATAGAAAGTTCACAATCACTAAGTAGACAATTATTCAGGCAGTAGCTGAGCTGAGTACACTACGAAATATAGATCTGATTACATCGAGTATTCTCGTATCCCAATGAGAATTTCACTGATTAGTGATTACGAATTAGGCACTAAACCGAAGGTTTAAAATATATGAGCAATTGTTGTAGTACCAAAAAAGCAGGAAAGTCGAGTTGCCCTGAATGTGAGCAAATCCAGAAATCTGTACCTATTGAAACCCTACTCCACAAAATCATTTCTCCGTTGAATCAGGCAATAGATGAGCAAAACTACTTCTTTTGCTCAAATAGTGCCTGTAAAACGGTGTATTTTGGCGAAAATGGAAAGCAATATGGAGTTGAAAGTATTAGAGGCGAAGTGGGTCAGAAACAAACGTCGAACTCGAGAATCATTTGTTATTGTTTTGACGTAAGCGCTCAGCAAGTGCTTGATGAGATTGAGAATACAGGCGAAAGCGCTTCGAGGCAGTTTGTTATTTCTCAAACTAAAGCAAAACATTGTGCGTGTGAAATCCGGAATCCGTCAGGAACGTGCTGCCTCGCTAGTTTTCCTAATAATAAATAATTTAGGTGTTCAGTACTCAGCTTCTGGTATCAGAAGCTGCATTCAACCAGCCGTGCAAATTCTCAAAGAAGTAAAATCTTTAAACCAATCAATATAAGAACAACCCCACCAGTAACTTCAGCCTTACTTTCACGCCAGGTACCGATTTTATTTCCAATAAAAACGCCTTGGTAACTCAATATAAAAGTAGCCAGCCCTATGAGTAAGCAAGCGATAGAAACATCTATATAGAGCATTGTTAGAGTAAACCCTGCGGCCATTTCATCCATGCTAAGCGCTATGGATAAGGGGTGGTTTCTAACATATTTTTTCTAATTGCTTTCTGAATATTGCATTTATCGAATATTCACATTAACATATATGCAATGTATCGTATATTGGTAGGTCTGAAGATGATGAGAAAGCGAAGAGTTTTATTTTTATGCACGGGTAATTCTGCTAGGTCACAAATGGCTGAAGCTCTCCTTCGTAATATCGCAGGAGATGACTTCGAGGTGTTTAGTGCTGGTACGCAGCCAACAGAAATTCACGCTAAAACAATTTCTATTTTGGAAAAACTCGGCATAACAAAAGATGATGTCAGGTCAAAGGATGTGACTGAGTTTCAAGGAGAAGACTTTGATTATGTTATTTCTCTTTGTGATAAAGCGCGTCTTGAATGCAAAAATTATCCAACTTCAGGAAAAAGAATGGACTGGAATTTTGAAGACCCTATTTCTCGAGGTGGTCTTAGTCCGTTCGAAACAACGCTTAATGAAATTAGTAGGCGTATTTCTATGTTTGTGCTGGTTGAAACAAAGAAATCAATTCCGAACGTGGAGCTTGATCCTATTCAATTCTTCAAAAGCTTAACTGACGAAGTGCGTTTACGCTGTTTAATGCTTATCCAGTATGAGGGAGAGCTATGCGTCTGCGAGATGATGGCTGCCCTAAACGACAGTCAACCGAAAGTCTCGCGCCACTTAGCCTTACTTAGAAAAAATGGTTTATTAGTCGATCGTAGACAGGGTCAATGGATGTACTACCGAATTAGCCCAGACCTTCCTGCTTGGGCAAAGTCTGTGCTCGCTGAAACCACTTCTAATAACGTAGCTTTTATTGAAGGTAGCATTAGAAATTTGAATGAGATGGGCGAACGCCCTAATCGATCGCTCCAGTATTGTTAAGTTATAAAATTATTTAAACTGAAAGGGAAAAATCATGGGAATTTTTGAGCGTTACTTATCACTCTGGGTAGCCTTGTGCATTGCCTTAGGTGTTGTGCTTGGTAATTTGATACCTGCTCAGTTTGCTATAATTGCATCTTTAGAGTGGGCACACGTTAACGTAGTCGTGGCAGTGCTCATCTGGGTGATGATTTATCCTATGATGGTTCAAATTGATTTCTCTGCCATCAAAGATGTAGGAAAAAAACCAAAAGGTCTCGCCCTCACATTAGTCATTAACTGGTTAATTAAACCGTTTACGATGGCGGCATTAGGCTGGCTATTCTTCAAAGTTTTCTTTGTATCACTGGTCGATCCGCAAACGGCTAATGAATACATTGCCGGTATGATTTTATTGGGTGTTGCGCCTTGTACTGCAATGGTGTTCGTCTGGAGCCAATTAACTAAAGGCGATGCTAACTATACGCTGGTACAAGTATCGGTGAACGATATCATTATGATATTTGCTTTTGCTCCGCTTACTGCTTTTCTTCTCGGCGTTAGCGATATTGAAGTTCCTTGGGAAACATTACTCTTTTCAGTCATGCTTTATGTAGTACTCCCGTTAATAGCAGGCATTACTACCAGAAAACTATTAAGTAAAAGCGATGATTCACATCGTTTACAGGAATTATTGGATACGTTAAAGCCTTGGTCGATTGTTGGTTTACTAGGCACCGTTGTTTTATTGTTTGGCTTTCAAGCTGAAACAATACTCTCACAGCCACTCACAATTTTATTAATTGCGATTCCATTACTCATACAGACTTATGGGATTTTTGCCATTGCATATGCGGCAGCGATAGCCTTAAAGCTTCCACATAATATTGCTGCACCTGCGGGCATGATCAGTACATCGAATTTTTTTGAATTGGCAGTTGCCGTAGCAATTTCATTATTTGGACTGCACTCTGGCGCAGCATTGGCCACGGTCGTTGGTGTATTGGTTGAAGTCCCTGTCATGTTGTCTTTGGTCTATTTTGCCAATAGAACCCGTCACTGGTTTGGAGAATAAATATGTTTCAAGTATTTACTGATTTCGCGAGCTGGCTGACCTATACCATTTTAGGTCTATCCGCAGACACCAAACTAGGGGATGCGATACATTTCTTTATTGAAGATGTCAGTAAAATATTTGTTTTGCTTATTGTGATGATTTACTTCATTGCACTGCTTAGAGCCTCTCTGAAAGTGGAAAAGGTTCGGGACTACCTGGCAGGTAAAAACCGAGGTATCGGTTACTTAATGGGTTCAAGCTTTGGTGCAATTACACCATTTTGCTCCTGCTCTAGTATCCCCGTATTTCTTGGTTTTACTTCTGCTGGTATTCCTGTTGGCATCACCATGTCTTTTTTACTGACATCGCCACTGATTAATGAAGTCGCTATTTTGCTTCTCATGAGTTTGCTCGGTTGGAAGTTCACCGTCCTCTACGTTGTTATTGGTATGGCCGTTGGTATTCTTGGCGGTTTGTTTTTGGATACGATCAAAGCAGAACGTTGGTTACAGTCTTTTGCCGCTGATGCGTTAAAAAAAGGACAACAAAATACCCAAAATTCAATGCAGGCAGCAGAATCTGCGGAAAGTTTATCTTTCAAAGAGCGTCATGAATTTGCTAAAGAAGAATCATTAGAAATTTTTGGTCGCGTATGGAAGTGGGTGATTGTTGGCGTTGGTCTAGGAGCTGCTTTACACGGTTTTGTTCCAGACGGTTGGATTGAACAACACCTGGGTGATGGTCAATGGTGGTCTGTTCCGGCAGCTGTTCTATTGGGTATACCGCTTTATTCAAATGCAACAGGTGTTATTCCTGTGATGGAAAGCCTCATCAATAATGGCCTTCCTGTAGGTACAACGCTCGCATTCTGCATGAGTACTGTTGCGGCAAGCTTCCCTGAATTTATTCTGCTTAAGCAAGTAATGCAATGGCGTTTGTTAGCCACAGTTTTTGTCATGCTTCTCGTGTCATTCACATTAGTTGGCTGGATATTTAACCTTTTCACTCCCTTTTTGTAAGGAATAATTATGAAAAATATTGTTGTCCTAGGTAGCGGCTGCACTAAGTGTATAAAAACCGCAGAGTTTATTGAGTCAATTGCAAAAGAGCTGAGTATTCCTGTCACTGTTTCTAAAGAAACAAGCCCAGAGGTAATGATGTCATTTGGCGTAATGAGCACGCCTGCCGTTGTTGTCGGTGATATTTTGGTTCACTCTGGATCTATTCCTCCTCGAGATAAAATTACCACTTGGTTAAAAGAGGTTTAATGATGCAACTACACCCATTCGATTACTTGAACTTAAAAAGTGGTGGCCGGTTCATATTTACACCCTGCCCAGGAACAAAAGATACAAGTGTCTCTGAAGCACTAGAAACCCTAAAGGAAGCAGGTGCAAAGAACATAATCACAGTCTTATCTGATGATGAAATAGAATCACTTTCAGTATCGTCGCTTGAACGGGATACAGCAGCAAAGAATATAGCTTGGTATCAACTACCTATCGAAGACGATTGCGAACCAGCTGAATCTTTCAAAGGTGCCTGGGAGCTGGCAAAAAATGATCTTTTAGCGTTGATTGAGCATAAAGAAACAATTGCGATTCATTGCCGTGGAGGCTCTGGCCGAACGGGTTTAATGGCGGCTATTTTATTACTTGAGACCGGTGAAGCTTGGGAGGATGTAAAACAGATGATTCAAAGCATCCGACCTAAAGCATTAACGCATCCTGCACATATTAATTATTTGAAAACACACTATTCAAACTGAGGTAATTATGACTATTAAAGTTGGCATCAATGGTTTTGGTCGTATGGGCCGCCTTACAATGAGATCTGCATTTGATTGGGATGATATCGAAATCATTCAAATCAATGATCCAGCAGGTGATGCAGCCACATTGGCGCACTTGCTTACATTCGATTCTGTGCATGGTATTTGGCACCATCAAGCAACCCATGAAAATGACACAATGCTTGTGGCGGGTAAGCGAATTGCGTGTACGCAAAACAAAACAATTGCAGAAACAGATTGGTCTGATTGTGATGTCGTGATCGAAGCCAGTGGCAAGATGAAAAACAAAGCAGTGCTTCAAGCCTACCTTGATCAAGGCGTAAAGCGTGTTGTCGTGACCGCACCCGTTAAAGAAGAAGGCGTTTTAAATGTCGTGATGGGCGTTAACGATCAGCTCTATAATAAAGAGTTACATCCTATTGTGACCGCCGCGTCTTGTACTACAAACTGTCTTGCTCCCGTGGTTAAAGTAATTCACGAAAAGCTCGGTATCGTTCATGGTTCAATGACCACTATCCATGACATTACCAATACGCAAACCATTTTGGATGCGCCGCATAAAGATCTTCGTCGAGCGCGTGCTTGTGGTATGAGTATGATTCCGACCACAACGGGCTCCGCTACGGCAATTACCCACATTTTCCCTGAGTTAAAAGGTAAATTAAACGGTCACGCTGTGCGCATTCCACTTGCGAACGCTTCTCTCACGGATTGTGTGTTTGAAGTGAGCCGAGCAACAACCGCTGAAGAAGTGAATTTATTATTTAAAGACGCCGCTGAAAATGAGTTGAAAGACATTATGGGCTATGAAGAGCGTCCTCTTGTGTCGATTGACTATAAGACAGATCCTCGTTCAAGCATTATTGATGCCTTATCGACGATGGTAGTCAATGGTACTCAAGTGAAGATCTATGCGTGGTATGACAACGAATGGGGTTATGCAAACCGAACGGCAGAGCTTGTGCGATTGGTTGGCAAGTCTGATAAGGAGTAACTGTTGATGAGTTGGCTTGCACAGTTTTCCCCCGAAATTCGCCAATATATGGTGGTGACGGGTAACTATTGGGCTTTTACCCTGACTGACGGTGCATTACGTATGTTGGTTGTGCTGCACTTTCATGCTTTGGGGTACAACCCGCTAGAAATTGCAATGCTGTTTCTCTTTTATGAGATTTTTGGTGTCATCACTAACCTAATCGGTGGTTGGCTAGGTGCGAGGTTGGGCCTGAACAAAACCATGAATATTGGTTTGTTTTTGCAAGTTATTGCGCTGGCCATGTTGTTGGTTCCTAGTGCATGGCTGACAATTCCTTGGGTGATGGCGGCGCAAGCCGTTTCGGGTATTGCAAAAGACCTAAATAAAATGAGCGCTAAAAGCTCTATTAAATTGTTGGTTCCTACGAATGCTGAAGGTCAGCTTTATAAGTGGATTGCTATACTTACAGGCTCAAAGAATGCTCTGAAAGGTGCTGGTTTTTTCCTTGGTGGCGCTCTCTTAAGCCTATTTGGATTTGAAGGTGCAATTATAGGTATGGCTTCGGCCTTATCCTTAGTTTGGATATTCAGCTTAATTAGCTTAAAAAAGGATATGGGCAAAGCCAAGAACAAACCCAAGTTCACTGAGATCTTCTCCAAAAGCAAAGCAATCAATTACCTTTCCGCTGCTCGAATGTTTTTGTTTGGCTCAAGAGATGTTTGGTTTGTTGTCGCACTGCCAGTTTATTTAGCGAGCACCTTTGGTTGGGATCACTGGTATGTGGGTGGCTTTTTGGCAACCTGGGTCATTGGTTATGGCTTTGTACAAGGAATTGCCCCCAAAATTACAGGCACCAAAAGTGGCCAGTCGCCCGATGGCCGCCATGCACTTGCTTGGGCATTGGCGCTTGGTGTTTTACCTATCATCATTGCGTTATCGCTAACCTTTAGCTGGCATGCAGAAACGATGCTATTAGTGGGCTTACTTGTCTTTGGAGCAGTCTTTGCGGTGAACTCTTCATTACACAGCTACCTCATTGTTAGCTATGCTGGCGAAGACGGTGTATCGCTGGATGTAGGGTTTTATTACATGGCAAATGCTATGGGTAGATTAATTGGTACCGTATTATCTGGCTGGCTATATCAGGACTATGGTCTGGCGATGTGTCTTTGGGTATCGGCTGCTTTTATCTTCCTAACGGCGCTAATCTCGTTGGGGCTACCTAAGCACCAAACACAAGACGCCAGTAATCTAATATGAGTTTTTTATGGTTTATCGTAGCAGCCGTGTTTGAAATTGCAGGCTGCTACACTTTTTGGATGTGGTACAAACTTGATAAAAGTATCTTGTGGTTGATTCCAGGCCTACTGTCGCTTGCGCTTTTTGGATGGATTCTGTCACTTGTGGAAGCATCTTTTGCCGGACGAGCCTATGCTGCTTATGGCGGGATTTATATCGCTATGTCATTAGTGTGGGCAGCGGCTGTTGAAAAGCATCCGCCTTCACTATGGGACGGACTAGGTGCTTTATTATGCTTGATAGGGGCATCGGTTATTTTCTTTAACGCCTCTGCTAGTCATTAACTGCGATTATAATTCAATACAAGTTAGCACATATGGGGAATTGACTAGAGAGTTTATTTCGTAAGGAAGCTGGCTTGATATCAATTTCAATAATAGCTTTGTCGAGAGCATATCCAAAGATATGCATTACTCTACCTTTCCTTTTTTATCTCTGTAGTGAATTAAATTTAAACTTGATGATTAGAGCGGTTGATACATGACCTAGTGAAAGTTATTTATATGAACACTTTTATAATTTTATCCTATAAATTTATTTGATTAAAATGGCTAGAAATTGCTGAAAAATGAACAAGGTTTTTATAATGTTCCCCTATTATTCACACTTTTAAAGAACTCTCTTGCTGAGCCGGATAAGGAATCATGATGGAGTATTCATCCATAAACATAATACATTTATTACACAGGTCGAAGAACTGGCCGCTGCTATGGGCAAGGGTAAATTAGTTCCACCTTACCAGCCACTAAGACGTGCTCAAAGCTAGAGTTGAGAGGGTGTTGAAACACTTATTCGTTGGCAATACCCTTCGTATGGACTTATCGGTCTAGATTCCTTTATTCCGCTTTCAAAACTGAGTGGACTAATACTAGATCTGGTGGAATTCGTTTTACAGAAAGCCTGTCAACAGATTCAATATTGGCGTGTTCGAAGATTGCTTCAGGGGTAATAGCGATAAACCTATCCGCTTTACAGTTCAAGCAATTGACTAAAATATTTTCTATATATAAATGTGGTCACAGAGGCTAGGCGGTAGCTTGAGAAAATATCCTTTTATAAAGGTTGATTTCTCCGTTACTTGCCTAACCAACTAAAAAAGAGAAAAAACATATAACTATTTGATTTAATTGATTTTTGTACTCTTTTTCTCAATAAACATGGTAACGGTGTTACTGGTGATTGACCGCTCGCTAACCCCTCGCAGTGGCAGTATTGTGATTGCTGCGGTGGATGGGGAGCTGTGTTGCAAGCAGATTGATGTTGAGGGCAAGCGCCTGCTCTCGGCCAATGAGCATTACCCGCCCATTTCAATTTCAGATGAGCAAGATGTGGTGATTGAAGGGGTAGTGAAAGCGTCGATTCGTTATCATTGGTTAGGCTAATGTTTGCGCTGGTTG
>TARA_B110000211_G_scaffold39677_1_pt1 | contig 13049 bp, 4 predicted proteins | sample TARA_B110000211 | Tara Oceans TARA_B110000211 (sample SAMEA4397516) | marine metagenome | biome: Polar Biome; feature: [DCM] deep chlorophyll maximum layer (ENVO:01000326); material: water (ENVO:00002006), including particulate matter (ENVO:01000060) such as... | depth 30 m
GGAGTGTTAATAATAATATGGAATTAAAAAAACTAGTAGTCGATAGCAAAGCGATGTGGATAGACTTCGGGGGCTTAGAAGGCTTTTCAGTAGAAGTAGCAAACCTATCAAGAAAAGAGCTTACTGGTCTACGAAAGAAATGTACTACAACCAAGTTTAATCGTAGGTCACGAGTAGCCGAAGAAGTACTTGACGAGGATAGGTTTGTAACCGAGTTTTCAAAAGCCTCAGTCAAGAACTGGAAAGGGCTTACTTTGGCGCACTTAGAAACTTTAATATTAATTGATACTGAGGGCCAGGACATGGACGCATTAGTAGAGTACTCAGAAGATAATGCTGAAGTACTTGTTGCTCAATCATCTGAATTTGATACATGGCTCAACGAGGTAGTCTTTGATCTGGATAACTTTCGTAGCAAGCCAGCAGGAAAACTGCCTAGCAAGGCTGGAGGAGATGTTCAAGAATCTTGATTCTGGCCTAACGAGAGATCGTTATTTCGAAATGCAAGAACAAATGGGCCTAGAGCCTGAAGAAGACAGAATTCCTCCTGATATGGAGGATTTGCCAGAACTTTGCCATATAGCATTAGGTATTTATAATCGCCTCGGGGATAGAGTATACCCCGAAATAGGGTATATAGGAAAAGACTATACTAAGATTGGCTTATATATGAAAGTATATGATATAGAAAAGTCCGAGGAAGACTTTCTTTTACAAATTATTGAGTGGTACGACTCAAGGGCTATTAAGCAATCCGCCGACCAATTAAAGCGGGAGTATGCTAAGCTAAAGAGAAAATAATAGTGGCAAGCAATGAAATTGTATTTAAGGTTAAAGTTGAGAAGGACGGAAACCTATCAGTTGTCGCTAAAGAGGCGGAGAAAGCTGCTAAAGGCACTGATAAGGTAACAAAATCCACTGATAAACTCAATAAAAGTCGGAGTAGCTATAGTAAAACCGAGAAGGGCGTAGGCCAGGCGGGGCTTTCTGGTGCTAAAAGTTTTTCCAAGATGCGGCAGGAAATTGGTGGCGGAAGTTCCGGTCTTGTAGGTGCCTACGCGGTACTCGCAGCCAACATCTTTGCTCTAACAGCCGCTTTTGGCGCACTACAAAGAGCTGCGCAAGTAGCGCAGCTCGAACAAGGCCTAGCATCTTTAGGCACCGCTTCAGGTATTGCCTTGAAAAGCTTATCTGCAAATCTAAGAGAAGTCACAGGTAATGCTCTTTCAATGGAGGATGCTATGAGGTCTGTTGCCCTGGCGTCCAGTGCGGGTTTCGACTCGTCCAGCATTGAACGGCTGGGCGATGTCGCAAGAAAGGCAAGTATTGCGCTTGGTAGAGATACGGCAGACTCGTTGAACCGTCTAACAAAAGGTGCTATTAAGTTAGAGCCTGAATTGCTTGACGAACTTGGTATTATGGTTCGTCTTGATACTGCTACGACAAACTATGCTCGTTCCGTTAATAAGTCCGTCAATGACCTAACTACTTTTGAAAAGAGACAGGGATTTATGAATGCTGTTCTGGAAGAAGGAGAGCGCAAGTTTGCTGCAATGGGGAACGTAAAGACAAATTCTTATGACCAACTTTCTGCAACCTTTGCAGACCTAACAAAAAATCTACTAAACTTCTTAAATAACGGGTTGCTGCCTATCGTAAACTTCTTTGCGGGGTCTCAAGTAGCCCTGTTTGGCGCAATGACTCTGTTCGCAAAAGGTATCGCCACCCAAATGATCCCAGGGTTAGCAAATCTAGGTGCAAAGTACGTCGAAGCTCGACATGCAGCAGCTCAATATAGCTTGGAGCAACTAAAAGGGCTAAAAACCATGTCAGGAGGGGGTGTAAGGTTAGGAAAACTAGCGTCTGCTTTTGATCCCGCAATACACGGTCAGGCAGAGCTAAACGAAATGATGGATGCTGCAAAAGCCAGTGTTAAAGCCAATAGTGATCGCCTCACCTCCATGATAAAAAAAGAAAAGGAGCTTGGAGTTTCGTCACTAGAAGCTGCAGCGGCGATAGAGAAAAAGAAAGCCACTTTAGAAGCATCTGAGCAAGCGCTTCGAGATGTTTCAGACTACCAAACCAAATTTACTGCTTCTTTATCAGACGAGACTAAAGCATCGGCCGTAAGTTCTGCAGCTAGCGGTAAGTATGCCGATGCTATGGAATTTTTAAGCCAAGCAAAACGAGAAATGGGAGAGGAGACTCAGAGAACTAATTCAGGCTTGGACATAAATGCACAAAGAATTAATAATGTAGGACTTGCAGCAAGACGAGGCGCACTTAGTGTACGTGTTTTTGGTACTGCATTTCTAAACGCTATTCCTTTAATTGGCCAGATAATATTTGCAATAGGTGTCTTCCTTAGTGTAGCAGATAAAGTAATAGAATTCTTTAAATCTGACGAACAAAAAGAATATGAAAAAATGCTTAAAAAACAGGCAGAAGCTAATTTAGAGTTAGTAGAAAGTATGAAAGCGGTAGCGGCTTATGAAGGCGGCAGATCGAGCATAATTGATAATGTAACTCAGAGTTATACAGCTCAGTTCAACATTCTCACTGGTTTAAACAAGCAAATGGAAGACCTTAATAAAACTGGAAAAACCGGTGGTATGCAAAGTATTTTTTCTGCTGTAAACCAGGGCGGGTACAAAGACATGTTTAAAAGCATGGTAGAAGGCGGCATGCTCACAGCAGAAATGTTGCCAGAGCTGACAAAAGGCTTGAGTAAAGCTGAAGCTCGTTTCGTTACAGCTGCGGTAGAAGGGGGATATTTCGACGGGGTTATGGATAAAACTGCTAAGACCTTATTGACAAAGCTTTTACCGGGTATGGTAGAGTGGCCTACAATTATGCACAATCTTACGCAAAGTACAAAAGAAGCTAACCAAGCTGTAGATGAGTTCTCAAACTCTTTAGCTTTTAAGACAAATGTTGACGCAGTACTTGCTTCCTTTGCTAATATGTCAAAGTCTATGAAGAAGTTGGGCACAGGTACTGCAGAGGAGTGGGTAGCAGGATTTAAAGAAAATGCCGGGTCTAATATGTCAAATCTCATAGACTTAGACGGTATCACTGCCAAAGCCTTCGAAAGCTACAAGTTACCTACAGACAGCGAAGCCTACTACAAATCTGTGCAAAAACAAATTAAAGAAAGAACAGCCGCACTAGAGGGCATATTCAAAACCGAGCAAAGCTTACAAAGATTAGCTAAATCCAAAATAGCTAGTAACAAAGCCATAAACAAGCTACTCGGAACGCAGCTTCTAATGTCAGGCAATGCTAAGGAAATAGAAGAAAACAAAATAAAAATAGCACAGCAAGAACTGGAGTTGCTTGAGTCGCAGCAGAGACTATTTGAAGAGAGCACACTTCTGAACAAGCAAGATGCGGAGTATAAAGAGCGGGTGCTTGCTTATGATAATCAAATAGCGGAGGCTAATGAGCGTACTAAGGACCTTGGGCAGGCAGCGCTTGGCACGGCAAAAGAGAATCTTAGAATAGCAGAACACGCGCAACAAGTGGGACGGACAGTTAATGAAGATATACAAAAAAGGATTGATCTTTTAAAGAAAGAAACATCTGCAAGAGAAACAATTGCTACAAACGAGGCCAGAGCTGCGAATAGAGATAACCCTGCGAATAGAGGTAAAGGAGCTACATCAGCAGCTCAGGACTTCAAGAGAAATTTTCAAGACCTTGATAAAAACGGAGAAACCCTAGAGCACAGAAAATTAAGTGCCATTGCTATAGAAGCAAACGCAAAACACGCTATGGTAGACATGGAAATGACGATGTTAAAATTCCGTCTTCAAGTACTTATGAAAGAAATGGCCCATCAAGATAAAGTAAACGGTATAAAGACTGATACAAGCTCAGTTCAAAGTATAATAGATAATATAGATGGTGAAGGGGGGCTTAGGCAGACGGCTTTAGCTCTAATAACTGAGGAGAGAAAAGCAGCAGAGTCTGTAATTACTGAAGCAAGAGCCGTGGGTATAGAAGCTGTGCAAGAGCAGCTTAGAACGGGTGGCGACAAAATCGGGCAGGGTAGCTCAGGAGAGGCGTCTGCTGTATTAGCAGTAGGGAATGGTACGTCTAGTACGGAAGAGAGTAGAGCGAATAGCCAGACCGGAGAGTCGGATCCTGTAGATGTAAGTTTTCTAGACAGAGTCGACATGATGAAGTCCAATGTGCAGGGTCTTATGGATATAGCAGCTAAGCTAGGCCCGGATGGCGAAGTAGTCTCGGCGGTGACTCTTGGAGCAGTGGCTATCTCAGAATCATGGGGCGGGGTAGCAGATGCCATCAAAGGCGGTGCGGTTGGCATGGAAAAAGGCGCAGCAATAGCAGGTGCTGTTGCTTCTACTATATCCGCTGTTGGGAATATGATGGCTAAGTCTTCCGCCGCAAAAGTAGCAGGAATTGATAAAGAAATTGCAGCAGAACAGAAACGAGATGGTAAGTCAAAAGAAAGCATAGCAAAAATAAAGGCACTGGAAGCTAAGAAAGAAGCTACAAAAAAGAAGGCTTTTGACCAGAACAAAAAAATGATGATGGCGCAAACAATAGCTACTACTGCCGCGGCTGTTATGCAGTCTTTTGTTAATGCAGGGGGTTTTCCTCTTGGTATGCCCATGGCAATTGCTATGGGGGCTATCGGCGCAGCAAATTTAGCTATTATTGCAGGAACCTCCTATGAAGGAGGGGGCTCAGCAGGTGCTGGCCTTGGCGGACCAAGCTCTATATCAATAGGTAAAAGAGACACAAGCTCAGACCTGAGCAAATCTCAATCAGCTCGCGGAGAGCTGGCATACTTCCGAGGCGGAGAAGGAACCGGCGGCGCTGAAAACTTCCGGTCGGCTTTCTATGGAAGTAAGCATAGAGCCTCGGGTGGCAATACAGGATATGTTGTAGGCGAGCAAGGACCTGAGTTGTTTATGCCTGATCGTCCAGGTACTATAGTTCCCGCTGACGATTTTGCAGCCGGAGGAGCAGGAGCAAATGTAACGTTTAGTATAAATGCAATAGATGCTGCAGGCGTAGAAGACGTACTTGTACAGCAGCAGGGTAATATAATTGGAATGTTAAGAGAAGCAGCGAACTCATACGGAGAAAATTTTATGGAAGATTTAGATGAGAGTACTTATACTACTCCAGTGGCAAGGAGGGCGTAATGGCTTTCTCAACAAGACTTCCAGATCCTGCTTACAAGAGACACTTCTCGGGCCAGAATGAGGGCCCAAGCAGTGCGGGGGACTTCGGCCCCGGTTTTGCGTCTGTAAAACTTACTTCTGACCAGAAAGTAATGACGTCAAGAACTAACTCTCAAAGAATTCTAGCAAAAGCGGTAGCAGGGCAGAAGTGGAATATAGATATAGACTACCATCCAATGACACAAGCAGAGTTTCGTCCTATAGATACTTTTTTACAAATGAAACAAGGCGCTCTTACCTCTTTTGATGTAGCTCTTCCTCAGTATAATACTCCTACAAATGCAGGTTGGGTAACAGACCTAGCTACTAAAGCCTTTACAGCACAAGCAATACAGCCAGCAGGGGCTACTAATGTTTTAATTGGGGGAAGTGGAAGCTACGCCCCTAATTCTACTACTGCTCCTACGAACATTCCACTGCCTGGGGAGGTGTTCACTATCACCGATAGCAGCAATAGTAACCATAAAAAAGTTTATATGATAACCTATGTTGAGACAAATAATATATTTGCTAGTACAGCTACGGGCAACAATGCGCATCTACGATTAGGAATAAGCCCTCCTTTAGCTAAAAGCGTTAGTTCCGGAGCTACTTTCAACTTTCTTAGTCCTTTATTTAAAGTAGTTATGCCTACCGCTATCAGATCCTACTCGTTAAACACAGATAATTTATATAAATTTAGCTTAAAATTGGAAGAATACATATGAGTTTTACTAAAACCCTTGACAATGACTTAAAAGTCTCGCTACTTACTGAAGACCCTTTTCTATATGCGCATCTGGTAAAATTTGAAAATGTGCCCGACGACCCCTCTGGGCGAATCGGGGAAAAGGCCAGCGACTATTCTTACATATCAGATGCTTCTTTTGACATTAAGTTTAATGACGGAAGCAAAAGCTTAGCGGGCGACGCCAACGGAGAGCAAACTTATATTGCTAACCGTTTAGCAAAAGTAGGTACGATATCAGAAACAACAGAAGCAAAAGTTAGCAATGTAAACCTTATCATATCTTCTATAGCGTTAAGCTCTCAGTTTGCAGGTTCCGCTACTAATACAGTAACTATATCTAATTCTAGTTCTTCAGGCTGCTCTATACAGATAGCAGGTGTAGCTAGCTGGACAGATCTTGGGTTTTCTGAAGGCGATAAAATAACTATATATTCTGTGGACTCTAATAACGGCAAAAGTGTTACTATCTCAGGCTTCACATCTAATAATAATACGGCCACTTGTATTTACCCTAGCGCAACTACTGATAATGTTAGCGCAGTAACAAATTATAATATCATTCTAGAAACAAATGAAGTTGCCGCCATTCTCAATGATCCCGCATCTGCCAGCTACAACGGCTATATAAATAGAGAGGTAACCATATATAAAGCACATATAGACCCAGATACTGGAGTTATAATAGGTGCGCCTTATACCCTTTTTAAAGGTATTATATCAAAAGCTAAGCTAACCGATGACCCAACAAAAAACTCTACTGTTACTTGGAGTCTTACAAGCCACTGGGGAGACTTTGTAAGAGTTACCGGAAGAATCACATCAGACTCAGAGCATAGGGCATTAGGCGGCGATGGAAGCCCTGACCTTGGAGCACTGCATAGAGATGACTACGGCACAGACCTAGGTTTTATGCACGGTGAGCAAGCTATAAATATAATGTCAATATATCAAGTTAAAGAAACTCGATATAAGCTGAAGAAATCTGGCTTTATATTCAAAAAGTATAAACAGGTGTCCTACGAGGTGGAAGTAGATAGGGAAGTAGACCTGCGTATAAATCTAGAGGCAAAGTACCTTCCTGTTATTTATGGAGTACAACGAACAGATAGTATACCTATTTTTGCCGATTCTTTACAGAATGACCCCACAAAAATATATGTAGCTTACGCAATATGCGAAGGGGAGGTAAGCGGCCTTTACGACATCTATGTAGATGACCAGTCTCGAATTTGTATTGATAAAAATGATTCCGATACAAGGTCTACACAAACAGACGAAAAGACTATTGATGTTATATGTGAAGGCAGAATGGATAAAGGAGATACTTTAAGCTCCGCGCCTTCTATAAGCGGAGAAGCTCGAGTAATCCGTGAGGCTATTTTGAACATAGAAAGTAATGAGATTACAGGGAATACTGCGGGCTGGCTAAACAGTGGCTATTTTTCTGAAAACGCTACTCCAGAGTATTCTGCTGTAAATAGCTCTGCGGGTGTAATTCATGGAAGTCAAACACACCTTCAATACCCTATTTCTTCTAGGTTAATTTTTCATGCGGGCAAAAGCCACCAAAGATCAGACGATACTTTAACACGTATCGCTACTGCGGGTATCTCTTCTGTAGCAAACGGTTTTAAGCTACAGACAGACGCGGAAAAATCAGAGGAGTATTGGACAGAAAACCACAGACTTTTAGATACTGCGTATGTAGTTGCAGAGTATGAAATAGCAGACGGCGACGTAACTATTCCTAGTCTTGATTTCGTTGTCCGTGGAAGAGAAATAGAGCAGTATGATTATGACTATTCTTACACAGAACATCCCAACCCTACCCTCTCTTCGGGAACTATAGCGAATAAAAGAGCTCTATTTAAAACAGGGGATTTTGTTGACTTTTACTCTTTAGAGACCGGTAATGCGTCTTTAGCTACTAACTTACAAATTGTCGATTCCACAGTATATTATAATGCTTCTAATGTAGCTGAATATAAATTTAGGTTCTCAGCAGACCCTTTAGCACTTATACCCGCCACTACCCAGTTTTACATGGTCTCGAACGGTACTGCTAAGACCTCTGATTCTAGGTACCCAATGGTAGCGTGGGACTACAAGTCTCATTCTGGTACTGTATCGAAAACCCTAACTCAGACGATAACTACTACAGCAGGCGATGGGAATGCTACTAGGGCTAATAACTCAACAGGGGCCGGAATTGATATAGACGAAATAGACGCAGACCTTTTAGCTGCTCTTAAAACCGCCTACGCAAACACTGCGTTCCTTAGAGGTACTCAAACGGAAGACGAGTTTATCGCTAATGTTATGAGAGCATACCACAGCCCCGCCAGTGTAACAACCAATAATAAGTTAGTGGACGTTGCCGGCACGCAAAGCGCCGACCCTGCTAAGCTTCTTATATTAAATGCTGTAAAATTAGCGACTAATGCAAGCACGCAAAACGACTATTATAAAGGCCAAACTATAACCATAGTGAATACCGACGCTACTACTGGCGTTCAAAAAAGACAATCACGGAAAATAGTAAGCTATGTAGGGGGGACAGGGAGCGGCTCGAAAATAGCTTATGTAGGAGAGTTCTCTGATTCCGCGCCTACTTCGAGTGCGGTAACAGGTTCTTTTGTGGCAGCAGACGATTCTAACGGTACGTTTATTAGGTTTAATAATGTCTCGGCTTTTCTAGTAGATGACTTTATTTTTTCTACTTCTGATGGCCTAGCCTCTATACCTTCAGGAACGAGAGTTATAAGTAAAAGGACAGTTGCCCCCATAGGAGTATACGTAAGCAATCCAGTAAAACTTACTAAAGGGGCCACCCTCGCCGTCTCACGGGCCAGCGGCACCCAGTCAGTAGATGCAGTAGACGCTACAGATTTTCAGTTTCTGCCCAAACAGGGAGATACCTATGAAATTTCTTCTAAAGGAAATAAAAAAGTATCTATTAATCCAGCGGTACAGCTTTTAGACTATTTAACAAATACTAGATATGGCAGAGGGCTCGAAATAGGTAAAGATATTAACTTAGATACCTTTAAATCTTCTGCACGTCTTTGTGATACCCGATCCGATATTACTCTTATATTGCCTAATTCTGGTACATATACTACAAATGATAGGTGGCATTCAACAAATACAATTAGTAGTGTTTCTTACTTTCAATGGCAGGGCACTATAAAAAGTACTAGAGCGGCAGGTTCTGGCTTCACAGAGGTAACCTTTACTGACTGTATAGGAAAGATTGCTCATAAGTGGTTTGATTGGAAATCCTATGAAGTAGGTAATGTTATATATCATAAAGTAGGCGGCGTCAACAAGATATATCTCAAGACAGGTTCTTCAGGTTCCGTTGCTGCCCCTACTACAGGGAACGCCTCGTCTCTTAGTATTACTAAAGTAGGCACAAGTACTAGTGTAGCTCTTCACGGCATAGCGGCAGGAGGAACGGCGGAAAGCCTATCAGGTGAGAAAGATAACCCTGTTGTTAAAGCCTGGAACGGCCTGAGCTATGAAAAAAGCGGGTATATTTTATATGATTCTGATGATGTAAAATATTGGCGATACATGGGGTGGCAGGAGCAGAACCAACGAGAAGTAACTCGCCACCAAACAAATGCATTAATAAGAACAGATACGCCTCTGTTTGATAATGTAAACTCCATGCTTAAGCACTTCAATGGTATACTTAGATACTCTAATGGCTTATATGAATTAGAGGTCGAGTCTACTGCGCCTGTAATTACCGCAACAGCTCACATACCTACTAGTGCGTCTTACACAGGAAGTGCCGGTGCCTCGGACACTACCACTAACTACCCAGATCCTCGATTTATAACAGAAGGGGATATAATTGGGGCAATCACAGTAGATGACTCAGGGCTAAAAGGTATAGCAAATACAGTATCGGTTAGTATTGCAGACCCTAATATACGTTATGATACTAGAAGTGTGAGTTTCTTTAAGTCAGAGTATCTGAAAGAAGATAGAAACATACCAAAAAAGAAAGACATAAAAACCCCTTTAATTACTAATTATTTTAATGCTCGTATAAATGCGGAGCAGTACTTAGACCAATCACGATTTAGTAGAAAAATAAACTTTGTTATAGGGCCGAGAGGAGTACTGCTGTTAGCAGGCAATATAATAACTCTGAGCTATCCGCGCTTTGGGTGGGTGAATAAGCAGTTTAGAGTATCTAATCTTAGCTATCGAGAAGACTGTTCGGTGCAGGTTACCGCGCAAGAACATAATGACGATACTTATATTATTACGGCTAAAGAGAAAGCCTATCAGACTGCAGGGCCTATAAACGGACCAGGGGATGAGATTCCTGCACCTAAAGCACCTTCGGGGCTGGAGACAGTCGGAGGAAACAATGCTATAGCTATTAATTGGAAAAATACTATTAACTCAGGTATTGAGGGTAGCTCCACTGCTGGATGGTCTACGGAAATTTACTACAACAACCATGCTACTTTTACTAATGTGACAGCAGATACGGTATTTAGTGGGGGAGCTATTTTACTGCACTCCAGCGAGGGCCGAGAAAGCTACCTACATACGATCCCCAATATAACAGATAATACTACTTATTACTATTGGGTTAGGCACATAAAACTCTTTAGGAAACCAAACGGCGCGGCCATTAAAAAACCGTCTCTCTTTCACCCATTAAGCTCTGCCGACGGTATTGAAGGAACAGCGTTGCCCACAGGTAGTGGTAGTGGTGTTATATATCTGTATAAAAGCTCTCCAGGCTCCGTTACCGAGCAGGAGGCAAGCCCTATTTCACACCCTAGTACGGATGCGAGCTTTCCTACTTTAGCAGTAGCACTTATCGGAGCAAATGCAGGAAAGGTAACGGGGGTAGCTACGCTGCCGGTTACTAGCACTGCCAACAGCGGTAGCTATAAAATTGTTTCTATAGGCACCACAGACTTTACTGCGATTGGTGCCGCTAGTAACACAATAGGGCTAGTGTTCACCGCTAATAGTAGTGCGCCCGGTACAGGTACAGGCGTTGTTTCTACAGGCTCCTCAGCCTTAACGAATAATGAAGTTATCGGAACAGATGACACTGGTACAGGCTGGTATACTGTACCAATTGAGGCTACAATACCCACTGATCCTGCCGACCCGTCTGAGGTAGTTTGGATTGTTGCAGCCACCGCCAATAGTGCCGGCACCAGTGATGATATACTGAGAGAGGAGTGGACAAACCCAGTTCGCTTCTCTGGTACAAATGGCCTTAATACTGCTGGAGTCGACTTATATCAATTAGGAAATCTTGAGAGTGCTCCTGCTGACCCTAGCGGAACTCTGGTATATACTTTTGCTACAGGTGTATTGGCTACCAACAATCTAAACGGTTGGAGCCAGACTCCTGAATCTCCTACTATTACTAATAAATACTTATGGAAGATAAGCGCGGCGGCGTTATCGAACGAAGATACTCATACTATTCCTATAGCGGACTGGTCTGCTGCTATACGTTCCGTAACTTTGCCGAGCGATGGCAAAGGGTTATCTTTAATATTAACATCAAGAATAATATCTTATGATAATTCTACTGGAACACCTGTACTATCACCTAGTGGGGCAACTCAAGATATAGCAGTTAGCGTCAATAAACAGAATATAACAGGAACTCCAACATATAGTATTCTTACTTCAGCAAATGGAGCTCAAACTGATCTTTTATTTAGTGGTGATGGTGGTGATGGAGTAATAACAGCCGCTACAGCAACTATAGATGCTTCAACTTGGGATACAGTAACTCTTGGAAAATCTGTTCATATAAAAGCAACTTTAACTGATGACGGTGTAACCTATACAGATACTGAATCAGTACACGCAATATTCTCAGGAGTTAAAGGAGCTACAGGAGAGGATGGCGCGGGTATTGAATATATATTTGCAGTAACTGCGGACTCAAGCACTTCTCCTTCTACTCCTTCGAATGATTGGGGGTTTGACAACCCAACTGAGAGTACCGGTTGGTATGACGGAGCTCCGGCGACTTCACCCACTAATAAAGCTCTTTGGAGAGCACAAAGAGATATTAAAGGACAGCCCACTGGGGCGGACGCAGTTTCGCCAGCGCGACCGAACGGAGTTCTCGGTGATTGGACGGGCCCAGTGGTTGTAGGGCATTTTGGAGATGATGCAGTAACAGGATATTTAACAAACGAGAACTTTACAGCTCCACTGAACAGCAGTAACGTTCCAATCTTAACCGGCGGTACGGGAAATATGAAAATATTTGAAGGAGTAACCGATACTACATCAAGCTGGTCTTTTGCGGGGGGTGGTACTGTTGCAGGTATGACTTGTACAGTTAATACAGCTAACGGCTCTTATGCACTATCTGGAACATGGACAGGAACAACTGCATCCTTTAATATTGCCGCAGCTAAAAGTGGCTATAGTGCTGTAACAAAAACATTTAGCGTGTCGAGAGGTGCTGCAGATGGTGCCGTTTCTACGACACCAGGACCTGATGGAGCAGACTCACCCAGAGTAGTTTTAGGATATGTATATTATACTTCTACATCTGCAACTACTACGAACGCGGTTCAAACTCTATTAACCCAACTAGGGACTCCGACTTATACTTTCTCTGCTGCAGGAACTGATTCAGCTTTCAGCAGTATAACTAACTTCAGCCACAGCCCTCCAACTGCGAGCGATACTAGGAATAAAGTTTTTTATGCTCCTTATACGGCTGTTGAAACTGTTACAGCTGGAACTGCTACAGGGAGTGGAACAGCAACTTTTGGTTCTGTAGCAGAAGGAATAAGCTTTGCAGGTCTAGTTACTTTTCAAGCTTTAGCCGCTGATCTCAACAGCGGTGGCACTAGTAATATAACTCAGATTGATGGAGGAAAAATTAATACAGATAGTATAACCGCGGATAGACTTACAATCGGGAAAACCGGCCAGAATGCCGCCACACCCTCGAGGCTCCTGCTTCTTGACGATTCAGTTAAAATTTTTGATGGAGGCAACCTAAGAGTGCATCTAGGAAATCTAACCAATAGTACCACATAACCACCAAAAAAATAAAACTTGACTAAATATGTCCTTTGGGA
>TARA_B110000211_G_scaffold60886_2_pt1 | contig 13042 bp, 9 predicted proteins | sample TARA_B110000211 | Tara Oceans TARA_B110000211 (sample SAMEA4397516) | marine metagenome | biome: Polar Biome; feature: [DCM] deep chlorophyll maximum layer (ENVO:01000326); material: water (ENVO:00002006), including particulate matter (ENVO:01000060) such as... | depth 30 m
GATTAAGATCGCAGGCACATAGTTTCTACTCAGTTTTCTTAGCTCAGTAATGAGCGCAATACCATTAAAGTCATAATCGAGTTGGTAATCAACCAGTAAAATTTCGATGTCACTTTTGTGGTCGTCATAAAGCGATATCGCTTGACTATATGAGTCAGCCGCTAAAACATTACAGCCCCATGCCGACAGTAACTCAACCATACCACTGAGCACGTCTGAGTCGTTATCAATACACATGACGGTAACATCGCTTAAACCAACATTAACAGCAGGTTTCGACACCGACATTTCTTGTTGGGCTTGCGCTCGATCAACACCAACAGAAAATTTACAACCCATACCCACTTCCGATCGTAATGCTAAAGGATGAGCCAATAAATTAGCTAAACTTTGCGTAATATTGAGCCCCAAACCTAAACCGCCTGCTGAAGCACTTTGCTGATTATCTAACTGAGTAAATTGTTCAAAAACCATACTTTGTTTATCAAGCGGAATTCCCGGACCATTGTCCAAAACCTGAATATCAACCAATGACCCTTTTGCTCTTGCCCCTAATAACACTTTACCAGGGCTAGCATAACGAAAGGCATTACCAATTAAGTTCTGTAATATTCGACGCAATAAGCTCCGGTCAGAGCGCAACCACAAAGAGTTACTATGCACACGAAATTCAACATTAAGCTCAAGCGCACTGGCAGAAAACTCTTTCGCCAGATCGTCAAATAATGACTTAATCGAAAAAGTGGTGATATTCGGCTTGATATTACCACTTTCAATACGCGCTATTTCCGCCAAATCGGCAACCAAATCATTGGCTACTTTTAAAGAATGATCAATATTATCAACTTGTCGTTGTTGTGTAGCGGTCAAATTACCTTGGCTAGCTAACGCCGAAGTAAACAAACGTGCGGCTTCTAATGGTTGCATAAGATCATGGCTACAGGCTTTCAAATATAAGCTTTTCTTCACATGTGCTTGTTCAGCTTTTTCCCGCGCTAATGCCAAGGCATCGTTGGTTTGCTCTAGTTTTCTTGTTCGCTCTAGTACACGAGTTTCCAAATCAACATTAGCTTCAATTAAGCCTCTTTCCGCCTGACGGTAAGCGGTAATATCGGAAAACAGCATCACAAAACCGCCACCAGGTAAGGGGTTGCCTTCAATGCGTATCACTCGACCATCACTATGCTCGCGTTCAGAGCTATGTGGACTGCCATTACGTAAATGCGCTAAACGCTTATTTACTTGCTGATCCACCTTACCGACACCACATAAGCCACGTTTAACGTTATAACGAATTAAATCACTAACAGGGCTCCCTTGGTAAACAAGCTCAGGTGGATAATCAAATAAATCGACATATTTTTTATTCCAAGCCACCAGGTTGAGATCGCTATCGACAATCGAAATGCCTTCACTGGCATTCTCGATCGCACTTTGCAATAAATCTTGGCTATACTGTTGGCGTTGGCTAGATGCTTCTTCAACTAATACAGCAATTTCATCTAATGCAATATCACGCCCTTCTAACGCTGAAGACAATACTAATCGAGCAGACGAAGCCCCCATAACACTCGCTAAGGTGTTTTCAGTATGTTGCAATAATTTTTGGTTATAAGCGACATTACTCATTTTAGATTTAACCGTTAAACGCTGAAACTGCGTAAAACTGATACTTGATTTTTTTTCACCAACAAAACGTGAAACCAATAACTCAAGCTCTTGAATATTAATTTGTTTATTTCGCTGCAACTGTAACGCTTTAGGAGCTTGATACTCCATAAACAAAGACGCCTGCATGCGCTCTTGTACACTCTGACGGCTAACATGGGATAGCAACCACATTGAAATAATATTCATTGATAAAGACAGCAAACTTGCCATTGAACTTGCTGGCAAAAAACCGCCTTCAAAAGGGTTAGGGTACAGCCCAAACTGTGGAATGAAGTTAAGAAACAACCAAGCACCAAAACCAATAAGAATACCGCCATAAACTGCTGTTAGCGTTGCTCTACGCCAATAAAAAGCAGCTATTAAGGCCGGGGTTAACTGGGCAAAAGCACCAAAAGCGATTTCACCTAAAGAGCTTAAAGTATCAGGTGACGCCATTAGAAATACGCCATAACCTAATAAAATCACAAATAATACCAACACCTTACGAATAGTTAACAACCGTAAACGAAAGTTATCGTAATCACTGTGACTTTGGCTATGTTTATTCGCACGGTATAACCAAGGAAAAACAATTTCGTTACTGAGCATGGTACTTAAGGCAATAGAAGAAATTATCACCATAGAGCTCGCCGCCGATATAGCCCCTAAAAATGTTAAGAGTGTCAACCAAGGCTGTTGCTGATACCAAGGCAAAAATAAAACATAAGCATCTGATGGCACAGTTTCACCCAGCAATAAGTGCCCAGCTAAGCCTAAAGGTACGGCAAATATGGCAAACACTAATAAATACAGCGGAAAAATACGTCGGCTAAGCCAAGTGTCTCTTTCATCTTTGAGCTCCACCACCATTACTTGAAATTGCCGAGGTAGGGATAAAAAAGCCGCCATGGTGATCACTAACATGGCAAACATTGACATAATATTAGGAAAATTAAGCTGTTGGTCTAGTTCAATATTAGCTGATGAACGCCGCCAAATTTCCATCGGAGAGTCAAATAAAACATAAGTTACAAAAATACCCACCGCAAGAAAAGCAAATAGTTTGACTAAAGACTCAAAAGCGATAGCTAACATAACTCCAGGGTGGCGTTCAGTAACGTCAATATTACGCACACCAAATACAATGGTAAAACCGGCTAAAACTAAACTAACAACCAAACCAAAGTGCCAATTGGCGAGGCTTTGTTCTGCCTGTAGTTGTTGAAATGAATAGACAATGGCTTTTAGTTGCAAGCCAACATAAGGCATGGTCCCTACTAATGCGACGATAGTAACTAAAATAGCAAGCTTATGTGATTTACCAAAACGGGCCGCAAGTAAATCAGCAATTGAGGTAAGGTTTAATTTTAAGCTGACACGGATAATGCGTTGAATAAAAGGCCAAGCAAACGTAAACAGTATGATTGGCCCTAGGTATATCGGCAGATGAGAAATAAAATTGCTTGATGCTTGCCCTGTGGTACCTAAAAAACTCCAAGAAGTACAATACACCCCCAAAGTTAGCGCATAAATTATTGCCTGACTTTTTCTGACTAATTTATGACGATACTTATCTCCCATGTAGGCAATAAAAAACAATAAGCCTATATAAGCAAAACTTAAGCCTGCTAATTGCCAGTTTGGAAACATAAAATTTCTCTATTTTATTCTTATTGATTGGTTATGGTGATTTTCAACTCTACGATAGCAAGCTAGCCAAACGAATGAAAATATCCAAGCCTATACTTTAGTCGCAAGGCACCGAATATAGCTGAAGCGAGTACGTAACCATGACAGTAGCTCAACATATTTTTCTTGTCGATATCAAGCTAACCATCATTATCACGGTTATTGATGGCAAAAAATTTAGCTTTTACCACCTTTAAATTGCACAATTAAATTATCTAAGTTTTCCGCTAATTGATTCAAATTAGCAGCATTATCAACGATCTCTTGCACATTATTCATATTCGCTTTAGCCACATCAGTGATACTGCTCATATTATTATTAATGTCATTAATGGTAAACGCTTGCTCTTCGGTAGCAGTTGCAACCAAATGATTTGAATCAAGTATTTGATCTGTCAGTGTCAAACTAACTTGCAAAATATCTTCTGCTTTGGCAATTGACTGGCTCGTGCTCTCTGATTGCTCAATAATCTGGGTTATTTCTTTTGAGGCTGTTGCAGAAGTGTCTTTTAATATATTCATAATGGCCTGAATTTCAGTCGTTGATTCAACCGTTTTACTGGCAAGTGTTCTCACTTCATCCGCAACTACTGAGAAACCGCGACCATGTTCACCAGCGCGTGCAGCCTCGATAGCAGCATTTAATGCTAACAAATTGGTTTGATCAGAAATAGTTTGAATAACACCTAACGCACCCGCAATTGTTTCACTATTCGTTGCCAAGGTATTAATTACATTAGATACGTCATGTATTTTATTACCTAGTTCTTCAACTTCTAACTTAGCGCTATGTATAACTTGACTGATTGAGTCGCTATTATCTTTAATATTACTCGCAATATCAGAGGCTTGAATAGCATTCTGCGCTACGTCAGATACTGTTTCACTGATCTGGCTTAGGGCCGTAGAAATATGATGAGAGTTTTCATCATTACTTACTGAACTAGTAATAGTTTCGTTAGCTTTATCTTGCAATGCTTCAGCCGTTTGTTTAAGCGTTAATGTTGCTTTTGACACTTGCAAAAACACATCTTCAAGCTTGGTAATAAACTGATTATAACCATGCGCTACATTGACTAGTTCTTGTTGACCACTTTCAGGTATACGATAAGCAATATCCGCTTTACCTTGACCAAGTTGAAGAAATAACCGAGCCAACAAATCAATAGGACGAGTAATTGATTTAGCAATCAGAAGTGCCACAAAAATAGCGATAATTATCACGACCAAAGACCATGTGATCATGCGCACATTGGTATCATTTAATGAGGCAAAAACCTCAGCTTGTGGCACTTGCACCACCACATACCAATCTGCGCTAGGAATAAAGCTGGCAGCAACAAAAACATCAACCTTATTATCTTGAGCTTCATCAAGACTAAATGCCGACTTATCAAGCATAGTATTGGTAATATTTTTCGAATAAATACTATTAATAGACGTACCAACCAATGACTTATCTTTATGTAATTGAATAATACCGTCTTGATTAACCAAATAAACAAAACCGGTTTCTTCTAGTGTAAAACGACTTAGCAAGTTCACGATATCTTCAAATGATTTCGCAATGCCTGCTAATCCTTTGCCGTTCACCTCTTGATAATTTACAAATAAATCAATTTGATCAGAATCTGGATAAGCATAAATACTGACAGAGCTTGCTTTACCACTTTCACGATAAGCGAAAAACCAACCATCTACATTATCGTTCTTTAACTGTCTAAGATACCCGTCTTGATTCCAGTAATGGCCTGACAGACGATCGGCAAAAGAAGTTTTACTTAAGTTATGACTAGTTGAAATAGCACTTAACTTGGCCAACAAATGCGCCTCGCCCTCTGCTGAACGTCCTTGCGCAAACCAATCTTTTATAAAAGGATCGGTAGCAATTTGCTGAGCAATAACACGCATGGTGGAAATTTCTTTATCTATTTCACCATTAATTTGTTTAATGGTGTTGGGCAGTTCTTTATTGAGCATTCTGTCTTCAATAATACTGCGAGCACTCCACTGACTTAGCGCCCCCACTAAACTAGCAGTTAACAATACAAAGAGAATAAGAGCGAGTGTTACTTTTTGCTTAATAGAAATGTTGGTCATTAAAGTTGGTCACGTCAAAACGTTTGATATAGATATTGGTTATTCTAGATAAAATGTTCCGTGATAGGAAGAAAATGTGCATAACCTGCTAGGGGAAGGTCATTGATATTGTATACGTCGCTTAAAAGGTTTCGCTGATAAGCGTACGTATACTGATGCAAAACGTGCCTTTATAGGTGGCAGTCACCGTTAAAATTTGGCAATTAGCGTTTAAAGCTACTTAACGGTTTGAGTGTAAAACTCTGCAATATATTGCCCACCTTTAATATTGGCAATAACGCGTAATTTGTATTTTTCACCTTGAGCACTAATGCTCTCACGTAACGGGGTTGGACTTTGCCAATAATAAGGGTTATCAATCATACCCAATGGATACGCACTGGCTTGATTGCTGCTATCAACTAAAAATAAAGTGGCGCTATCAAGCGGAAAAGTTGAATTTACCGTAGTTGTTCCAGCCTTGTCGTAAATATTAACCTCAAATTTGCCCGATTTAAGAATACATTTTTGATTGATAACATCACAATGGCCAAAGGGTACCAATTTAAATATTCTTGCTTGCTCTGCTTGCTTTTCAAGATAAAAATCTGACGCTATGTAGCCACCCAAGATAAGAAACGGTGCCACCATTAAAGCGACTTTTGTATGACGGTTCATAATCATCCTTATTTTCTTTAGTATCCAAATGTAAAAATTATTCTTCAATACTGCATATTACCGTGGTTAGCACGGCAACACTTACTGGTTTTTCAAATCGAGTTAATAAAAAATTAAAGGCTCCACAAGGGGAGCCTTTATTCCTGTGGTATTCAATACCGTTACAACACTCTAGTGATCATGTGCTGCCGATACACCACCATGTGGCGTACGGAAGTTATCCACCATTTCTTGAATATGTGCTGGTGCCGGCCCCGTAACTTTTAATACTGCAAATGCTACAGCAAAGTTAACTAATGCGCCTACTGAACCAAAAGCATTCGGTGAGATACCAAAGAACCAGTTTGGTCCCATATCACCCAAGAATGATGTACCTGGAATAAACATAATACCTTTGTGTTGGAACACATATAGCATAGTCACGCCGATACCCGATACCATACCTGCTACAGCTGCTTTACCGCTCATTTTCTTAGCAAAGATACCCATCATCAATGCTGGGAATATTGACGATGCAGCTAAACCAAAGGCTAATGCTACCGTACCTGCGGCAAATCCAGGCGGATTTAAACCAAGATAACCTGCAACAATAATAGATAAGGTCATCACCACACGTCCGGCAAGTAATTCATTTTTCTCTGACATATCTGGCGTTAAGATACCTTTCATTAAATCATGAGAAATTGAGGACGATATTGCTAACAATAAACCAGCAGCGGTAGACAATGCGGCAGCTAAACCACCAGCAGCAACTAACGCGATTACCCAGTTTGGTAAGTTAGCAATTGCAGGGTTCGCCAATACCATAATGTCACGGTCAACTTTCACCATTTCATTGGTTGCTTTGTCAGCATTGTATTGAATTTTACCATCACCGTTTTTATCTTCAAATTGTAATAGACCAGTTTTTTCCCAATCTTTAAACCATTGTGGACGTTCAGCATAGTCCATGTTTTGACCAGCGGCTGGCTCAATAGTGTTCATTAGGTTCAAACGAGCCATAGCACCAACTGCAGGAGCAACGGTATATAACAATGCGATGAAAACTAATGCGTAACCTGCTGATTGACGAGCAGCTTTCACAGAAGGAACGGTAAAGAAGCGCATAATAACGTGAGGTAAACCGGCCGTACCGATCATTAATGACATGGTATAAGCGAACATATTCACTGTACCGCCCATGTTATCTGTAGTGTATTCCTTAAAACCAAGATCCGTTACTACCATGTCTAACTTATCAAGTAAGTAAACACCGCTACCGTCAGCTAAAGTAGAACCTAAACCAAGTTGTGGAATTGGGTTACCCGTCAATTGCAGTGAAATAAATACTGCCGGGATAGTGTAAGCAAAAATTAAGACACAATACTGAGCGATTTGCGTGTACGTAATACCTTTCATGCCACCAAGTACAGCATAAACCCATACCACAAACATACCTATGTATAAGCCTAAGTCATAATCAACTTCTAAAAAGCGAGAGAAAGCAACACCCACACCTTTCATTTGACCAATGATATAGGTTAAAGAAGCGATAATTAAACAAACAACGGCAACGACACGCGCTGTTTTAGAATAATAACGGTCATAAATAAACTCTGGTACGGTAAACTTACCATGTTTACGCATGTAAGGAGCCAATAGCATAGCTAATAGTACGTAGCCACCGGTCCAACCCATTAGGAATACAGAGCCCCCGTATCCTAAAAATGAAATCATACCTGCCATTGAAATAAATGACGCGGCACTCATCCAGTCAGCCCCAATAGCCATACCATTTTGCATTGGCGTTACACCACCACCAGCAACATAAAAGTCACTGGTTGAGCCCGCACGAGCCCACCAAGCAATACCAAAGTAAATAGCAAAAGAACCAAATACGGCTATGTATGTATAGATTTTTAACTCATCCATTATGATTCCTCCACGTTATATTTTTTATCAAGGTCGTTCATTTTTTTGGTATACCAAAAAATCAAACCGACAAATGTGTAAATTGAACCTTGTTGTGCAAACCAGAAACCTAGTTTATACCCACCTAGACGTATCGCATTTAGTGGCTCGACCAAAATCAGACCAAAACCAAATGAAACTACGAACCAGATAGCAAGACATATAAATATTAAGCGCAGATTCTCTGACCAATATGTTGCATTACCTTCCATCATTCTCTCCTAGCAATTATTCCTATTAAGTCTATTTAGCTTAATAGGCACAGCGTTTTATGATTTTTATACGCTTTCACCTGTTGTTTAAAGAGAAGTTAAGTATTCATTCAATCCAACCAGTGGATAAATTAATACTTAACCTACTCTAAGGTACACACTAGCAACCTTTTTTCAGCGCTCCTATTAAACTTTAGTCTAGGACACCGCTGAAACAGTTGACTTAAGCATCGTAATTCCCCTAAATACAAGAACACTATTTACTCGAGATATCGCCATGGACTCAGCATTAACCGAAATCAGTGAATTTATTCAAGCGATTCCTCCCATGGATTTATTACCGAGTCATATTCTTGAGCAGGTCGTTAAAGAAATCAGTATTTGCTATGTGCGGCGAGGAGAATCTCTTCCCCCAAAGGGTGTTATTGATGAAAATCTCTACATACTTCGCAAAGGTGCGTTAAGTTATGTTAGTGCTGATGATGAGCTATTAGGCCGCTATGGTGAGGGTGAAATATGTAGCGTTTTTTGCTTTAACAATGATGACAATATCAAAGTAACCACTGACGAAGATACCTTACTTTATAGTATTAACTACCATAATTTCCATCAGCTAGTCGGTGAATTTTCTGATGTAATGGCATTTTTTCAGCACACTTCGGAGCAAAGACTTAATAAAAAAATGCTACAGGTCAATGAAGATGCAATATTAAATGCCTCATTACTAAATAGTTCAATTGCAAACTTCTATCACAGCCCTGTCGTGACCATCGCGCCAGATGCTAGTATTCAGCAAGCGGCAGTTTTGATGACCGAAAAAGGCTTTTCATGCTTAGTCATCGCAAACCATAAACAACCTTTAGGTATAGTTACCGATAAAGATATTCGTCGACGTTGCGTCGCACAAGGCCTAGCTATTGATCAGCCCGTCAGTACCATTATGACTGACAATATGGCCACCATTGACCTTAAAAGTACCGCTTATGATGCTTTGATGATGATGACGCAAAAGCATATTCATCATTTACCTGTTACATCAAACCGCCAGCTTAAAGGCATGGTAACGGTCACTGACTTAATGAATAACGAAGGACAAAATGCCGTCAATATCACTAGCGTGATCCATAAAGCAAAATCAGTCAGTGAATTAACTGATATCAGTCAAATGATACCTAAATTACAAATTCGCATGGCAAAATTGGGCACTACGGCTGATCATGTTGGCAAAAGCATCAGCGCAATCACTATGGCCTTCACCATTAGATTAATTGAAATGGCAGAAAAGTTATTAGGTCCTCCACCCGTACCCTACGCTTGGTTAGCAGCAGGATCGCAAGCAAGGCAAGAGCAATTTGCGCATTCAGACCAAGATAATGCCCTGATTATCTCAAACGACATGCAGCCACAACACAGCTATTGGTTTAAAGATCTTGCGACTTTTGTCTCTGATGGCCTTGCGGCTTGTGGCTTTATCTATTGTCCTGGCGATGTTATGGCCACCAACCCCAAGTGGTGTCAAACACAAGATGTTTGGGCACAGTATTTTGCCAAGTGGATAAATACTCCTGAACCGAAAGCATTAATGCATTGCAGTATATTTTTTGATTTAACCACTGTTTATGGCGAGAGTAGCTTACTCGAGCAAGTACAAACAAACATGTTAAAAACCACGCAACGTAGCACACTGTTTATCGCACACTTATCACGAAACGCCTTAAACTTAAGGCCACCACTCGGCTTTTTCCGTGACTTTGTTTTAATTCAAGATGGCGAAAATAAAGCAACTCTCGATTTAAAACATAACGGTATTGCGCCAATTGTCGATCTTGCTCGTATTTATGCGCTATCTGAGGGCATCGCTTCAGTAAATACCATAGAGCGCCTACAGCAAGCAGCTGGCACACCTTCATTAACAAAAGCCTCTGCAGCGAATTTAATCGACGCTTATGAGTTTTTAAGCATGCTACGCATGATGCATCAAGCCAATAAATTACAACAGGGCAAGCAGCCAAATAACTACTTATCTCCAAAAGAAATTTCTAAACTCGAGCGCGAACACTTAAAAGATGCCTTTAAAGTGATCAAAACTATGCAAGACAGCCGTCAATCCACCTACTAGCGATAAGCCACTATTATGTTTAATCATCACCCTCTAACTCGCTGGTTACTCGGCTATGAGGCGCAAAGAAAACGTATGCTAAAAAAAGCCCCAGAAGGCCCCTTACGCGATTTTCTTAGTGTGCCTTTTCCTGCGCTATATACGCCCTTTGATCAAATTCCTATTTTGGCGGTAGACTTTGAAACCACAGGCTTAGACGCCGTGCAAGATAAACTACTCAGTGTTGGCTGCGTTGACTTGTGCCACAATCAAATCAAGCTGGGTAGCAGTTACCATCAAATCATTAACACCAAAGGCCGATTAAAGGCCGACAATGTTACGATTCACCAAATTACCGACGATCAAAAAGACCAAGGACAGCCTCTAGCCGAAGTCATAGAACAATTGCTTAAACGCCTTGCTGGTAAAGTCATGCTGGTGCATTTTGCGCGTATTGAGCGCCAGTTTTTACGTCAAGCTTGTTTAGAGCTTTATGGTATGGCACCACCGCTCCCCATAATTGATACCTTAGTGGTCGCTAAAAAAAGACTAGATAAAAGGGATGTAGCTTACGACCCTTCACAGTTAAGGCTTTCTGCTTTGCGAGCAACTTATCAATTGCCCGATCACTATGCCCATAACGCGCTTAATGATGCAATTGCAACAGCAGAATTACTGTTAGCACAAGTCAACGATCGAGCTGATAACATCGCCTTGCAGCAGCTAATTTTATAAGGTATTTGATTCATTAACTGACAGTAAACTAAATTAACCAAGTTATTTTTGCTAAATAAAAAAATAGCTTGGTCTAAAGCAAAACTGTGAGACAATTCACTTAAGCAATCACCTACCTAAGGTTCATGATGAAACTTTTAGCCCGCAATCTTTCTCGCTCAACTACAGAACAAGACCTTCGTGTTTTATTTTCTGCTCACGGTACCGTTACTGAATGTAACTTAGTGCTAGACCAAGAAACTGGTAAATCAAAAGGCTTCGCCTTTATAGAAATGCCAAATGAAAAAGAAGCGAAATTAGCACTAGCTAACTTGCATGAAACAAAAGTAGCTAACAATAAAATTCGTGTAAAAATCGCACAATAAATTAAACGCGATGTCACGTCCTATATGTGTATATACATTTCAGGACGGGAGACGATAAACATAAAAATCCAGCGCAAAAAAACGCTGGTTTTTTTATAGCTAGATATTTATTTTTCTTAATTAATTTCAGTGCAGAAAGGAGAAAGAGCCGTTTTATTAGGTAACATGTTTCGCCACCCCTGTTAATGACCCTTGGCTTTTTTGGTCTGAAACAACCCACTGAAAAGATTCTTCCGTTCACTCCAAATTATTTAAAACGGCTCTGACCCCTTTTATTTGAAGGGCTTAAGAAAAATACTAGAAAGGTTAGTAGTAAAGAAGGTAATTCAGTACCAGATGCAATAACAGACACACACTTTGTCGATGTTAAAGATTCTAAAGTTGTTGCTGATACAAAACAAATGCGGATTCAAAGAGCAGCTGCGAAAGCTGAAGGTTTAGATCATATGGTTATAACTGGAAATGATAGTCATGTAACTTCTACTGTGCTTAGAAAGTCTACAATTAAAAGACGAAGTGATATAGGCCCACAAGACAAATCAACTCAAAAGGTTTCAGGGGGTAAATACCGTGTTAGTGGTAGAATTGAAAGCAAGCGTTTGGCTGACGAATTAGATAAAAAATGATTTATAATCCTAGCCTAGTTGTTTCATATTTTAAAAATTTAATCATAGGTTTGAAAAATGATAATTGAAGTGTTTGGGGCAAAAGAAAAAATTTTCAACTTTATTTCCTTATCGAATGAACTTCCTCAGACGTTTGTTCCTATTTATTTTGGTGAGGATGAAGGGGTTATAGATAAAGATAAGTATGTAGACAGAGGTAGGTTTAAAAAATTCGTCAATGATAATCCTCTAGGCTTTTTTCTTTATTCTGATTATTGTCAAATGGATATTACATTTTCAGGAATTGATTCTTCCATCTTTATTGAGATTAAAAAAAAGCAAGCAATTACAGATGTGAGAGAGTTGCTTTACAAATTGGCAGAATTGGATATTGATTACGCCTATTCTTCAATGTGGGAAGAAAGGTTATATCGCAACGGTTTGGTTAAAAAAATAGGCGCTTCCACTATAGAAAACTGGGTAGGTAGAGATTATAGAAAGTACTTACCTGGCATATATTGGGGTAACCTTATTTCAATTGAAATGATCAATAGGATTGGGTTAGATATTTCTGAGTTATTAAAAAGTTCATTTTATAATTTTAAGGTAAATGAAAAATTTTATTATATTCAGATGTATGAAACCCCTTCTAGTTGGCAGGATTTTGCACCTGATTTAGACACTTTAAGTGAAAACTTAACAGGAGTATTTTTTAAATGGGATATTTGGGATGAGTTAGAAGTAATTGAAGATGAAAAAGAATATTTTGCAACTTGTTCAAATTGGCCTTGATGTGTAGTGGCATAGTTAATTTGGCCACCTAATTAGAGGTGTTATTATGCACCTCATCAAACTTTAGGTGACACAATGTTCAAAAGAACAAGACCCAATTTCACACCAGAATTCAGACTTGAATGTGCGCAGTTAGTCGTCGATAAAGGCTATTCAGTTCGAGAAGAAATAAAAGGGGTCAGAGCCTGA
>TARA_B110000211_G_scaffold57978_1_pt1 | contig 13041 bp, 10 predicted proteins | sample TARA_B110000211 | Tara Oceans TARA_B110000211 (sample SAMEA4397516) | marine metagenome | biome: Polar Biome; feature: [DCM] deep chlorophyll maximum layer (ENVO:01000326); material: water (ENVO:00002006), including particulate matter (ENVO:01000060) such as... | depth 30 m
CACAAAAGCACCGCAACCATGGCGAATACATGCCCACTACTTAATAAGTGGATAGGTTATCTAACGTTTATAAATTTTTTGACGCGGAAAATAGAGGCCATTTTAAGGTTTTATTTTCCGACTTAAGATGGGAGTGTAGGATACCAGAAGAGGCTAATCGGAACAATCAAAAGCTGAATTTTAACTGGCTCTTTGCCAGCACCAAGCAGGGGCAACCGCGTCTGCTTCAAAACCTGAATTTACCCACAAATCTGCCACCATGGCGAGCTGTCCATTAACATAAAACAAGGGTAAATGATCTCGCTCCCAGGCTGGCACCTTGGCTTCTTGCAGTAGCTTCTTGAGGCTTTGGCTATGAGCTCTCCCCATAGGCTTGCAGCGCTCACCACCAGTTCTAAAGCGCCACTCTAGAAAATCACCCTCCACTAGAGCTAAACCACCCTTTGCGCCTTGATTAATGCATAGCACCCCTCCAGGCAAGGCCATTGAGCCATCCAATACGGTCTGCGGCCCTATAGTGCATGCTCCGCTCAATGTTGTGGCACTAGACTGCTCAGCTTGGCGCATCAGCAATAAATCACCTTGGTTGCGGCGCAAGCTCCAGCCACCAGCCAATCGCAGGTATGGTTGTCCGTCTAAGGCGCTATAGAGAAAGTCTCTATCAATACCAAGCATCGTTGCATAATCTGGCATAGGGACATGATTCCTACCCAACCAATAGCGCAATAAGTTATGTCGCCGGGGTCGGCTAAGTACTTTAATTTCCGCACAAGGTAAGCACTCACCTACCGCAGCCTCCTTAAGTATCAGCATAAAATCAGCAGACGCCACCTCATCTAACAAAGACTGCGTGTCGCCCATTAAGGCTGTTACTGTGGCCACCCGCTGATCTAACATTGGCCACCGCAGGCGCAGTTGCGGCATTACTTTATGTCGCAAAAAATTACGATCAAAGTGACTGTTTTGATTACTTGGGTCTTCACACCAGGTGAGGTGATGGAGTTTCGCATAGTCATAAAGATCGGTTTGACGAACGTGCAACAATGGCCTGACAAGACGACCTAAGCCAAGCACTCGCTGCTGTGGCATTGCTCGCAACCCAGACACTCCAGCACCACGTAACAGCCGTAAAAATAGAGTTTCAGTTTGATCATCAGCGTGCTGCCCTAACAAGAGCACCTCATCGACCTGAACATGCTGCTTAAATACGTCGTAACGAGCATTTCGCGCTGCCGCCTCAATACCAAGAAGGCGAATTTTTTGCGGGCATAAGGTGACTTTATGGCTGATACACGCCAAGCCATAGTCCTGGCATTTTTTTTCTACGTCTTGCTGCCATTGATCTGCTTGCGGTTGCAGATTATGGTTAATGTGTAGGATACGGATGGGTGGGCAATGATGATTTTTTTGAAGCAGTACAAGCGCATGCAACAGGCACATGGAGTCTAACCCACCACTCACAGCAATCAACCAAGCGGAGGCCTGAAAATAAGTTTTCAAACCACCTGAATCGGTAACTAGTTCGTGATGAGAGAATGCCATGAGAGAGAATATTAGGCCCTAATGAGCGGCCTAAGAACTTAGTCCGTAGGACATTAGACGTTTATATCGGCGATCTAGGAGCGCTTCAGTTTCCATCGGCTCAAGTTCAGCTAATTGACTAATAAGTGTCGACTTAAGACTGGCTGACACTAATTCAGCATCACGATGAGCACCACCTAGTGGCTCTTTAATCACATGATCTACCAAACCTAGGTCGTATAAACGGCCAGAGGTAATTCCCATCGCGTTAGCAGCATCAGAAGCATAATCAGCACTTTTCCAAAGAATAGATGCACAACCTTCTGGTGAAATCACTGAGTAGGTGGAGTATTGCAACATATTCAGTTGATCACATACACCAATAGCCAAAGCACCCCCAGAGCCACCCTCACCAATAACAGTGGCGATAATGGGCGTTTTGAGGCCAGACATTTGGGCAAGATTAAATGCAATAGCCTCACTCTGCCCACGCTCTTCAGCATCAATACCAGGATAAGCACCCGGAGTATCAATGAAGGTAAGAATAGGCATTTTGAAGCGTTCGGCCATCTGCATCATACGCAAGGCTTTACGGTAACCTTCGGGGCGAGGCATTCCAAAATTACGGGCAACTTTTTCTTTAGTAGAACGGCCTTTTTCTTGGCCCATGACCATCACCGCCTTACCATCTAGGCGAGCAATACCACATACCATGGCCTGATCGTCACCAAAGTGACGGTCTCCATGCAACTCATCAAATTCATCAAAAAGACTCTTAATGTAATCGATTGTATGAGGCCGTTGCGGGTGACGAGACACCTTAGATACCTGAGCCGCAGTCAAATTAGAAAAAATGGACTCAGTTAAGCTAACACTCTTATCAGAGAGCTTGTTTATTTCATCACTGATATTAAGGTCGTTGTCGTTGCCCACTAAGCGCAAGGCTTCAATCTTGGTTTCCAGATCGGCGATAGGTTGTTCAAAGTCGAGATAATTTGGATTCATAAGGCCTAACTTTAAAAGTGTAACTGACAAATATTAGATTGATTATAACCTATATTTGCACATTTTATAATTTTCGATAGCGCATTTTAACTGCATCATCACCTAACAGATATGTCAGCTCTTGCAACATGTCATCTTCTACTTCTAATCGCCATGGCGAGGCACACCTTATCACTCCACGTCCCACACTATTCTGATACTGCAATTCAAGCTTTGCTGCAGGCGCATCACCCCGTACTTGATGGGGTGTCAGAATACCAAGTAGTTGCTGCAGACCCTTACCCTGTGCAAATTCCGGTGCTACTGATAAGCGCAAACCCTTGGAAAATACAGTACGCGCTTGGGGCATGGTTAGAATCTGCTGGGCGCTCACTTTAAGGCCGCCAGAATAATCATCTTCTGACACCTCACCTTCAACGATGAGTAGACGGTCGTTTTGTAGCAGCTCACGGTACTTTTCGTAACTGTCCCCAAACAAAGCCACATCTACCCTAGCCCTGCGGTCATCTAGGGTTAAGAAGGCTATGGTTTTACCTCGTTTGGTTTTCATAGTTCGGCTAGCTACCACTAAGCCGGCAATCCATTGTTTGTCTTTTTTGGCAACAAGTTGATCTAAACGGCATCGCAAAAATCGCCCTAGTTCATGATCATAACTATCAATAGGATGGCCCGTTACATAAAGGCCTAAGGTGTCTTTCTCGCCTTTTAAGCGTTGCTTAAGGGTTAGCGGGCGTGCTGCTAAGTGCCGCTCATACACGCGCTCCAACGCCACTGAGTCATCCGCTGCTGCTGAAACTTCACCAAACAAGTCCATCATGCCTGCGTCGGCATTACGCTCACTCTGATCCGCTGATTGCACCGCATCTGGGATCGCACTATAAAGCACAGAGCGCTCTTTATTGGGTACTAAATGGTCTAAAGCACCGCTGGCCACCAGTGCGTCTAATACCCGTTTATTTATTTTTTTACTACCAACACGTTTGCAAAAATCAAACAGGTCTATGAAGTCACCACCTTTTTCGCGGGCCTCTATAATTGCCGCAACCGGGCCTTCGCCAACGCCTTTAACGGCACCAAGGCCATAAACCACTTCATTGGCAGCATTCACAGTAAACTTAAAATGACTTGCGTTCACGTCTGGGAGATTAAGTGGCAGCTCCATACGTCGACATTCTTCTACAAAAATAACGATTTTTTCGATATTTTGCATATCTGCTGACAACACAGCAGCCATGAATTCTGCAGGGTAGTGGTATTTTAACCAAGCAGTTTGGTAGGCCACTAACGCATAAGCTGCGGAGTGGGATTTATTAAAGCCATAGCCAGCAAATTTTTCTACCAGATCAAAAATATTGCCTGCCAAACCCTCATCAATGCTGTTTGCTACACTACCAGCTAAAAAACCTGACCGCTGTTTAGCCATCTCTTCTGGCTTTTTCTTACCCATCGCACGACGCAGCATGTCTGCCTCGCCAAGGCTATAGCCTGCCATCACTTGGGCGATCTGCATCACCTGCTCTTGGTACAAAATAATACCGTAGGTAGGCTCCAGTATTGGCCTCAAGGAATCCAGTTGATAATCTTCATGGGGCCATGCAAGCTTTGCCCGACCGTGTTTACGATTAATGAAATCGTCTACCATGCCGGACTGCAATGGCCCTGGGCGAAACAGTGCCACCAAGGCAATAATATCTTCAAAACTACTAGGTAACTGGCGCTTAATGAGGTCTTTCATGCCCCGCGATTCCAGCTGGAACACGCCGGTGGTCTCTGCACCCTGAAGCAGTTTGTAAACTGATTCATCCGCTAGAGGGATGGTCTCAATAACAATAGCTTCTTCACCCTTGGCTTTGCGTCTTTCATTGATCATGCGCATAGCCCAATCAACAACGGTAAGGGTTTTTAAGCCTAAGAAATCAAACTTTACCAAGCCTGCATCTTCTACATCATTTTTGTCATACTGAGTGACTAAGCCGGAACCATCTACATCACAATAGAGTGGGGAGAAATCAGTTAACTTAGTGGGCGCTATAACTACACCACCAGCGTGTTTGCCCACATTACGAGTAAGACCTTCTAACTGATAAGCCATATCCATAATCTCTTGCACTTCGTCATTATTATCAATGAACTCGCGCAGAGCATCTTCTTGTTCCACAGCTTTACTTAAGGTGATGCCTACTTCAAAAGGAATTAACTTGGATAGTTTATCAGCCAAGCCAAAAGGCTTGCCTTGTACACGGGCTACGTCTCGTACCACAGCTTTAGCTGCCATAGTGCCAAAGGTAATGATTTGAGATACGGCATCTTTACCGTAGGTTTGCGATACGTACTCAATCACTCTATCGCGGTTATCCATACAGAAATCGATATCGAAATCAGGCATCGACACTCGCTCTGGATTCAGGAATCGTTCAAATAACAAATCGTATTTTAGTGGATCTAAGTCGGTAATTTCCAACACATAAGCAACTAAAGATCCTGCGCCTGAGCCACGCCCTGGGCCTACTGGAATATCGTTATCCTTGGCCCAACGAATGAAATCCATAACAATAAGAAAGTAGCCTGGGAACCCCATTTGACAAATAATACCGAGTTCAAAATCCAGCCTGTCATCAAAGATTTTACGTTTGTTATTAAACTCTGGATCAGCCGGATCTAAAATAACCTGTAAGCGTTTATCCAAACCATCCCGAGAAACCTGACCAAAGAACTCATCCATGGTCATACCTTCTGGTACAGGGAAATTAGGTAAGAAACACTGGCCTAATTCAATATCTAAATTACACCGCTTAGCAATCTGTGCGCTATTAGCCAGAGCGGAAGGCAGATCTGAAAATAGGGCCTGCATCTCTTCAGTGCTGCGCAAGTATTGTTGATTGGAGTACGCCTTAACTCTGCGCGGGTCATCCAGTGTCATACTTTGGTTAATACACACCCTGGTTTCATGGGCTTCAAAGTCTTCTGGGGAAATAAACACCACGTCGTTGGTTGCTACTATGGGAACTTGTGCAGCCTGCGCAAGCTCAACAGAAAGATGCAGACAATCTTCATCGTATTGACGGCCTGTACGTTGAACTTCCAAATAAAACCGGTCACCGAAGATAGTCGTCCAGTAACTCAATATTTCTTCGGCATCAGCCAAACCACGGTTAATTAATGCCTGGCCAACTTCGCCTTGAGCCGCGCCAGACAGCACGATCAGCCCTTCGTTTTTTTCAGCCAACCATTGTTTTTGTACAATGGCCTTGCCATCGGCCTGACCTTCTTGAAAAGATCGTGACACCAGCTCTGTAAGATTGAGGTACCCTTTGGCGTTCATCGCTAATAAAGTGATGCGAGTGGTGGCCGCATCAGCCACAGGACCTGTTCCGATAAAAATATCACAGCCACAAATTGGTTTAATACCAGCACTTTGGGCAGCCTTATAAAACTTTATCATGCCACACATGTTAGATTGATCTGTTAAAGCGATGGCAGGCATTTGTTCTGCCTGAAGAGTTTTCATCAATGGTTTGACACGGATCATACTATCAATCAATGAAAACTCGGAGTGCATGCGCAAATGCACAAAGGGTACAGCTTGGGTCATATTAAGTTCCAATTAAACGTCGTACGGGTGCAAAACTGCGCCGATGTTGTGGACTTACTCCATACTCTTCTAGCGCCTTTATATGCGTCTGAGTAGGATATCCTTTATGCCTATCAAGGCCATAACAAGGGTATTGTTTGTGCCATTCTAGCATTTCCCTATCTCGCGTGACTTTAGCAACAATTGAAGCCGCACCAATAGTAATCTCTTTGGCATCGCCTTTGATAATCGCTTCACTTGCACAGGTTAACGAAGGGCATCGGTTACCATCAATTAATGCTAAATCTGGCGTTAGACTCAAATTCTCTACAGCACGCTGCATGGCTAGCATGCTGGCCTGTAGTATATTCAGCTTGTCTATCTCTTCGACACTAGCTCGGCCTACACCAACGCTGATAGCATGTTTATAGATTTGCTCATATAGCCTTTCTCTGACTTTTTCGCTAAGCTTTTTGGAGTCTCCTAATCCTGCGATAGGATTGTCTGGATCCAGTATGACCGCCGCTGCCACCACATCACCAAACAATGGTCCACGGCCTGCCTCGTCAACGCCACAAATTACATCTACCCTGGGGACTACTGTAACCGTCATTGACTTTTGGATCATATTTCGCCTCCTAGGGAGGCACTTTCACCCCGCTCAGAAATCACTTCAATCACAGCTTGAGCCGCACCAATGTCGGCACCACAAGCCAATTGCTGATGTATCTTGGCAAACCGACTACGCTGCTTTTCAGCAGCTTCTTGATCAAACAATAACACTGATAAATGGTCAGCAATGAGCTGCGGCTGCACCTGATCTTGCAATAACTCTTCAACTACTTTATGGCCAGCCAACAAGTTAGGCAAGCTCACAAAAGGCACTTTAAGCTTACGCCTGAACAAGCTGTAGCTAATAGGGCTTAAGCGGTAACAAACCAGCATGGGCTTTTCAAACATTAGGGCTTCTAGGGCAGCAGTACCCGAGGCTAGCAATACGGCGTCTGCAGCTGCTAAGGCTGTATGAGACTCCCCCACTACAACCGTCACCTTTAAATCCGGATGAGCTTTTAACGAAGCGTCTAACTGTTGCTTTCGTTGCCCATTCGCTGCAGCAAGAACTAATTGCAATTGTGGATTTTCGGTTTGCAAGAGGGCTGCCGCGGCTAAGAAGGCTGACGCCAGTTGCTTGACTTCCATGGCCCGACTTCCCGGCAATATAGCCAGCACCGGTTGATCTTTTAGTTGTAAATCTTTCCTGGCCTGCTGTTGAGTTAGGCCACCTGGAATCACATCTGCTAAGGGGTGGCCCACAAATGTCGCAGGAATATGATGCCGCTCATAATAAGGTAGTTCAAAAGGCAATAGGGCTAGCACTCGGTGGCATGCTTTTGCCACAGTAAAAACCCTCTCTTCACGCCATGCCCATACAGATGGGCTGACATAGTGCACTGTAGGAATATTGTTGGCTTTGAGTTGAGTTTCTAACACTAGATTAAAGTCTGGTGCATCTATACCAATCATAGCCAGAGGTGGCTGGTGGGTATAGCGCTTAATGAGGCGTCTTCGAAGCAATAGCAATTCTGGCAAACGCCCCAATACTTCCACTAGACCCATTATCGATAAGCGCTCCATAGGCACTAGGCTGGTGAATCCAAGGGCGATCATTTGTGGGCCGCCAATACCTTCAAAGCTAAGGCCTGGCTGCTGGTTTAACAAGGCACGCATTAAGCCTGCCCCCAATATATCTCCCGAGGCTTCACCGGCAACGATGACAATAGTGTTATTGGACATGGAAAACCTGCTAGCGAATAATGCCGCGGCTAGTCTTTTTCAAAGAGCCGATTAATACTGACAGTTCATCGTCACCTACAGACATTTCATGTAAGCGTGCAATGGCCGCATCAAGGGTTAGCCCTTGACGGAAAATAATTTTATACGCTTGGCGTAACACCTTAATAGCTTCCTCACTAAAACCGCGACGTTTTAGACCTTCGGTATTCATACCATGAGGAGAAACAGAATTACCATTGGCCATTACAAAGGCCGGAATGTCTTTCAATACCACACTGCCCGCTCCAGTCATGCAATGGGGGCCAATATGGCAAAATTGATGCACAGCAGTAAAACCACCCAAAATAGCATAATCGCCAACATGCACGTGTCCGGCTAAAGCAACATTGTTAGCCACAATAATATGATCACCTAAAACACAGTCATGGGCGACATGGACATTGCCCATCAAGAGGTTATGACTACCAATCTTGGTGACGCCAGCGTCTTGGATTGTGCCACGATGTAAGGTGCATCCTTCACGTATTACGTTATTTTCGCCAATTTCCAAGCGAGTAGGTTCACCGTTGTACTTCATATCTTGGCAGGCTTCGCCTACAGAACTGAATTGGAAAATATGATTATTACATCCTATACGCGTTGGCCCTTTGACCACCACATGGGATTCAAGTTTACTGCCTGGCCCTAGCTCAACATCAGCACCCACAATACTGTATGGACCAATTTCCACATCTGCAGCAATGATGGCGCTGGGGTCAATAATTGCGGTCGCATGAATCAATGGCTGGGGCACTAAACCTTCCTATCTGCGCATAAAATAGTTGCAGAAGCAGCCAATTGACCATCAACACTTGCGCGGCATTCAAACTTCCAGATGCCTCGTTTTTCAGATCGTATAGAAGCCTCTAGTTGGAGCTTATCACCTGGCACCACTGGGCGCTTAAAACGCAATTTATCAGAACCAACAAAATAATAGATGGATCCATCTTGTGGGGTTTTGTCCATTGTCTTAAAACCAAGGATACCAGCAGCTTGAGCCATGGCCTCGATGATCAAAACACCTGGCATCACAGGATGATCTGGGAAATGACCGTTAAAGTAAGGCTCATTAATGGTTACATTTTTGTACGCTACAATAGATTCACCCAAATTGAGTTCTGTGACCCTATCGACCAATAAAAACGGGTATCTATGAGGCAAATACTCTCTAATTTCTTTAACATCCATAACCATGGTCGTGCTTTCCTTATATGGCGCTTCCAGTATTGATCAGTTTTGAAGCTGTGTCATTTCTAATTCTAATTGTTTAAGGCGCTTAGCCATCTGGTCAAGTTGTTTAAAACGCGTTGCATTGCGTCGCCATTTTTGATTTTTATCTAGACCTGTGCCTGATGAATATGCCCCAGGCTCGCTAATCGAGTGCGTCACTAATGACATAGCGGTGACATGCACACCATCAACCAAGGTTAAGTGGCCAGTAATGCCACAGGCCCCGGCAATTGTACAATGCTTGCCTAGCTTAGTACTCCCTGCTATAGCAGTGCACCCAGCAATAGCAGTATAGTCTCCAAGCTCTACATTATGGGCAATCTGAACTTGGTTATCCAGCTTAACACCATAGCCTATGATAGTGTTATCTAAAGCCCCTCGATCTATGCTTGTTCCTGCGCCAACTTCAACATGGTCACCTATAGTGACGCCACCTAGCTGGGCTATTTTAACCCAGTCTGGACCATCTTTTGCGAATCCAAAACCATCTGCACCAATAACAGCACCACTATGAATGATGCAAAAAGCGCCTACTTCAACACCATGATACAAAGTAACATTAGCAGAAATGTTAGTTCGTTTGCCAATGCTAGAATGAGCACCTACAACACTATTAGGCCCAATAGAAACCGCATCACCAAGTTTGGCATAGGGGCCTATCACTGTACCAGCAGCCAGATTAACTGCACTTCCAATGGTGGCTGTTGGGTGAACTTGTGCGCTTTTATCAATACCACTAAAATCAGGTGTGGGTGCAAACTCTTGTGATAGCTTGGCATAGCCCAAATAAGGGTTATCTAACAATAAACAGTGCCCAGAAAAAAATTTAGCTTGGTCAGCATTCAAAATGACTGCTCCAGCTTGGCAAACATCAAGCTGACTGGCATATTTCATATTTGCCAGAAAGCTCACTTGATGGGGCAATGCGGATGCTAACGTAGCAAGGCCGGTAACGGGGTAGTCTGCGTCACCTTCTAATTTAGCACCAATGATCTCGGCGATAGCGCCTAAGGTTAAGTGACCCAATTACGGCTCCAAATTCAACAACTCAACAACTTTCGGAGTAATGTCTATTCCAGCTGTGTTATAAATAACAGATTTGCCGTTTACGATTAAAGAAATATTGTTTTCCGCAATTAACTGGCGCAGCACCTTATCCAACGCAGGGCGCATGCTGACCAAAAATTCTTGTTCTGCCTGTGCTTTCGCATTAGATAGATATTGCTGAAGCTGCTGATATTCGGCATTTAGGGCTTGAATTTCTATCTTTAGTTTCTGTACTTCATCACCACTCATGAGATCTTGATCAGCTTCGAAGCGCTTCTGCAAAGTCTGCAACTCCAGTCCCATAGCATCGTACCGGGTGGTTTGAGGCTTGAGTTGTGCAGACAGTTGTTTCCCCAAAGCAATGGCTTTGTCCGTAGCAAACATGGCCTGTTCTGCTTTAAGCACAACAATAGTTTCTGCTATGGCCCATTGCGGCGCACTTAAGGTAATGGCAAAGACCGCTGCAGTGAGTAATTTTTTCACTTTATTCATGATGATTCCTTGTGAGCTTAGCTTAGAACGAACGGCCTAAAGTAATGTGTGTTGATTGGATTAGGTCGTCAACTTTTTGTTTTAATGGACTCGCCACAACTAAGGTCAACGGCCCAACAGGCGTTAACCAAGAAAGGTTAAGGCCACCAGAAGCCCTTAGTTCCCCTAGATTGAAGTCGCCAGAAGAGTGTACGTTACCTACATCAACAAAGAATGATGTCCGCACCGAAGGCATGTCACTAAAGAATGGAAAAATTAACTCTGCAGAGGCAGTACTAAGAATTTGGCCACCCATTGGTTTCCCATTAGAAGCGCTTCTAGGGCCCAGAGAATTGTTGTCAAAACCACGCACACTGCCAAAGCCACCTGCGTAATAGTTGGCAAAAAACGGCGTTGTGCTCGTTGAGCCATAAGCACCCACAACACCTAATTGAGCAGCCGTAGAAAAGACCAGAGATTGACTGTAGTTAATAGGTGTGAAATTACGGTAGTTATAGCTTAACTGATAGAAGTTTAGGTCACTATTAGGTAAAGCTAAATCTAAGTTAACACCATGAGAACTGCCTTTAGTTGGGTACCAGTAATCATTGAGGGTGTTGTTATTCCAGTTTACCGAGGTTTTAAATTGCTTGTAGTTTAGCCCTTCGGCAGCCTTAAAGGCTTTAGCCTCATCGGAAGCAGAAGCACCTAACTCTAAGTCAATACGCTCATAGCCCACTTTGAAGTCTAACCGAGTATCATCATTTATCGGATAGCCAAAACGCATATCCGCTCCAACAGTATCGGTGGCAAAACTACTCACATCAACCTTGGCATAGTCTCGTTTGGTATAATACACATCAATGCCACGGCTCACGCCGTCTATCGTGTAATAGGGATTAAGGTAGCTGAATTTATAATCATCTGTACTGCTACTAGAAGAAAAAGACGCTTCCATCTTGTTGCCAGTACCTAAGAAGTTATTTTGATTGACCGAGCCACCCCAGGAAAGGCCTTCCCCATCAGAATAACCAACCACTACAGACCAATCGGCGGTAAGCCCCTCTTCTACGGCAAACTCCACATCTAACTGGTCATCGGTGCCTGCCACTGGCGTTGTCTCTACCATCACATTATTGAAAAAACCTAAACGTTGGAGACGTAGTTTTGATGTGGTGATATCTGCCATAGATGCCACCCCACCTTCCATTTGACGTACTTCACGTCGCAACACATCATCGCTGGTACGAGTATTACCTCGGAAATCTACACGGCGAACATAAGTGCGTTTACCCGATCTAATTTGGTACTGCACATCAACGGTTTTTTGCGCTTCATTAACTAAAGGAACTGGCTGAACTTCGGCAAACGCAAATCCATTATTACCAAATAGTTGACGAACGTCTGCAGCTGCATTAACAAGACTGTTTCGAGAAAACACTTCGCCAGAAGATGAGCTAATAAGCCCCCATATATCGGCCTCTTCTACTTCATATTGGCCAGCAACAGTGAGCTTACCTATCTTAAACTGCTCACCTTCCGCCAAATTAATGGTAATAAATACATTGGTTTTGTCGGCAGAAATAGCCACTTGTGTTGATTCAATGTTAAACAGCACATAACCTTTATTTAAATAATGTGAGCGTATGTTTTCTAGGTCTGCCGTGAGCTTTTCTCTGGAATACTGGTCATCCTTAGTAAATAAAGTCCAAAAACCAGGGGTTTTCAGACTCATTAAATCCATGAGCTCGGCATCGTTATAACTGTCATTGCCTATAATATTGATGTGGCTAATAGATGAAGTGACTCCTTCATTCACTTTCACATCAATAGAAACACGGTTTTCGCCCAAATCACTTACCACAGATTCAACTAACACCGCATATCGCCCTTGGCGATTATATTGCCGTTCAAGCTCCAACTCAATTTGAGCCAAAGTCGCCCGTTTAAAAATCTCACCTTCTTTTAGACCAGCGGCGTCTAAGGCCGAGCGGAGCTGCTCCGTTTCAAGGATTTTATTGCCCTCTAGACCAATAAAACCAATGGCTGGGCGTTCTTGCACAACAACCAACAACAAATTACCTTCTTGCTCTAACTGAATGTCTTCAAAGTAGCCACTTTTGAACATGCTTCGCGTGGCGTATGCCAAGCTACGCTCATCGGCTGCATCGCCTACTTTAAGTGGTAATTGAGTGAAAGCCTGACTTGAAGTAAGCCGCTGTAATCCGTCTATATGAATGTCTTCAATAATGAAGCTTACAGCCATGGCCATTTGCGACACTGCCAATGTGCAACTTAACAAAACGCTTAAAACAATATGTTTCATATTTCACTAACCTAAAATGAGATTAAAGACGCATCAA
>TARA_B110000211_G_scaffold72789_1_pt1 | contig 12989 bp, 13 predicted proteins | sample TARA_B110000211 | Tara Oceans TARA_B110000211 (sample SAMEA4397516) | marine metagenome | biome: Polar Biome; feature: [DCM] deep chlorophyll maximum layer (ENVO:01000326); material: water (ENVO:00002006), including particulate matter (ENVO:01000060) such as... | depth 30 m
TTCTGAAATAGTTCCTGAATCAGATAAAACAGCGAAAGAATTCATCTGCAAAGCATTATAATCTGAAAATCCTAATGGTTTTAATAGCTGAATATTTTTATGAATTTTTGTATCTTTATTGTTTATCATATTTCGAGTTCTTGGATGAGTAGAAACAATTATAGGGATGTCATATTTATCTGCTAATTGATTTAAAGAATTAATTAATCCTGTGAAATTCTCAGGATTACTAATATTCTCTTCCCTATGTGATGAAACAATAAAATATTTATATTTTTCTAAACCTAAATTATCTAATACATTTGATTCTTTAATCTTCGATAAATTCTTTCGTAGAACTTCATACATTGGACTTCCTGTTTTAATAACTCTGTCAGGAGATAACCCCTCCCTTATCAAGTATTCACGTGCAATACTACTATAAGTAAGGTTTATATCAGAAACATGATCTACGATCTTTCGATTTGTTTCTTCAGGAACACGCTGATCAAAACATCTGTTTCCAGCCTCCATATGAAATATAGGTATTTTATGTTTTTTTGCTACAATTGCACATAAACATGAATTTGTATCTCCCAATACTAAAAATGCGTCAGGTTTTTCTGCCTCTAAAACAGGATCAATTTTAATTAAAATATTTCCAATTGTTTCCGAAGCATTTTTCCCAGCTGCTTCCAAAAAATAATTTGGTTTTTTAAGTTCTAAATCTTCAAAAAATATTTCGTTTAGTTCATAATCATAATTTTGGCCTGTATGGACTAAAATATGCTCAATAGCATCATTGCTATCCAATGCGATTAAAGTAGATGACAACCTGATAATTTCCGGACGTGTTCCTACTACAGTTAATACTTTTAGTTTTTTCATAAATCTTTATACTTCGTTAAAATATGTGTCTGAATCATCAGAATTATATGGTTCATTAATCCAAAATAGTGTTATTAGTTCGGTGTCTCCAATATTTGTAATATTATGTGTAAACCAAATAGGCATATCTACGTAAGCAGGTTCATTTCCGTCTAGAATATATTCATAGATTTCATTAGTATTTACCTTTCTTATCTTGATTGATGCTTTTCCACTTATTACAGCAAAACGTTCAACTTTTCTAGTATGATAGTGATTTCCGCGAGTTATTCCAGGGTTAGTTGTAGAATAGGAAGATTGTCCTGCGGAACCAGCACGCATGATTTCAACAAATGCACCTCTATCATCCTCGTGTTTAGTGAATTTTATAGGAAAATAATCTTTTGAAAGATAACTTCTAAAAGTATTAAATAAATCTAATTCAAATGAATTTAGATCAACTTTAGGAAGTTGCCCGTTATCAAAATATTGTAGTTTATAATCTTTCAATAATTTATAAATTTCAGATACTTTTCTAGATGAAGTATGAGGAATTTCAAAAGATCTTATTGTCTCTACTTTTTTATTTATAATTTCATTATAAATGATTTTAGACAAATCATTAACATATATTAGTTTCACCTCATTATCATTAACCTTTGAATATTCGCCGTGAATTAATTGGTTTGAAAATGTAGCGATGAAAGAATTATAATTAGGCCTTGCAAATGGACCAAAAACATTTGGGATTATTAAAGAGAGAGTTTCTCCACAATTTTCAGATGCCCAATCTTCCAAATCTTTTTTGCTATCTTTTTTTGATTTTCCGTATAAATTATCTTTGGTTTCCTGAGTAGAAGAACAGAAAATAATTTTTGGTCTTGACTCTGTATACTTACATGCATTAATTAATTTCTGAGTTAATGTTACATTTGTATTGTAAATGACTTGCTCATCTTCGTGACGATTCATAGCGGCAGTATGTATAATAACATCACAAGAAGACACAAAATCCTGTAGTTTTGTATCGTCATCGAAATAACTCCTGTTAAAATAAATCAGTGCTATTTCTTTTAACTTTGTAGATAAGAAATTACTTAAATGATTTCCTATAAATCCATTATTTCCAGTAATTCCTACTTTTACCATTTCTTCCATTTATTTTTATCAAAACGTATTTGATCATTTTTAATCTCATTAAAACTATAGTTGGACATAATCATTAATTTTGAGTTAGGCTCCAATGCTCTAAAACCATTTACATATCCATTTGGTATATATAATACTAGTTTTATTTCTGAATTTAAAACGTAATTTTCTACTGGCAATAGATTTGAAGGAGCTTCCCAATTATCTATTTTTATGAGTTTTACATTAAAACTTCCACTAACACAAATAAACCAACGACTTTCAACCGTATGTCCTTGCCAGGCTCTTACGACATCCAAATTAAAATGGGTAGTAAAATACATACGTTTGATAGCAGACATATTAAAATCATTAAAATAATCTAATTTCCCTCTATCATCAATATAGCTCTCACCATGAATTAATCTATTACTTTCGTTCATATTAAACTAATTAATGTCATCAGTAATAAACTTTAATTTTAACAAAAGTTTCTTCATACCCTTAACATCTAACTGTTCAGTATTATGTGAATTATAATCTTCAATAAGAGAAATATCAGCTTCCCCTTCAGAAATATAATTATTGTAATTTAAATCTCTATTATCTGCGGGTATCCTGTAATAATCTTCTAAATCCTCAGATTTCATTTTATCCTCTCTAGTCATTAGAGATTCATATAATTTTTCCCCATGCCTTGTACCAATCAAGTTAATATCTGAATCAGAATTATATAACTCTTTTAATGCTTTAACTAATATATTTATAGTTGCAGCTGGTGCTTTTTGGACAAACATATCTCCAGGGTTCGCATTATTAAATGCAAATAAAACTAAATCAACTGCATCATCTAATGTCATCATAAAGCGAGTCATATTCGGATCTGTGATTGTTAAAGATTCACCCATTTTAATTTGGTTTACAAAAAGAGGTATTACTGAACCTCTGGAAGCCATAACATTTCCATATCTAGTTCCCGAAATAATTGTACTCCCTGCATTTCTTGATTTAGCAATCATTACTTTTTCCATCATTGCTTTAGAAATACCCATAGCATTTATTGGATAAACCGCTTTATCTGTACTTAGAACAACAACCTTTTTTACATTATATTTTATTGCAGCATCTAAAACATTTTCAGTCCCTAAAACATTTGTTTTTACTGCTTCCAGAGGGAAAAACTCACAAGATGGAACTTGTTTTAATGCTGCAGCATGAAAAATATAATTTACACCAACCATTACATTCTCAACCGAACGATAATCTCTTACATCTCCTATATAAAACTTAACCTTTGGATTTGAGATTTTTTTTCTTAAATCGTCTTGTTTTTTTTCGTCCCTTGAAAAAATACGGATTTCAGAAAACATTTTTGATTGAATAAATTTTTCAAGTACCGCATTACCAAATGAACCAGTACCGCCTGTTATTAATAAAACTTGACCTTTTATCATATTATAATTTTTGTTTGTTTCTTATTTCGCTTATCGTTGGATATATAAATAATACAACAAAACCAATTGATGGGGTTATATTGTTAAATACTGTAATTACAAGGAAATTAAACATTATTAAAATAGCTAAGACATCATATTTTTTTAAACCAACAGTAATTCTATCTTTAAGGGGTTTTGTATATATATATAATTGCAATAAACCAAGTGAAATGCCAAATAGAGCAAAAGTATCTATAATTTGAGAGTGCTGTCCAAAAGCTATAAGTTCTCCTGAGTGATTAACTGCTAATGGATAAAAAATAATTCCAAAAAATGGATTATTAATAAAAATAGAGATACTCTCTAGATAAACATTAACTCTTGCTTGAGAACTAACTCCTAATGTATCAGAATTAAAAAATGATATTATTTCTAAAATTTTACTAGCATTACCAGTACCCTCAAATCGAACTAAAAATTTATCAATAATAAAATTATAACCTAAATAAAATAAAATAAATAATAAAATAAACAAACTTATAGTTTTTATTAATTTGTTTAAATTAATAGTTTTATCCAAAAGTCTAAATAATATTGATATAACAAATAAAAAAAGAGCAATAGTGTATCCCGAAAGAACTATGTTATAACTAATTAATATAGTTAATAATAACATTATTAACATTGATTTTTTTCGATGTTTGCCGAAGTCTATTGATCGAAATGTAAAAATTAAAACAGAAAATAAAAATACTAGAAAATATATAAATTCATATCCTCCAACACCCGATGCCATAATCTCTTTCCCTTCAATAGCACCAGATTTTATCATTCTAGAAATAAAGGGCGTTATTCTATATTCCTTCAAAGTTAATATGCTAGTTAGAATTATAAATGGTGATAATAATTTTATAATTCTCAAATTATTCATATTTCGACCAAGTTTTCTATTGTGTTCAAAGGCTAAATAAAAAATGGGTATTTGGCTAAGTTCTATAAATCTAGAAGCAATAGATAAATTTCCAGAGAGAAATGATACTCCTACTGTATATATTATATAAATAACAATACAAAAGTTGAATCTACTCGTTTTTAGAATTATACTTCTTTTTCTAGTAAGGAATATACTCAAGACTAATATCATTAATAAAACTGCCCATAATAAGTTAAAAAAAGAAATGGCTCTAATAAATGGGAAAAATGAAAATAACCCTAGAAAAAAAATCGACAAATCTAATATGTTATATAATCCGGATTTCATTTTATCCTTTCAATAGAGATTCATACACATACTCAAGCTTATTTTCTATACTCTTACTTGAAAATTTTAATTGAATGTTTTTTTTAGCATTATTTCCAAACTGATCAATTAGATGTCTATTATTTATTAATAGAGATAAAGCTTTAGATAGCTCTTTTGCGTTACCAGGAGGTACAAGTTTACCATTAAAGTCATTTTTAACTATTTCAGGAACACCTCCAGTGTTTGAAGCAATAAGTGCAAGGCCAGCATTAGATGCCTCTAAAAGTGCAACAGACAGGGTTTCATGAAGAGTTGGAAGTACAAAAATATCACATGAGTTTAGTATAAAGTCTATATCATTACGATAGCCAAGAAAAAAAACTTGTTTATTTTTTGTCATTTTATCAAGTTTTTCTTTCATTGTTTCCAAATAATCACCACCACCAACAATAAGAAATTTGATGTTTTTATTATTATTAAAATCTAAAATTGCTTCATCAAAAATATGATATCCTTTATCTTTAATTATTCTAGCTACTGTTACAACCAGAATATCATTTTGAGTGAAATTCATTATTTCTCTTAAAGATTTATCATGTCCATTATTTGTAGTTATTGGAGGAAAATTGTAGATAGCTATACTTTTTTTAGAAGCAAAAAAATTTATGCTTTTTCTTGAAACAACATATTCACTAACTCCAATAACTTTTTGCGCTAAAATCAATGTTATGGGCTCTAAGATATATTTTGTTATCGCTTTCTTAAATTTATTAAAATACATTGCATCTCCAGAAAATCCTCTTACTGTGACAATTGTTTTTTTTATACCGGAAAGCCTACAAGCGACAGCCATATGAAATCCTGACAGCTGCAATCCCGTGTAATGGATAATATCAGGTTTAATTTCATTTATTTGGTTGACTATGTCTTTAATTCTCTTAATACTTATTCCTCTACCGAGTTCTGTTCTATAATTAATTACCTTAAAATCATATTTATCCTTTAAACCAGAACTTATCGTCCTTGATGTACTTGTATATGGTCCCCCACCCTTACCACTACTCGATAAATCCATTGCTATGATTGGTTTTCTCTTTTTCATTTATGTTATAAGCATTTAACTAGATTTATAATTAAAATATTTTTTTAGGGCTTTGTCCTTAAATTTACCTTTTAAATGACCTAAGTGTAATGACTTAATTTTAATACTTTCGAGATATTCTTTTGAAGTTTTAATTTTTTGGGCAGGTATACCGCCGACTACTGAATTAGCTGGAATATCCTTGGTTACAATAGATCCAGCAGCAATAATTGAATTTTCACCCACTGTTATACCAGGTAAAATAATACTTCGCGTTCCGATATAAACATTATCACAAATTTTTATTGGTGCAGTAATTTCTAAATCAGGAACCAGATGACGAAATATCAATGTACCTCCATCATGTGTTACTAATAAAACGTCAGATGTGATGTGCACGTTATTACCTAAAGTAATCAACCAAGGTTCAGAACCAAACATTTTTGTTGGGTTTCCATATATATGAACATTCTTTCCCATATTTACTCCAATCCATTTGGCGTAACCTTCATGATTTAACATTGCGAAAACAGCTCCAAAAGTTTTCATAAAAACTTTTTTTAAAAAACTCTCAATACGATTTAAAAAACTCAATCTAGTATTTATTTTATTTATGTAATTCATCAATATAGTTTCTAATATCTAGATTTTAGAATGGATTATAACCATTGTCTTTATAGCGAATTTTATTCCAAGAACGAAAGTGTTTTAGCGCTAAGATATGTGCTTTGAAAATTAAAATAGTTTCTCTTCCTAATAAAAAATAAAGAACTCTTTTCATCGTCATTCTTGAATACCATCTAAAAATAAAAAAATTTGCTTCCTTTTCTGAAAAGTGCAGTACTGCAATCTTAAGTGTCGCAAACGTAGTCCAGTATATAATTCTAGGTGATTTTTTATTTCCATTTGATGTAGTAATTCCACCTTTGTGCCATATTTTAGCTTTTGGTGAGTATATGAGTTTATATCCTTTTTTTTGGGCATTAAGAGCATAATCCGTTTGTTCTCCATACAAGAAAAAAAAATCCGAATAGTAACCAATATCTTGAAATATTTTACGTGGTATAACCCACATTATATCATCTGTCATGGCCATTTCCATTTCTTCATCATATTGCCCTGTATCTTTCTCCCTTCTATCTTTAATAGGTGACTTATAATCAAGGATTACTTTTTTGTCTCCATAAACATTACCGATGTATTGTAAAGTATCTTTTTCATCATAATTATATACCTTTCCAGATACAATTGCGTTACTGTTATGTTTTTCTGAAGTAATTACTAATTCATTAATTGCATTTTCATCGATTAAAGTATCGTTATTCATAATTAGAAAGTATTCGCAATTCGTTTCATTAGCCTTTTCTAGTCCAAAATTTATACCACCAACATAGCCTAGGTTTTTAACTAGCCTTGGTATGTTTAATCTATCGTCTTTTGGCAATCTGTTCTTTAAAATTTTAAAGTTTTCTTCAGAAGAACCATTATCTACTAAAATAATCTCAAAATTTGGGTAGTCTGATTTCAAAAGTGATTTCACACAATCTACTGTATAATCAATTTGATTATAATTTAGCGTAATTACAGCTACTTTAGGTTTTTGAGAGAAACTCATACTTTATTTTATATTTTAAAATTTATTTTTTTTCTTAGAAAAGCCTTTTCATCTTTTTTAAGAAATACCATTACAAGCAACAATAAAATAGGTCCAAGTATAAAATTAATAAATGTTAAGTTTACTAACAACAAATCAACAGATATTAATATCGTGGCTGATAATAATAAGTAAATCATTAATATACTATTTGCTCTATCCATAATAAGACCCATATTTTTTTTTGCATATATTAAGTATACCCAAAAGAAAACAAATGGGCTTACTATGTGTTTTAACATCCATCCATATAATCCTATTTCTTTCACAAAGAAATAGGTGACAACCATATCTAATGCAAAGTAAATAATTAAAAAAATACCGTGTTGTTTAATCCTTCCTGTTGGTGTCATTGACTGAGAGAACACATACCACCATACATAAAATACAACTCCTAAAAAATGATAAGGCAAATAGATAGAAGCTCCTAAAAACTCATCAGTATAAAACAAGGAAATGAAAAAATTCTTATAGGGAATCCCTATAAACAACAATGGTATCAAAACAAAAGTACCTAGTCGAATTCCATCATTTAATAAAGAGGAAATCTCTTTATTAGACTTAATCTCACAAAACCTAGGATATAAATATGTAGAAAAAGATGGTAAAATAAACCCTGTTATCATACTTGTCCACATTATAATTGGACTATATAAGCCTATACTTTCTACCCCCAAAGTTGAAACTACAATTGACCTACAAACAAACTCACTAATAATAGCAAAAACACCAACAGTAAGGCCAAATGTAGAAAATATTAGTAACTCTTTTAAAAAAGATCTATTCATCTTAGCATTCAAAATACTAAAAAGGTTAATATTAAGTTTTTTAAAATAGTTATTCTGGGCAAAAATTAAATTAACCAATAAATTAACAATATATGATAATGGAACAAAAGCTATTGCACCATCTAACTTAAAAATTAATATTAGAGGTACTGCTATTACTAGATTAATAATAACAATGATAATTCTAGCTTTAGCAATTGCTTTTACATCCTTGAAAGCTTTTAGAATAGAAAAAGGAATACTATCTAAAATTAAGACAGGAAATGAAAATAATCCAATATAAAAATAAGAAATATAAGATAAATCTCCAAAAACATAAATTGTCAAATATTCTGAAAATAAAAACAGTAAAATACTACTAACTAACATAAAGGAGCCTACCAACAAGAAATATGCCTTATAAGCTGAGTTAATTAATTGTATTGACTTTGGCGAATCTCTATTTTCTGCGATTTGTTTTACAACCGCTTCACTCATACTTAAGAGTGTAAATTGTGACATTTTCTGGGTTACAAAGGTAAGCTGACCTACCAAACCTGTTCCTAATGTTCCAAGATAGTATGCAATTAATTTAATTCTTACCAAACCTGTAAGAAACTGGATCATTCTAGTACCAGCTAAAAATGAAGTGTTTTTAAGAAGTTTCTTAAATTCCATCTATATCCTTAATCTTAACGGCCGGGCTACCAGCATTAATAGTTTTTTCATTTAAATCTTTAGTCACCAAAGAATTTGCACCGACAATTGATTTAATTGCAACTGTTACCCCCATTAGAATTGTACAGTTTACACCAAGATATGCATCATCTTTAATAATTACAGGAGCTTGACTGGCAGGGTACAATTCTCGTAGATTAGAGTTATTCATATCCATATGTGTAATGAATGTATTATTCATTGCTATGACAACATTATTACCTATAGTGATAGTATCTCTTAGATCTAAAAAACAATTCTTTCCGATGTGGCAATTCTTGCCTATTGTTAACCCTTTATAATTTCTACAGTTGTGTATTGTTATTCCTGTTTGAATATTACATCGCTCATCAATCTTTGCACCTTTCAATCTCAATATTGGAATGATAGAACTTTGACTAACGCATTTTAAATAATTGTTGGCATTTTCAAATCCTAAAAAGAGTTCTCTGAGTAAAAAGAAAATTATATTTAAAAAGATATTAATTGGCGTGAAAGTAGACTTTCTAAACCTTCTCCATCCACCAAAAATAATTCTCTTTAGTATCATATTTGTAAACTAATGAAGTTTTTTATTTTATTTGAAATAAAAACTGCGTCTTCATCCCTTAAGTCTGGGTGTAAAGGCAGCGTAACTAATGTTTTGTGAAGTCCTTCTGTTAATGGTAACAGAAGACCATCTACTCTAAATTTAGTTAATAAATGATTAGGGTAGTAATGAAAACCAGTTTGAATTGTTTCTTCATCTAATATCTTCTTAAGCTCGTCCCTTTTATTTGCATCTACCTGAATTGTGAATATATGCGGCACAATGTCTTCATAATTATGATTTAAAATTTTAATATTAGTAAAATCTATGAATTGAGTTTGATATATTTTTGCTAATGCTTGTCTTCTCTCCTTAAAAACTGGAAATTTCTTTAACTGTTCAACTCCAATTGCAGCCATAATATTACTCATATGAAACCTCCAGCCTTGATATTCTACATCAAATTCCCAACTTCTTTTTCCAGCATATCTTTTATCTGTATCTTTTTGCACCCCTAATAACCTAGCATCTTTTATTTTTTCAAGTACATTTTTATCTTTTGTTAACACAGCCCCGCCTTCACCACTGGTAATGTTTTTAATTCCATCAAAACTAAAACAACATATATCTCCAAAAGATCCAATTAATTTATTTTTATATTTTGTACCGAAAGCATGTGCAGCATCTTCAATTACTCGTAAATTATATTCTTTAGCAAAAGAATATAAACCGTCTAAATCTCCAGCACCACCTCCATAATGTACTGGTAAAATTGCTTTTGTTCTAGATGTTAATTTATTTTTTGCATCTTTTAAGTCTATTGTTAAAGTATCTGGATTTACCTCACATGAGATTGCTGTAGCCCCAGTAGCAGATATAGCTTGATAGGTTGCTACATAAGTAAGTGATTGTACTAAAACTTCATCTCCATAACCTAAACCTATTGCTTGTAAAGCTAAGTGTATTGCTGAAGTTCCCGTGTTAACACAAACTACAGGTGTCTTAAAATAAGATGTTAGCAAACCTTCAAACTCTTTAACGTTTTCTCCCATTCCTAAGTACTCCTTTTCCAATACTTTTTTTACTGCGTTGATTTCTTCAATACCAATAACAGATTTTGATAGTTTTAACATATCACCAAATTAAATTACTAAATGTGTTTAATGGAACATTTTCCTGTTCATTAGGATCATGTTCAATACTTGCTATATTGTGTAATAAATTTTCACGTTGAGACAGCCCTTTGAATCCGTACCAAACTCCTGGAGGAATTGTAATTCTCTTATAATTATTTACACCCAAAATTATTCTCATAACTTTACCATTAGTTGAAGAGGTTTCTCTTTTATCATATAAAATAAATTCTATGTCACCAGCTGGTACAACTAAATTACAAACCATTTTAAAATGACGTTTCCATGCTTTTATTTCATTATAATTGATAAAAGAAAAATAGCTTTCCCCAAAATCTTCGAAACTAAGTTCACTTTTTTTAAGACCATGGTAGATATCTCCTTTCTCGTGAGAAATTTGCTTCAAATGTGTTATAATAACTCCTTCAATATTAGATTCCATTATAATGATTTAGCGTTTTCTTCAAATATTTCTTCATATTCTTGAATTTGACTCATCGTGAAATCTAAAATATTTATATGTTTATTTTTATAAAAATTAAAATACCATTCACTTGTAAACCTAATAGTGTCTTGGTACTTTAAACTAGCTTGCCATTTTAAATATGCCAATGATTTATCACAGTTCAATTTTAAGAGACCTGCTTCGTGAAACGGAATATTGTCAGTAATCTTAAACGTTTCTTTAACTTCCGAAGCCCAATATTTACTTAAGTCTTCTAATAATTCTTGTACAGTTCTATTTTGTTCAGATCTTGGTCCAAAATTAAACCCTTCTCCATTTAAAGAATCATCATTATAAAGATCAAGTCCTAATTTTAAATAACCGCTTAAAGGCTCCAAAACATGCTGCCAAGGTCTTGTTGCTTTTGGGCTTCTAATTTCCACGTGTTCTCCTTTATTCCATGCTAGCATGCAATCAACAACAATCCTATCTTTAGCCCAATCACCACCTCCAATTACATTACCTGCTCTACCAATTCCTAATTTCACATTACAAGATTCTTTATTAAAAAAGGAATGGAAATAAGATTTAATTATTAATTCTGCTGCTCCTTTTGACCCACTGTAGATATCTTTACCTCCCATGTGATCATTTTCTTTATAACCCCAAATCTGCTCTATATTGTCATAAGCTTTATCACTTGTAATAATTATAGCAATACATATATGATTAGATAAGCGTAATGCCTCTAAAACATTAGCAGTCCCCATCACATTAGAAGATATAGTTTCAATAGGATCTGAATATGATAAAGAAACGATTGGCTGGGCGGCAAGATGAAAAACAAAATCAGGTAATTCTTTAGAAATAACTTCCTGTATTTCTGCTAAATATCTTGCGTCTTTGATATAATGTGTAATTCTTTGCTCTAGACCTAACTCTTTAAACATAGATGGTTCTGTAGGTATGTCTTTAGAGAAACCTACTACATCGGCTCCTAGCTTTAACAACCAACTAGTTAACCAACTCCCTTTAAACCCAGTATGTCCTGTAACTAGTACTTTTTTACCTTTGTATATATTCTCAAACATTTATTTCCAAATTTTCCATGAAGCCTCATCATTAGACCACATATCATTTAATTTATTTTTATCTCTCAATGTATCCATTGGCATCCAAAAACTATCGTGCTTGTATGTATATAGTTTTCCATCTTTTGCCATGTTTTTAAGGGGACTTTGCTCAAAAATCATAGTGTCTCCTCCTTGAATGTAATCAAATACTTCTGGTTCACAAATAAAATAACCAGCATTTATCCAACTTCCATCTCCTTTTGGTTTTTCTTTAAACTCTGTAACTTTATTATCATTATCAATTTCTAAAGCCCCAAACCGACCATCTGGTTGTGCAGAGGTCATTGTTATTTTACCTTTATGAGATTTATGAAATTTCACTAATGCTTTGATATCTATATTAGATACCCCATCTCCATAAGTTAACATGAAGGGCTCTTTACCAACAAACTCTTCTGCTCTTTTTATTCTTCCTCCAGTCATACTATTATGGCCTGTATCAAGCAATGTGACTTTCCATGGCTCACTAGAGTTGTTATGGATTTCCATTTTGTTGTTTTTTAAATCAAATGTGACATCACTTTGGTGTAAAAAATAGTTAGCAAAATATTCTTTGATAATATATCCCTTGTATCCTAATAATATCACAAAGTCGTTAAAACCATGATGAGAATAGGTTTTCATGATATGCCACAATATCGGTTTACCTCCAATTTCTACCATTGGTTTTGGCTTATTAACCGTATCTTCACTCAGTCTTGTCCCGAAACCCCCTGCTAATATTAATACTTTCATATAATTTTATTTTTAATTATGTTGTTGTATAAAATGAAAAATTACAGGGTTTTATCTTTTAAAGATTTATCTATAACATTTTTAACATCGTAAACAACTGAACTTTCTTTTCTTAATAATTCAAAATCTATCATTTTAAATT
>TARA_B110000211_G_scaffold170474_1_pt1 | contig 12983 bp, 7 predicted proteins | sample TARA_B110000211 | Tara Oceans TARA_B110000211 (sample SAMEA4397516) | marine metagenome | biome: Polar Biome; feature: [DCM] deep chlorophyll maximum layer (ENVO:01000326); material: water (ENVO:00002006), including particulate matter (ENVO:01000060) such as... | depth 30 m
CAAGGTTCCTCCCCACCTACCTGCTGCATATCCAACTAATGCCCCAATACCTGCACCTAATAATGTACCTACGATTGGCACTACTGATCCAATTGCAGCTCCTGCTAATGCACCTGTTGCCGCACCTGAGGCACCTGTTACTGCCTGGGTTTTCTTAATTCCTGATGTTGCGGTTCCAGCATCATTTAGATCCTTTGCAGACATATAAGCTGCAGCTCCTAAACCTAACGCTCCCCCTACTACACCAGCTCCACCTAAAGCAGTTCCTCCTAAAGATGCAGCATTAGCTGATCCACCTGCCATCATTGTACCTAATTGACCAATTCGGCCTCCTTTTATCATTCTACTTGCGGCCTTTCCACTTCCCTTTAATCCACCTTTCTGAAAAGCTTTTAATAATCTACCAAATCCCTTTGCTTTTCCTTTACCTCCACCGAAATTTCCACCAGATGAATCCGTTACATGCATTGGATTCATACTCGTTCCTTTTGAGAACATTCCACCAGCTCCTGAAAATAAATCACCTATCTTTCCTGGAAATAGTCCTTTAATTAAAGGGCCAAATAATCCTATCACCTTTTTAGCTGCAAAGCCAGCCATTATAGTATTTACAAATCCTTTAGTAGCACTTCCTCCACCTACCATTCTTAGTGCACTTTTAATAAAATCACCAATACCAGAGTTATTAAAAAAAGCAATAGCTGCTTTTACTCCGTCTATTATTGTAGTAATTATTGTTTTTACGGTTTCTAGGAAATGTGTTAATCCAACCTCAAATTGATCGGAGTTTATAAATTTCATAAATCCTTTTTCAAGATCTTTAATATCACCACCAAACACCTTAAGGAATATATCTCCAATACGATTAGCAATCTTTTCCATTACAGACAAACCTGTCTCTAATTGACCCATTACCTTAACCTGTTGATCTAATAATTTAGCGTCCTTTCCCTTTCTCTTCTGAGCTTCATCTTCCTGGCCTTTTTTCATTTCACCACCTTTAAGCATCTTCTCCATTTCTCCAAGTTCTAAACCTGCAGCTTTGGCCATTGCTTCTTTTTGGAAGATATTCATTTTATTAAATTCTGATATACCACCCATTTGCTTAAGAACCTCCTGAGAAGCTCCAAGTGCATCTCCAGACATAGCCATTTCCCTAGCTTTCTGAAGATTTATATTTTTACCAGTTAGTAATTGTGCTTCCATTTCGGCTTCAATTGAACTTTCAAAGTCTAATAACCCCTTTGCTACCTTAGCCATATCATCCATTGATATACCCATACGTCTAGCTTCAATTGCTGCGTTTCTTACATTGTCAGCTGTACCACCAAACATTGTTCTTGTTTCAGTAGATGCATTAGCTATATCTTGAAATACTAATGCTGGATTTAATCCATACATATCAGACATAGCATAGGTTGATTGAATCATGTTTGCTGCAGTATCTTCTGAGAATCCTGTCATGAGCATCATGTTGTCCATTACCTTAGCAGAATCTTCCGCACTTAATCCTAATCCTAATCTTAACTTAACAGCTGAATCTACTAGCTTTTCGGATACATTATATACACTACCTAATTTATCAGATAATGCGGCTGTTACCTCTGCTGCTCCTTCTAATGAGGATGCAAATCCTTCACCAGATTTTCTAAATCTAGATTGCATTTGCTTAGCTAATTCTAAATTCCTTTCCTGATATACACCACCACCTGCTAATGATTTATTTACCCTATCTTGTTCCTCAGCTAATTGCACTGCTCTTTGACGCATCGTTTCATATCGCTTCAATCCTACAGCTAATAATCCAGTCATAAGGGTTAAAGGATTTGTTACAATACTTTTAAGAGTAGAGAATATTTGACCAGCTGCTCCTGTCTGATTCTCCATTGTATTTAGTATATCTTTAGATAATTGTTTACGACGCTCCTCCATCTTTTCGGCCTTAGAAGCTGCTTCTAAGCCCTTCTGTGCGAGTTGTAGCTTTGCTACATCCTCTACGTTACCTGCTGCCTTGGCTATTGCAATTTCATTTGCTAAATTTCTTAACTCACTCTCATATGGAACAGTCTCAGTTGCAAATCCTAATATTTCCTTCATTCTATTACTTCTAGATTTCATGCTAGCAGCAACATTTTGCTGAATCTTCTGAACACTATCTATAGTATCTGAAACCCCTTCTAATTCTACTCTTCTTGCCTTAGTAAGGTTACCCATTAATTCTTCTTGTATCATCATTTTGGAAGAAAACTGTACACCTATTTGCAACTTCTTTGCCATATCATTATATACAGCTGGTCTGCCTGCTTCTTGCTTAAAAAATTCTTTTTCGGAGTCTTGTATCTTTTTACGTATGGTTTGTTCATCACCTAACGACTTTACCTGATCTCGTTTTAGGGTAGTATTTCTTTGTGTAAGTTCATTGGCCCTGGCTCTCTCTGCATTTGCCTCTTCTTCTACTCGCAATATCTCTGTTTGAATTTTTGCTAGTTTGTCGATATTGGTTTCAGCTTGAGCAGCTGTTCGTAAGTCAGCCAATGAGGCTTCAAGTATTTGGGCTTGGTATTCGGAATTTTTTTGTAATATCTTTCCACGCTCAACATATATCTGGTTGAGTTGTTCTTCACTTCTTATAAATTCTTTTGGATCTATTTTTCTAGCCATGAACTTTTACTCCACTACTTTTTGGATTTATTACCTATAACATACCAATCATATATTTTTGACCATTTATCATAATGGGTAGCAAATTCGGGACTTTCCTTTCTACGGGCTTGAACTGCGGTTTCTAAATCCTTAGTAGCTTTTTCGAATTCTTTAGTATATCTTTTTAATTTAGCATCGCCTTGCATTGCCGCATAAAACTTACCTCGCTTATGAACTGTTTTTAATAATCCATATAACTTACTAAGTATACCCTCATTCATTTTTGGTGTTCTTGCCATATTATAATTCTCCCATCATCTATTGTATAGTATAGATATAAATATGTGAAACATATAAAATACTATGAATTTACCCCTGGAGGTCTGTGAACTTTAGGTCTTGTATTTCCGGATTCCTTGCCTGAATTAGCTTCGTTTTGTCGCTTTACAGCTAGGTTGACCTGGTGTAAGTAAAATTTACGTAAATATAAAGGCATATCATATACATCCGCATGAGTAAAGCCTTTACCATAGTAGCAAAGTGTAAATATATCCTCGTGAATTACAGGTCTATGACTTGGTGTTAGGCCAAAAAAACCCGCTGTCGATTGGTAAATCGACAACCTCATCATGCGCACATTGATCACATTCAAATCTAAATTGCATTGAAACATCAGGACCTGAGGCCTTAATTGTTTTACGCAGATCTAATGAATCTCTTGCCATCAGTTCATTCTCTATGAAATCCCTAATAGCTTTAGTATCTCTATTACCATCTATAGCTATAATTTGATGTTTTAATCTTGTAGTAAGTTCTTGACCTGGTCCATTCTTAGATGCGAATTTTGCAATTCCTTTAAGCTCAGCCTCCATAGCCTTGTCCTTACGACCTGTCATAAGTTGATAAGTAATTACTTTCTTAGAAACTGGTAATGTGAATTCAAATTCATTTATTCCTTTTTCAAATTCAGTAAAATCTACTTCTTTATGTGGTAATTGTGCAAGGTCAATTATTAATTCATTCTTTTCACCACAATCTGGACATTTAATTCCAACCTCATAGTCTTTACCATAACCTAAGACTCTAGCTGCAACCATAATTGCATTCTTGTCGCCTGTGATTATATCGTCATAGTTACATGGAGTAACAATTAATGATTTTAATAATTTATCTAATACTACACCCTTCTTAATAAGATTAGCAGAGGTAAGGATATCCTCATCTCTTGCCGTCATATATCTCATCTCTATCTGACCAGAAGCTAAAGGATGGTCTTTTGCATAAAACCATCCTTCGCTTGGTAAGTCAACGAGTTCCGTTGGGTATTTTGAATTGATCTGAGGGGCTACCTCAGGTTGTGCGCTGTTTGTAGACTTATTTTCGTCTGCCATAACTTATTCTCCTATGTTGTTTAATAACTTTTATTTGTTGCTAATTAGTACTGTAGTATTGCGTAATCGTACTTAAGGGTAAGACCCATAGTTACGAATGCTTCACCACTTGACCAATCTAAATCACCTGCTGCTGTAGATAAGATAAATGCACCTTTAAGTGTCCATTCCTCTACCTTATCACCTACAGGGCCTAATACATTAAATGTAATATCCTTCTTGTAGAAATCTGCATATCCATCACGACCAGTAACTGATTCATGAGATAGTCTAACCCATTCCATTACAGCTTGTGCTGCTGATGGTACTACTGGATCATATAGTTCTATTGTTACGTCTTGCCAGTCACCTTTTCCTTTAAGTTTCCTTTTGACGTTAATGTGATCAAGTACTACCTCACCAAATGTTATTGATGGTCTTGAAGTTTTCTTAATTAAATATGCAGGAATACCATCTATATACATGATAAACCTGTTTTGCATTTTTGGTTCAAATGCGGTAAACATTGCTTCTGTTGGGTCGATTAATTGTGCCATTTGTTCTCCTCGTTTATTCTTGTTCTACATATATAAATATGCAGTTTTATAAAAAGTATCCTTTTTTTCTGGTTTTATTCAGGGAATACTGCTCCTGTTGGTAATATGTTAAAGTCTAATATAATAAATTCTGCTGCCTTAGCTGGTTGTAAGAATATCTCACCGATCATTTGATTTCTATCAATTACATCGGCAGTATTATTCGATTCATCCATTATAACCTTAAAGGCGTAAATACCTTGTCTTTGTTGAACACTTTCAAAGTATGGATTAGCTATGTTTAAGAATCTATTTCTAGTAGCTGTTGTGTTATTTTCAAATACTAAATATTTAGTTGCGGATGCAATAAATTTCTTAGCTGCGATTAGTAATCTTCTTACATTAATTCTATCAAGTGCTGATGGTCTAGCTTGTAACGTCTTCTGACCCCATATTGATATACCTTCCTTAAATGTTGCAATAGGATTTACTCTTCCTTCATATAAATCATCACGTTCAGCATGAGTTAATCTTGATTCCACTTCGAGGGCTGATGTTAACATTCCTCTATTGAAACCTGCTGGTGCGAACCATTCATATGCTACATTATCATTATGAGATATAACTCCACCTGCTACTACTGATGGCGGAACCCATACTGGTTTATTAATATCACTATCCATTATCTTAACCCATGGCCAATAAGTAGCTGTATAGTTGGAATCGAATGATTTTACTACATTAGTTACTGTAGACATTCCTAAACCTTCCATTGAAGCTTGTTTTCCTATTGAATCCATTATATAGAATGCATCTGCTCTATCTTCCGCTACATTCTTAGCGTATGTAGTAACAGGTGCGTGATCTTTCATATTAGGACCTGGAGTAATAATCATGTTAATATCTATTTCATCAGGATTAGATATTGCATTTAATGCTCTTTTATAAGCAAGTGCTCCATCTTTTTCCATTGTTGATAAATCATACCCTTGCATGTTAGTTGATGTTATATCAGATCCTCTTGCTATGTATCTAGCAGGATTCAATCCATCAAAACCACCTTGGAAAGGTATCATAAATTTCTTAGTTTGAAGATTTATCGTAGTTCCTGTTGGTGTAATAGCATCACCATCTCCTGAATCTAATGAAGCTGAAGGGTGTTGGAAGCAATTAGCTAAATTAAATGCTTTATTGTTTCCTGCTGCAGCTGCTAATCCTCCTGCAGGAGCACTATCAGGTAAAGGCATTAAATAATTAAGATTATCTGAATCTGAATAATCAAATCCGTAGAATACTCTCTTATTATATACATTATCTAATACTTGTGATCCTTTCTTAGCTAGGTTTTTACCTACCATATCATTATAAGTTCCAAGATGTCCTTCGCCGTTACCAATAACCGATGCACTTGGTAAACTACCATGTGTTGCATTTAATGGTTCAAGAACGGTTGCATATCCAAATGGTACTAATTCTGCTGATGTACCTTTATCTTTTACATCCTCAGGTAATTCTACCCATACGAATGAAGATAAGTTAGGATAATCACCATACATAGTTACCTTACCATCTGCATCTATTTCCTGGTATCTATCACCAATCACTCTACCTATAAAGTTTGGATTATCTGGATCTAATGTTAAATTATTCCATTGTTCTACTATATGTGGTCTTCTATCAGAGTCACCTGATTTTTTCCATGGAGATTGAACTGCATGTACTGAACCATCGAGATCTACTCTTCTTAATTGAACTGAGAATGTACCATATTCAGATCCTGCTACTGTTCCTGCACCCTTTACATTAAGTATACCAACTTTAACTTGGTAACTCATTGCTGGTCCATGAGCTCTAGTATGAAATTTGAATAATTGTGTTGTTTTTCCACCAACTTTTTGTGAAGTAATCCATGGTGTTCTTGCTTCATACCCATCCTTTACACTATATCCATAAGCAATATCATTTTGAATTGATTTTACTTTAACCTGTGCTGCATTATCAGATGAATACGATGCTGATGCATAATTCTTAAACCACATGTAAGTATATACTGGCTTATATCTATCTTTTGGAGACATTCCAAATACTTTAGTTAGGTGATTTGAACTATTAGGATTAACTGATGCTGAATAAGCAGTTGCTGTAGTATGAATATTACCATTATCTGCATGTCCTGTATCAAAGTTAGTATTATTTGTATAAGTTGCACCTAAACTTCCTCCAGCTGAACCAGAGAAATAAAGTACAAATGATTCCGCATCGGATCCACCTTGTTGTGTAGTTTGTATAGATGCAGTTAAAGATTGTGCGTCTGCTGACCATCTAGGAGCTCCTACTGTTCCACGTCCTGCTACAGATTGAGAATACGCAGCATCTGCTGATCTACCTGTTAGGCTGTTTTGTATAGTAAGTGATCCACTACCAGATCCTAATGTAGCTGAAAATATTTGTTCACTATTTTGTGTTACTGAATTAATTGCATCCTTAGTTATACGTGCAAATGTTCCTGACATATAAGATCCAGAAGCAAAATATGTTTTAGTACTGTGTGTTCCTGCAACAATAGTATTACGTCCACTTGATTGTGATACATAAGCACTATTACCTGCTCCACCGTAAGATGCTGAAGTAAGGAATAAGTGTATATTAGATGCTGAAGCTATGTGAGAACCTGTTGTAGCATGAATATATTTACCTAAGTCCCAATCTGCTCCTACATGGAATCCATAATGAGAAGCTGCATCATCTGCATCTAAATTAGGTTGATCACAGTTAATCATTTTAACTAATGATTGTGCCTGATTAAATGCATTAGTTCCTGCCTGGAATGAACCTACTCTAGATCCTGGTGAATCTGCTGCAGGATCCGCTGATCCTAATACTGTATATGTTAAATCAGTTCCACCTGTTACTCCTCCTGGAATAAAGATTACTGCTTTATGAGTTGCTGTAGTAGTAGTTGTAAGAACTATACCTCTACCTACTGCCATTGCATCACCAAGTACGTCATTACCAATAGATGAAGATAAGAATGCTGTTCCATGTGCTCTATCAGCTGGACTGGTTACATCGCCATTTCCAACTAATGGATCATTAGGTCTTTTCATTGAAGTTGCTACTAATTCATCTGTTCCATGGGTATATCCATGTCTAAAAGTTTTTTGATATAAAGATGATGTTACCACACCACTATCTAATATAACATTAAGATCAACTGCATGCACGTGATCAAAATATGTAGATACTGTTCTAATAGCTCCATCATACTCTACTCTTACAGGTTGAGCTGCTTGTAATGAAGCTGAGAACCAGAAGAAGTGTGATTCACTTTCCTGATCTTCTCCTCCTGTATATCCTGTTGTAGATATATCAGAGTCTTGTGAGTTATATGAAGAATTAAGTACAAAGTAACTTCCACTAAATGATCCAGAGAAGTTAGAACCACCAATAGGGAAATTTTTACCAGCTTCAGTATCTTTAATAAATTGTGTAATTTGATTGGCCTTATCTGTAGATCCGGTCATAATAAATTTAGTAATTTCTTCTGTACCATCACCCAATTTAGGTGTAAAGTAAGCATCACTATCTACATGTGTTGGGTGATATACAGCTACAACGTTATTACCGCCGGCTAATGTAGTATCACTTGATCCACTCATTACTAATTCTACTAAATATGGTGAATACCCACTTAGACCTACAACTCTTACAATTGTTACACGTCCCGCGCTTTTCATATATTGTTCAACTGCGTATGGAACATAACTGTCCTGTGTCTTAGGTCCAAACACTTTCTCAAACTCACTGAATGATTCTATTACAGTTGGTTCAAATGCTGGGCCTTTGATTGTTGGTCCTATAATTGCGGCTCCTATTGACGAAATACCTGCTGGTAAAAATGATAAATCACGTTCATTGGTAAATACGCCTGGGCTAACTATTTTTTCTGCCATTTCTTAACTCCTCTTTATTCTATTTTTTATCTTATTCTGGAAAGGCTGCGCCTGTTGGTAAAATGTTAAAGTCTAATATAATGAATTCAGCTGCCTTAGCAGGTTGTAAAAATAATTCACCGATCATTTGATTTCTATCAATTACATCAGGAGTATTATTAGATTCATCCATTATAACCTTGAACGCATACAAGCCTTGTCTTTGCTGAATTGATTCTAAATAAGGATTAACTATATTTAGAAATCTATTTCTAGTTGCTGTTGTGTTATTTTCAAATACTAAATATTTAGTTGCTGAAGCGATAAATTTCTTAACAGCAATTAATAATCTTCTTACATTAACTCTATCCAATGCAGATGGTTTAGCTTGAAGCGTTTTCTGTCCCCAGATACATACACCTTGACCAGGGAATGTAGCAATAGGATTTACTCTACCTTCATATAAATCATCTCTTTCATCATGAGTTAATCTACTTTTAACCTCAATTACTTCAGTAAGAGTACCTCTGTTTAGTCCTGCCGGAGCAAACCATTCAAAAGCTACCTTATCATTATAAGCAATTGCTCCAGGAACTACCACTGATGGTGGAACCCATACTGGCTTATTAATATCAGTATCTAGGATTTTAACCCATGGATAATAACAAGCTGTATAATTAGAATCAAATGCTTTAATTGTATCTGTTACTGTTGTAATATTATCACCGTATGAAGCTGCATCCATTACATAGAATGCATCTCCTCTATCTTCACATGTATTCTTAGCATGTGTAGTAATTCCAGAATGTAATCTATGATCTGCACCCGGAGTTGCCATCATATTGATATCATACTCATCTGGATTAGATACTGCGTTAACAGCTCTTTTATATGCTAGTGTACCATCCTTCTGTGCAGTAGAACAGTCGAAGCCAAATAAATTAGCTGCTGATATATCTCCTGCTAGTCCAACGAATCTTGAAGGATTAAATCCATCAAAACCACCTTGGAATGGTATTGCAAACTTTTTAGTAGCTAAATTAATTGCTGAACCACCTGGCGTAATGTTTTCACCTCTTGGTGTTCCTCCTCCATCTAATGATGCAGATGGATGTTGCCAACAATCACTTAAATTAAATGCTGCATTATTTCCTGCAGTTGTGCTTTCTTTTGGTAAAGGTGATAAATAATTTAAGTTATCTACATTTGTAAAATCAAATCCGTAGAATACCGCTTTATTATAAACACCATCCATAATTTGTTTTTTATTTCTTTCTTCATTACCATTTTCAGATTCACCATATACACCTATCGTAGATGCTGATGGACAACCTTTGAATGTTGAAGGAACTGGTTCTAATAATGCTGCATATCCAAATGGTACTAATTCTGCAGATACACCTTGATCTTTAACTTCCTCAGGAATTTCTAACCAAATGTAATTTGACTTATTAGCATAATCCCCATATACCGTTACCTTTCCTGCTGCATCAATAGCTTGATATCTATCACCAACTACTCTACCTAGGAAATTTGGGTTATTAGGATCTAATGTTAAATTATTAAATTGTTCAACTACCTCAGGAGCTCTATCTGAATCGTTAGATTTTTTATATGGGGTTCTGTTAGCTAATATAGATCCATCTACCTTCACTCTTCTTAGTTGTAAGGAGAATGAACCATATTCTGATCCTGCAACTGAACCAGCTGCTCTTACATTTAATATACATGCTTTGATTTCATGATTTACCGAACTACCATGGGCTCTTGTATGTATCTTAAATAAATTTACTGTTTTTCCACCAACCTTTTGTGATGTTATAAATGGTGTTCTTGCTTCATATCCGTTCTTAGTAGCATATACATGTTTGTAACTTATTTCAGTAGATGTATTACCTGAATCCATATTACCATTATATAATCCACCACCTACTATCACAGAAGGAACTGTTTTAGCCCCAACTGTTGTATGTGCAGCGAAAGATGCAGAAGCTGCATTCTTAAACCAATATTTCAAATAAACAGGCTTATATCTATCCTTTGGTGTTGTACCAAATACCTTATCAATTAAAAATTCACTTGATGGATCTAATGATGCAGAATAAGCTGTATCATCTGTCTTAGATGTAGCTGCATGATTTGGTGAAGTACCAGCTGATTTTACTGCATGTCCTGTTGTAAAGTTCGTTGTAGAACCATAAGGTATTGCATTACCATCACTATCTTGTTCTGTCGGATGACTTGAAGCACTTAGAAATAATAAGAATCCACTTGCGTCTCCAAAATCTTGTCTTCTAACTACATTATCTTCAGCACCATCACCATTTACACCGGCTTTAGTATTGGATGCAGATAGAGCATACCATTTTGCAGTTGGATCAACTTGACCAGGAGCTAATACAGCTACTGTTCTTCCACCTGCATCAGGAGAAGCATCAAGTCTATAACTACCAGAAACTGCTATATCAATAGCTTGTTCTAAATATCCTGATAATCCTAAAATTCTTACTATTGTTACTCTTCCCGCACTCTTCAAATACTGTTCAACCGTATAAGGAACGTAAGACTCTTTGGTTTTAGGACCAAAGACTGCTTCAAATTCCTTAAATGATTCAATAATTGTAGGTTCAAATGCAGGTCCTTTGACTGTAGGTCCTATTATTGCAGCTCCAATTTCTCCAATTGATGCTGGTAAAAAAGATAAGTCTCTCTCGTTCGTAAAGACACCAGGACTAACTATTTTTTCTGCCATGTTTTAACTCCTCTTAATTTTGTGCCGGAGTGAAGGTACCTGTTTGAGGGTCCAAAGTTCCAGCTCCGTATTTCTGATTCAATTCCTTAACTAGACCACGCTCGTCCGTTTCTAGTTGTATAATTTCGTTTCGGAGGTTTTCTTCAGCTTGATCTATACCATCAAGTTGTCTATTAACCTGGAACTTTTGCAGACTTAGTTGCCCAAATAGAGCTGTTTTTTGTTGATAACCAGTTTGAATATCACTGATTTTTTTTAACTCATCGTCTGTAAATTTTACTTCTGTGCTCATAACTATCTCCTTTGTTTGTATACATTATTTGTCTTAAATAAATATACTAAAACACACTCAAACACTCATTAATTATACTTTTTCTACTTATTAGCTGATTGCAGTAGTGAAGTATCCTCTAAAGTTATTCTCTGCAGTTACTGTTAATACCATAGCCGTTGAAGCTGGTACTGAAGCTGCTGCATCCTGTGATAGAGGATGTATTGTTTCACCTGCTGCAGGAAATACCTTTAATGCATTAGATGCATTTGTATTATGAACTGTAAAAGTATGGCCTATTAAAAGAGTAGCTGCAGATACTAATACTCCAGCTTTTGTTCCATCTGCACCAGCCATAAATGTTACTCCTGTAGCAGGTATTGTTGTACCATTAGCAACTGCATTTCCTGCTGCATTAAGATCATTAATTTTACTCGCAATAAAATGTCTAGCTTTAATCGTTCCACCTACCTCTATAGTACTCGTTATACTACCTGTAATATTTCCTGATGCAGATACTGATCCAACAACCAATCCACCAAAATCTAATGGTCTTGAGCCACTACCAATTACTAATGTATTGGTCGACCCACTTGCCATTGTAAATGTACTACCACTTATATTACCTAGACTAGTTATATCACCTGTAACACTTAATGTAGATCCCATGCCTACTGCTGCAGCAGAGCTAAATTGCCAATCATTTGTTATAATTCCTTGGCCTGCATAGAATCTACCACTAGCACTTATATTACCTGAAGCTGAAACATGAACTACTGATATTGCACCATCTTTTGTAGGTGCAGATCCACTTCCTATTGTTAATCTCTTACCAAAGATATATCTACTTGAACTAATATTATTAGCAGCATAAATTTTACCAGATGCTGATATATGAGTAAACAATGCATTCCCATCGCCTGAGTTACCAAACACTATTCCTTTACTATCAACGGTACTTGGCGTTGCCAATTTTCTTTGGCCCATGTAATAGTTAGTACCTTTAATAGTTCCACTTGAACTAATCTGTCCTATTGAGTATACTGAACCTCCTAATAATTGCCCACTAGCTGATACCGTACTTGAACTTATATATCCTTCAGTTTTTATAAATCCAGCATTAAGTATATTTCCACTTGAAGATATATGTCCTCGTGTTATTGATACAGAAGATCCATATATTTCTAATGCAGAAGCAGAAATCCAACCTGACATTGATATATTACCAGCGGATGCACTAATGAATTCCATACCTACACCAGATCCTTCATGATCCTTAACTGATGGATCGCCATGTCCAATAAATAAAGCATTACTGGCACTGATATCACCGCCTACCTGAAGAGTCTTAGTAGGATGCATTCTAGTATGATGTCCTAAACCAAGATATTGAATATCACCTGAACCTGTAGCCCATATCATATTACCAATATTCATTTGATGACTTGCAGATGGGCTAGCCATTGATATTCTATGACC